>Ga0099364_10010601_pt1 | contig 12659 bp, 13 predicted proteins | sample TergutTh196P3_FD_73070 | JGI IMG/M metagenome (GOLD analysis project Ga0099364, IMG submission 73070) | Microcerotermes parvus P3 segment gut microbial communities from Pointe-Noire, Republic of the Congo - Th196 P3 | ecosystem: Host-associated > Arthropoda: Insects > Digestive system > Gut ... | reverse complement strand
TTTTGGACATGCACGAATTGATATTTACAATATTAAAGGAAGTCTTGTCAGGACACTTGTAAATAATGAGATGAACCAGGGCGAACACACTGTTGTTTGGAATGGAAAAGATAATAATGGACAACAAGTAAGTAGCGGGATTTACTTCTATCAAATGAAAACAAGTGAGTATTCATCGATAAAAAGAATGGTATTGATGAAATAGAAATCTAAGAATAAAAAATTAAGGGATTGAAATAAAATTCAATCCCTTTTTCTTTCTGCATGAGCTTATGCCGCTTCTTCATATTTCTTGAAAGCCTTTTTCAAGTATTCATAAGGTAAATCAATCTTTTTCAAGAAGCTTTATCTCATACTAAAAAATTGCATTTTGCCCGAACTATCTTGCTTCCTATAATAGCATAAAAATGAATATACCTTACACACGCAGAAGTCGTGTGGCGTTTAGTCGAAACGCGACATCAACGACAAAGTGTTGTACCCCCTTTGTGCTTTTCCCGCTTCTATCCTGCTTATTTTAGGGATCGGTACAGGAGCCGTACAGGGAAGGTATCAGAAAACGAGATTGGGTGCGGTTTTCTCGATTGGAAAATGGGTGCTGATTTGTCGATCACCGTCTGCTTCGCAGCCACCCCTCCGAAGGAGGGGAATTGGATCGCCGTCGCGTAACATATTATGTATCAAGAAGATATAAGGAACGGATAAATGCGTTCCCTACAGGAATAGGTTATTTTTCGACTTTTCGGAGGGGACTCCTACGGCTTTTTGATGCTCCTCAAAAATAATTTTTGTAATAAAACAGTAATTTTGTAGTCTAATAAATAAAGGCATTTAAGAAGGTGAGAATTTGGAAATAGGATTTGAATTGTTGTATCGAAAATATTATTCACAAATATATTCTTTTGTGATGACCCTCTCAAGGAGTCAAGATACTTCTGAAGAGATTACGCAACAGACTTTTGTGAAAGCCCTCACGTCGTATAAGGCATTCCGTGGTGAATCATCAGAGTATACGTGGTTGTGTTCGATAGCAAAAAATTTGTTTTTAGACAGAGTTCGTGCCCAAAAAAGGGCAGAAAGCATTACTCCTGTGGAGATGGGTGTTTTTTCGGAAAATGAAGAACAAATTTATCAAATCCACCAAGCACTGCATTCTTTAAACGAGCCATATAAAGAAGTTTTTCACTTACGAGTATTTGGCGATTTATCATTTGATAAAATAGGAAAACTTTTTGGAAAGACGACAAACTGGGCATGTGTGACATACCACCGTGCAAGACTAAAAATCAAAGAAATATTGGAGGGAAAATGAGTATTTCATGCGAAATAATAAAGGATTTACTGCCACTTTATCACGAGGGTGTATGCAGTATCGAAAGTAAAAAGTTGGTAGAAGAACATTTATCAGAGTGTGATTCCTGCAACGAAATGATAATAAAAATGAAAAATGATTCCCTAGACGATGCTTTGAAAATCGAAAAGACGACAATCCTCTCACGCTGCATACAAAAGGTGAACAAGACTTCTAAACTTCTTGGTATAGGCTGCACAACTGTTATTACATTGCCGATAGTAACAGGCATTTTAATGGGTATCTTCGTGTCGAAAAATATAACTGTGAGTAATATAATAATCTCAGCAATATTAATAGCCATTGCATATTTTGTGGGCTTCTATTTTGATGTACCTTTAAAATTTATGGGTGAACAATACGGCAAAACAAAGAAAAAATCGTTTTACATAGGTGTATGGCTTGCAGTCCTTTATATGATACCTATTATTGTTTCTTTTATTGTAAATCTTGCTTATAACAGAACATTAGATTGGTTTTATATTGTGCTTGCATCACATTTTGTGGCAGCTTCTCTTACGGTGATACCTCTCATTGTTCCAAAGAAAAAGTTTCTATGGACTATCGGTAGCTTTACGGGTAGCTTACTTTTCTTGCTATTGGTCATCGGGTTGCATGAAGGTGGTGACTGGGTTTGGATAAGCTGTATTTCTACTTTGTTTGGATTGTCAGTGGTATTCCTGCCTTTTGTACTACATCAATTGCCAATAAAAAATGCCTTGTCAGAACAAAAGGGATTGATTTATATGGTAGTAAACACTGTATTGTTATATTTAATAGTGATCATTACTTCCGACAAAACTGCTTTATTAAACACTACTAATAGCCTGATATATCCTTGGGTATTATTTCTGTTCATCAGATATTTACGCATAAGTAGATGGCTAAAATCTGGACTTTGTCTCTTTTTTAGTGGGCTAGCACTTGAGGTGATAAATGCCTATACCACGAGCCTTTCTACCACTTATGATTCAGCAGATTATTATTATACCTACCACACATCAAACTGGAATAGTATTTTTTCCGCATCTATATGTGTGCTAGGAATTGTCTTTATTATCATCGGTATTGTGCATAAAATAATAAAAAAAAGAAATACAAAGGAGTCTCTACAATGAAGAAATCTTTATCTACGATTTTACTGATTTGCATATTCGGCTTTTTACGCTTTTTGTATGCAGATTCTTCAGAATTTTCTGCAGAAAAACGTTTACCCTTGAATGAATTGCAAAACCTAACACTCAGAGGTGACATCGATCTTCATTTTACACAGTCAGAGGAAATATCTCTGATAGTGAAAGCAAAAAAAGAAAGTGATTTTGAGCAACTACTGTATGAATACAGTGGAAATACACTGATTCTACGCAACGGTCGCAAACGTTTCCCTCGCCTAAGGGGGGATGTCTATTTGTTCAATTTTCGAGTCAATTCTTATGGACATCGCGTGAAATTTCTGCTCTATGTGAATGCCCCTAGTCTGGAAATGCTCGACAAAGATTTTGGAGGTAGAATATTTTTTGAACCTGGCGTTGTTTTACCGAAATTGGATATCAAACATTCTTCCGGTGGACGCACAGACCTTTTGGAAATAACTATCGGAGAACTAAACCTGAGCCGTAGCGGCGGTGGCGCCCTGAATCTATCAGGAGCAGTCGAAAATGCCAGAATATCTCAGGGGGGAGGCGGTCTCATAAATGCTGAAGATTTCCACATTCAGGAATTGGACTTAAATCACTCTGGAGGCGGCAGCATAAATTTGTCAGGAACGGCTGAAAGTGCTAAAATATCTCGGAGCGGAGGGGGATCCATCAATGCTGAAAATTTCACCATAAAAAAAGCTAACATCTCTACATCAGGTGGAGGGCGCACAACTGTTCATATTTCAGAAGAATTATATTTAAATAGCTCTGGAGGCGGCAGCATAAATTTGTCAGGAACAGCTGAAAATGCTAGAATATCTCAGAGCGGGGGGGGGGCCATCAATGCTGAAAATTTCATCATAAAAAAAGCTAACATCGCTACATCAAGCGGAGGGCGTGTAACGGCTCATATTTCAGAAGAACTGTATTTAAATAGCTCTGGAGGTGCGACCATTTATCTATCAGGAACCGCTGTCAATGCAAAGATACAGCAAAGATCGGGAGGGCGTTTAAACGCTGACAAATTGGTCATCGAAAACGCTGATATAGCTCTCAGTGGCGGCGTGAGAGGCTCTATATACGTCACCGAATGGCTTTCTATTCAAATGTCCGGCGGCGGTAGAATATATTATAGCGGCAATCCCCGAATTCGGCAAAATCTGTCAGGTGATGCAAGGCTGATATACTCGGAAGACTGATGTAAAAGATTATCGCTGAGAACCCTTTTGTCGATTGATAATATTGCTCCACACTCTCGGTGGCGAATTCCATTTGTCTAGTGGGACAGCAAGCTCATATTTTTGCATGGAATTTTCACCCGCAAATATTGTAGTCGCAGGGTATGGTATAGCGATTGCGTTTACATTTGAAGCAGCAAAAAAGATAAATCTATTTGATATAATATAATTAAAGCTATGATGCCAGTATACAATATCTACACCCGCATCACATACATGAATGCTGTTCATATCCATGCCTGGGAAAGTATAACTCCTCCTTTTAGGCGAGATCACTTCCATAAAAACTGGTGGTTCATGAAAATAATTACCTAATGGGCAACTCCCCTCGTTCCAATAACGTATATCTCTCAGTACCATTAGTATCTCACTGCTTCCGTCTGCTTCCCACGTCAATGTATGCTTTTTTGAAATATCAACATTGTCGGGAAGGTGGAGATTTTTCATTTCATAAGGGATAGAGATCGCTACAGATGCGCCAGATAAAGGTGTGGAAACTTCAATGTTGTAAACGTTTCCAGGAACTAAGAGAATATGTGAAATCATGTGAACTCCAGACCCATAGTAAGAGTCATCGTTTTCATATTCCACTCCATCTACTTTTAGGGTTGTCAATCCATCCCATGATGGGTCACCATACCCAAATGTTATACTATAACACAGGTCGGTGCAATAAAGACAATCCATTATCTCTACAGCATAATCAAAATCCTCGGGCTCATACAAATCTGGTGCTTTAAAAGGGTTGCTTTTTGAGCATGTCACATTCAAAAGCAAGCCCAGAAACAGCAAAGTAATAAACAAATGATTCTTTTTCATTCTAACTCCAACTATAGTTTTTTCAAATATACTGTAAAACTAATAAAACTTTTATTCGTTACACTTTCCCCCAAAAAACTATTGCGGATCAATGTACATCACAACGGAGTGGCCCCCGAAAACCCTATTTAATGTAGGGGAGTCTATTTTATGTCCCGTAACATATTATGTATCAAGGATATATAAGGAGCGAATAAATGCGTTCCCTACATTAATGCCATCTAAAAATGCTATAAACAAAACAAATCTTGGATTCTATGCAGTGACCTTCTACTTAGTAGGCTAGATTTATGTTGACAAACAAAGCCATTTTATTTATTTTGACCAAAGACAAAAGAGGTAAATAAATATGATGCGCAATTCTGTAGAACCCATTGGGAACCTGATAAAATATTTGACACACTTGGAAGGCATGGCGGCTTATGCACCACTCGAAATCAGACAAAAAGAAAATGCAATGGATGTTGATAGAGATACTATTGATTTACAAAACTCTGAGCTTATGGCTGAACTGGAAAGAGAATTTTTCGAGATATATTTTCATTTCAAAAATAATCCAGATGAAATACTGACAGATGAAGATTGGGCGAAGTTCGGGGTTGTTTCTCAATTGTGGTATAGAGTTGGAGCATATATGGCAAAAACGATAGACATTAAATTAGGAAGAGAAAAATTAGTTAATCTTATTTCTGAGCCATCTGTAGGCTTTATAAATGTTTATAGGAGAATAAATGAATCCAATGAATGAGATAAAAAAATTGTTCAACCAATTTGAACAAGCTTCGTTTGAATACGAGGGAGTAGAATGCTGGAGTGCAAGAGAATTACAAATATTACTTGGGTATGACACTTGGCGTAGATTTGAAAATGCTTTGGAAAAAGCTAGAGAAAGCTGCCAAAATGCAGGTCACGACACGGAATACCATTTTGCCGGGGCCGGCAAAATGATACCTATAGGAAAAGGTGCCGAAAGAGAAGTAAAAGATTATTATTTAACACGATACGCTTGTTATTTAGTTGCTCAAAACGGTGATTCCAAGAAAAAGGAAATTGCCTTTGCCCAGACCTATTTTGCTGTTCAAACAAGAAAACTTGAGCTTATTGAACAAAGAATATTAGAATATGAGAGATTGAAAGCAAGAGAAGAATTGTCTGTAGCAGAAAAAAATCTATCTGGAATTATTTATGAAAGAGGTGTAAACGAAAAGGATTTTGGCATAATTCGATCTAAAGGTGATGAGGCTTTATTCGGTTTATCTACTTCAAAAATGAAACGAAAATTAGGCGTCCCTGAAAATCGTGCACTTGCAGATTTTCTACCTACAGTTAGCATAAACTCCAAACAATTGGCAGCTAATATCACGTCATTAAATGTAGTGGAAAAAGATTTAACAGGCTCGCCAGCTATTGAAACAGAACATGTTGATAACAACGTAGCAATAAGAGAGATGCTGCTCAAAAGAGGAGTAAAATTAGAAAATTTACCTGCTGAAGAAGACATAAAAAAAGTAGAAAAAAAACTAAAAAAAGACGAAAAGAAAAAACTGAGATAAAACGGGGTGGATAAACCATGAAACGATCTATAATGCAAATTTACTCAAAAAAATCGAATGAGGCTTTGGGATTTTACAAAAAAGTATTTCCAGAAGCCGTGGAGACTTGTCGTTATCTGAATGATGATGGCACGATTGCTCATGCTGAGCTGACATTTTTTGGTCATGTCATTGCTATAGCACAATGGGAAAAAGCAAGTACTGGCTATGCAATGCAGTTTTGCTTTCAATTTGACGAAACAGAAAAACATATCATAGACCAAGCTTATGAGATGCTGAAAGAGGAAGGCGAAGTTTCGAGTCCATTGGGACCAATTGAATGGAGTCCTTATATGACAGCATTGACTGATAAATATGGTGTGAATTGGTGTTTGTTTGTATAAAGGAGGCATACTACTATTTTGAGCATCATAAATTGTGATGCCCTAAGAAAAGTTAAAGTCACAAATTATAACCTCAAAAGCCCTTGCGGTTTTGTTGTTTTATCAAATAATGTTTTAAAATATTAAAGCCTATTACAAAGGCTTGCAAACAGGAGGATTACAATGAGCGAAATCATTGAAAAAGTGAAAGATTATTATGGCAAACAATTACAAGGTAAAAAAGATTTAAAAACTTCAGCTTGTTGTACCATAGACAAACCACCAGCGGAAATAAGGGATATATTACCCTTGATTGCTGATGAAATTCATGACAGGTTTTATGGTTGTGGGTCACCTTTGCCACCATTGTTGGGAGGGATGACTTTACTTGATTTAGGCTGTGGAACAGGTCGAGATGTATATACAGCATCAAAGCTGGTTGGAGAAACTGGTTTTGTTATCGGGATAGACATGACAGAAGAACAAATTGGCACAGCTATTAAATATCAAGAAGAACAGCGTAAGCGATTTGGATTTAAGGCATCTAATGTAAAGTTCAAACAAGGATATATTGAAGATTTGAAAACTTTTGGAATAGAGGACAATAGTATCGATGTGGTTATTTCAAACTGTGTCATCAATCTATCACCCTCAAAAGAGCAGGTATTCAAAGAGATTTATCGTATTCTTAAACCAGGAGGTGAATTGTATTTTTCTGACATATTTGTCGATAGACGAATTCCTGAATCGCTGGTAAATGATCCTGTTTTGTATGGGGAATGTATGAGTGGAGCTTTATATGTAGAAGATTTTCGCAGATTGATGTTAAAGGCTGGTTGGGCTGATTTCCGCTTTACAAATATTCGCCAGATGGGATTTGATAATGAGGAAATAGAGAAAAAATTGGGATTTGCTACTTTTTCATCAAGAACTATCAGAGCTTTTAAATTAGAGGATTTAGAAGATATTTGTGAAGATTATGGGCAGGTAGCTATCTATGATGGTAGCATTCCCCATCACCCGCATTTCTTTGACCTTGATAATCAACATCGATTCTTTGTTAATAAACCGATGCTTGTCTGCGGAAATACAGCATCAATACTATCCAACACAAGATACAGAAAAGCTTTTAAAGTGATCGGAGACCGTTCTATTCATTTTGGTGTTTTTGAGAATTGTGGAAACAATTTATGTGGAGTAGAAACAGACTCATGTTGTTAGCATTGTTCAAAAAAACAATGATATAGAAAAGGAGTAAATCTAATGAAAGAAATCAACTTGCAAAAAATTCAAGAGGAAGCTGAACAATTATATCGAAACGGTGATTTTTATTGTTCAGAAGCGATTATTTACACTATACGAAAACATTTTGACCTAAACATGCCAGAACAATCTATTGCCATGGGGTCTGGTTTTCCAGTAGGTATGGGTGGTTCGATGTGTAGCTGTGGAGCCGTTACTGGCGGTATTGTGGTCTTAGGTTATTTTTTTGGGAGAGTAACTCCCAAAGATACTAAGGTGCAAAAAGCAATGGAACTGTCTAAAGAATTACACGACTATTTTCTACAAAAAAATAAGGTATTATGTTGTAAAATTCTAACAAAAGGAATGATATTAGGTTCACCAACACATATGGAGCAATGTATAAAATTAACAGGTGAGATCGCGGTAAAAACAGCAGAAATAATAGCCAGAGAGCTTGGCTATAACGCGGAACGTTAAAAACTCGGAGAGGTCATTATTATTTATGCTCTATTTGACCATCATCACTCTCCTCTTTTACTCTTTGAATGTAAGCTCATAAAAATCTACTAACCATTTTCCAAAACTCATCATTATACTAATAGAGTAATTATAAATAAAAAAATCAAGGAGATGAAAGAAATGCAATATGAATTTAGTTTTTCGGGTTTACTTTTTGGGATTTCGTTGATGGTGGTCATCATCCTGATAGTAAAGTTTCATAGAAAAATAGGGAAAGCAAAAGCGGATACAGAAGAATTGAGTCAATTTGAGAGATTGTCAATCGGGACGATTGACGTTACAGATAATCTTTGTAAAAAATGCAATGAGGTGATTCAAGGGAATTTTTGTTCTAACTGCGGATGTCCAAGAATATTAGAAAAAGTTGACTGGCGATTTATTTTAAATGACATCGGCGATGCTTTTTTCGTAAATAGAGGACTTTTTTATACGATAAAAAGATTACTTACCAAGCCGGGTGACGCTGTGAAATATTATCTTTCAGTGGAAAGAACTCAGTATATTGGTCCTGTTAAGTTTCTTGTCATCAGCTGTATTGTCTTTGCTGTTATTTACTATTTTTTTCATACAGAGAATTTAGACCACGCTTATTATGTTAATCCTTTTTTCAATATAGACATAAAGGGATGGGCAATTATAAGTTCAATCATAGATTGGTTGAAAGACAATTTTGCTATTTCTGGATTAATCTCTGGATTCTTTATGACTTTGGGTGTGAAAATAGTTTTTAGAAAATATGAATATAGTCTCTTAAAAATTTTTATACTCTTGTGTTATATCGGTGGAATTATGGTGTTAGGGCTTTCAGTGGCGACTATTATCCAAAGATTTACTCTTGTGAATGTATTACAAGGTTTCGCTTTTGGTTCATTCACTTATCTCGTTTGGGCAGTTGGACAATTCTTTGATAAGAAAAATGTGCTGAGCTATATTAAAGCCATAATATCTTATTTTCTTGGAGCATTTATATTTGCAGGCATTATTGTTTTGATGGGTTTGTTTGCGGAAATTATGATTTAGTGCAAATATAGTGCTTGACAAAATAAGGTTGTTTTTTATTTTAGTTTTCATGAAAAATATTATTAATAAGATGGTTTTGTATAGTAGCATAAGGAGAATAAATGAATCAAGCAACAGTAAATTTGACATTTGATGATGAGTTCTTAAATAGGATTGATATAATTGCTAAGAATGAATCACGAACAAGAGCAGATGTAATATATAATTCTATAAAAATTTATTTAAATCATAAGCAAAAGTTAGTAGAATTATATAGTTATAGTGAGTGTCTAGCTTCCCAAAACACATTCACAGAAGAGGATATTTATACCGAAATAAAAAATTACAGAACTAATAGATGAAGATAGTTATAGATTCTAATGTTTTTATTTCATCTTTTTTTTGGCACGGAAATCCACGAATGGTTTTCGATAGGGTGACAAATGGTTTAGATGATTTATACATATCAGATGATATATTACGAGAAATAGCAGGAGTTATGTCACGATCAAAATTTGATGTGTCAAAACAAAAGGTTGATGAATACATAAGGATTATAGAATATTTCTCACAAAAAATAAAACCTCAAGTAATTACATTTCCTATTTTGAGAGACCATGCAGATAGTATTATAATTCAATGTGCTCTCGAAGCTAATGCAAGTTTTATCGTGACAGGAGATAACGACTTATTAGTGTTTGAAAAATATAATAATATCCAAATAGTTACACCGAAACAATATTTAGATATATTTCTTTAATTAAATCCAGCAAGAAACACAATTATTGCTTCAGAATCATCTCGGTCTTTAATTTATATTGTAAAACAAAGCAAATCCATAAGTTTTTGTGTTGTCTCATTAAATATTACAAAAAGAAAAAATATTTACTAACCATTTTCCTAAACCCTTCATTATAAAAGTAGAGAATAAAATGCAAGGAGTTTAAATGCTAAAAGAAAAAGCTGTAGAAATAATCATAAGCTACAAAGAAGACATCTTTGGTTTTGCTATGAGCAAGACAAAGAATGTGGACAAAGCAGAGGAACTTGCCCAAAAAATAGTCATTGATGTTTATTTTTCTCTTTTGAAGAAAGAGCATGTAGAAAATATTGATGGATATATTTATAGGATTTGTCGCAATGTCTATGCACGCTTTGTCAACGAGGCTGTCAAAAAGCAGAAAATGTATCAAGATTTTTCTTTGCAAGTACCGTCATTCGTCCCGAATGACACCGATGAGGCCTTCCACCTGCTTAGAAAAGAGATATCCTATTTGAGCAAACTGCAGAGAGAAGTCATCATTATGTATTATTTTCAGAAGATGATCGTCTCTGAAATAGCGAACAAACTTCATCTCAGCTCCAGTGCAGTGAAATGGCATTTATTCAACACAAGAAATCGATTGAAGGAGAGAATCAAAATGCAAGAACATGTAAGAATAGAAAATAAGCCGTTCAGGTTTATCAGGAATGGTTTCTGGGGAATCCAAGATGTAAATAATATTGACGACCAAGCTACAAAACTGTGTTTATCAAGGCTTGTTTCACAAAATATCCTTTGTGCCGCTTACCAAGAGGCAAAGACTATCACAGAAATAGCAGAAACCATCTGCACACCTGCTTCCTTTGTGGAAGATGAAGTTATGCTATTAGAAGAACACGGTTTGATAGAAAAGATGCCGGGCAATAAATATCGAACAAATATGGTGATATTTATGCACACAAAAGAAGTCACAGAACAATTTGACCAGATTTATAAAGAGTTTGTAGCGGAAGTATGTGAAACTTATATACCAATGATATTTAAATCCGTAGTGGCAGAGCTTGCCTCTGACCTTATCTATTCCCCCGAAAATGACATAAATTTTCTCAATTGGGCGATAGCTTCCTTTGCCTGTAGCGTAAAGCTCAAATTTGATGAAAAAGGAATTGATTTATCGAAATATTATGTAAAACGTGTCGGAGGAGGTGAAAACATCGCTTATGCCTTTGCAGTAGATGGGTTTTACGAAGAGAAAACATCAGATATAGATAGATCAACCGAAATGCGTCATCAAATTGGTTCAAAAGATTCCGATGATGACAATGCACCTAATACGATGATAATAGATGCTTGGCAGTTTAATACCTGTCATGACAGCAGAGATTTCGATGTCGCAGACGACCTTTATACAGATTACATGTATTTATATGATTTTATCTCGTCCACTACTGATAAAGGTTTACTCAATAATGTAGAGCCACCTCGAAGCGAAGCGAAGAAGCCTGTCATCTCCGATTGGCATTCAAAAGAAAGAATGTTTAGAAAAGGATACTTAGTCAATTCTGGAAAAGATGAAATAGTTAATATTGTCATCATCTCTATGCAAAGAGAGGATTTTGTAAATCTATTACCTGAAATCCCCGAAAACATAAAAACTAAATGCCATGAACTTACCACCCAAATAAACAAAATCTATGAAAAACATTATTCAAAGCATATACAGGAAGTTGCCACTGGTTTACATTTTCTCTTACAAAGTCGCACTGTAGTGTTACGGATACTCGAACATCTCCTTGCAAATGGAACCCTGAAACCTCTCAGCGAAATCCAAAAACACTCTGTAAACACGATAATGTTTACTGATAAAGAGGTAAAATGAAAACAATAATAAATTTTATCACACTAAATAGCCCTCTCCACATCGAGTCCTTTTTTAGTCCTCCCTTGGGTAAAGGGACAGTGGAGAGAAGCTATTTTCTTATCACGACTATCATGATTATAGTTCTTTTATTTACAGGCTGTGCTGTCTTTCAATCAAAAAATAACTCTGTACCGTCAATCGTCCCGATTGACACAATAGACACAGCTAAATTGGATTCATATTTTGACACTTTATTTGAAAACAACCGATTCATGGGAAGCATAGCCATATCACACAATAACGAATTGCTCTACACAAAATCCGTAGGCTTTCTTGATGCTGATAGAGATATAAAAGCAAATATAGACACAAAATATAGAATAGGCTCTGTGACCAAAACCTTCACAGCGGTGTTGGTATTAAAGGCAGTCGAGGAAAACAAACTCAATCTACAGCAAACTATTGAAGGCTTTTTTCCTGAAATCACCAATGCAGAAAAGATAACTATCGAAAATTTACTTCGTCATAGAAGTGGAATACCCGATCTTCACTCAGAAGAAGAAAATTGGGTTTCGAAATATTACACTGAGCAAGAACTGATTTCTTTGATAGCAAGTCGTGGAAGCGATTTTGAGCCAGACTCAAAATTTTATTATAGCAACCCAAACCATATCTTGTTGGGTTTTATTCTTCAGAGGCTTTATGAAAAAACTTATGCAGAGATACTTGATGAAAAAATAGTCAAACCTCTGGGATTGAAAAATACTTATGTCGGAAACAACATCATAAACATTTTAGATAATGAAGCAG
>Ga0099364_10010600_pt1 | contig 12659 bp, 10 predicted proteins | sample TergutTh196P3_FD_73070 | JGI IMG/M metagenome (GOLD analysis project Ga0099364, IMG submission 73070) | Microcerotermes parvus P3 segment gut microbial communities from Pointe-Noire, Republic of the Congo - Th196 P3 | ecosystem: Host-associated > Arthropoda: Insects > Digestive system > Gut ... | reverse complement strand
TGAGTATTGATTTTTTATTATATATCTATCAATAGGGGTTTAAAATCATTTAATGGATTATTAATGTTGTGTTCTGTAAGGTTTTGAGGAAGGAAGCAAAAGCTTTTGTAAACTGATCATCATTCGATTTTTTTTCCTTTTTCTTTTCTTTTTCCTTTTTCTTTTTTTTCCTTTTTCTTTTTTTTTGGAATGGTACTTCCATTTAATTCGATAAGAGAATAATTATCTAAACGACCTTTATTCAATCATGGAAATGGCAGTTGTTAGGCTGATTTTGTTTTTTTGGTTTATGTATTTATACCTTCCCATTTTGAAAAAATAAAAAAAAACATATTCTATTCCCTCTTTTTTAGAATCGTGATCAAAATGACACATGACTCAAGAATTGAACTCTACAAAAAAATTGAAAAATGTCGGCAAAAACCATTAATCGTTTATGCAACCAGTATTCGCTCGGGCACAAATGCAAGCATTGCCGGTGACGTCATTATCGAATTTATAAAACACATAAATGTCATTCCAAAAGAAATTGATGAAATTGATTTGTTAATCATAAGCAACGGCGGAGACCCAATCGCAGCTTGGCGAATTATGAATATTTTAAGAGAGAGATTTACAAAAGTTTCTGTTTTAATTCCGTTTGTTGCATACAGCGCTGCAACACTTTTAGCACTCGGGGCAGACGAAATTGTCATGCACCCCTTTTCAAATTTGGGTCCGGTTGACCCGCAAATCATTGTTCCGCAATCGACGGCAGACGGCTTAAATCCTCTTCATATCAGTTCGGAAGATATTCGCAATTTTATTGATTTTATAAAACAGGATTTCGGAGTAACAGAACAGAGATATGTTGTCCAAGCCCTGGACAATTTGTCAAAAGAAGTGGGCGTACTGCCAATCGGCGCCGTAAAAAGAAGCAATCAACTCTCAATATCGCTTGGGGAAAAAATGTTGTCTATGCACATGAAAGACAAAACAAAAATTAACCCCATTGCAAAAACATTAAATTCCTCTTATTTCCATCACGGCTATGCTGTCAGCCGAAAAGAAGCAAAAGAAATCGGCTTAAATATCGCAGATCCTGATGAAGAAATTGAATCATTGATATGGGAAGTATGGGAAGACATATCCGCCGAAATGAAATATGAAAAGAAATTCAATTTTGCTTTCGAGATTTTAGAAATGAAAGAATTTGAACATTTGCTATTAGCGTCTGCATTCGATTTGGAAATAAATCCAAAAACAGTGGACATAGTAGTAAATAATGCAATACTGGAAACAGTTAAAGCGTATAGTCGCTGTGATGAAAAATATAAAACAATTGTTTGGAGAAATTCAAATGACATAAATATTAATATAGACGCAAAACTCTCTTCATTTGAGTGGCAATTTCAATTAAAATAAGAGGATGATAAAATGATTGGGAAAAAAAATTACGAATTCATATACACTGACCCATTTCTAATAAAAACAACCGGGGGACATACCCCACATGTAACAATCGGCAGTAATATTATAAAAAGGTTCGAAGAAAAAGAAAAAGAAGAGAGCAGCGATTAACTCTTTTAAAATATTAATCTTTAACCTTTTTTTATTTGTTTTTTCATTTCTTCTGTTTGAACTTGTGCAAAATTTGCACAAGTTGAAATTTTATCAAGTTCTCCCTCTTCGTAGATATTTAACAAATGTTTTGTAATAACATTCCATTCAGTGTCAAACAATTCTGCTATCGCTTTTTGTGCCAACCAAAATGTTTCACTTTCAAAACGAATATTGACTGACACTTTTCCATCTTCGGTTTAAATGATTTCATTCTTCCGTATTATAAACACCATTATTGGCTTTTTGATATATATCTCCCTACACATTGTTCAAATTCGTAATCTTTAAATAAATGTATGTTTTTATACATCGTTGTAAGTTTCATAACATAAATACACAGGAGTTCAAAAACAATGTCTACCCCTTACAGAATTTATTTAGACGAAGATCAAATCCCCAAACAATGGTACAACATTCGCGCCGATATGAAAGAGCTGCCGGATCCGCTGCTCAATCCCGGAACACAGCAGCCGATGACCTTGGATGAGTTAAAGCCCGTTTTTTGCGACGATTTAGCTGCCCAAGAACTTGACGGCAAAACGCGGTTTATTGATATCCCCGAGCCGGTGCGCGAGTTTTATAAAATGTACCGCCCGTCTCCGTTAATCCGTGCTTACAATTTGGAAAAAGCCCTCGGAACGCCCGCAAAAATTTATTACAAATTTGAAGGCAACAACACATCCGGAAGCCATAAATTAAACTCTGCCGCCGCCCAAGTTTATTACGCAAAAAAACAAGGTTTGACAAGTTTAACAACAGAAACCGGCGCCGGTCAGTGGGGAACTGCTCTTTCGATGGCTTGTGCTTACTTTGGCATGGGCTTAACCGTTTACATGGTTCGAAGCAGCGCCGAACAAAAACCATACCGCAAAGCTGTCATTGAAACATTCGGCGCCAAAATCGTTCCAAGCCCGAGCAACACAACAGACGTCGGCAGTGCGATTCTCAAAGACAATCCCACAACAAGCGGAAGTCTCGGCTGTGCCATTTCAGAAGCCATCGAAACGGCTGTTAAAACCCCCAACTGCCGTTATGTCCTTGGTTCCGTTTTGAATCAAGTGCTTTTGCATCAAAGTGTTATCGGTGAAGAATCAAAAGCCGCTATGGACTCCATTGACGAGTATCCCGATATTGTTATCGGTTGTGCCGGCGGCGGATCAAACCTTGGCGGACTCATCAGCGGTTATATGCGCGACACTTTGAAAGGCAAAAGCGATACACGTTTTATCGCGGTTGAGCCGACATCTTGTCCGAGTTTTACGCGCGGGATGTATTCTTATGATTTCTGCGATACCGGAAGAATTACACCGCTTGCCCGAATGTACACACTCGGCAGCCAATTCATCCCATCAGCCGACCATGCCGGAGGACTTCGCTACCATGGAATGTCGCCGATTCTCTCCAAACTCTATCATGACGGTTATATGGAAGCCGTCGCAGTTGAGCAGACAAAAGTGTTTGAAGCCGCAACCCTCTTTGCCAAATACGAAACAATTTTGCCCGCCCCCGAATCCGCTCATGCCATTTTAACCGCCATTGACCAAGCATTGGAGTGTAAGAAAACAGGATCTGCAAAAACAATTTTGTTCGGCTTGACGGGAACAGGATATTTCGATATGCAGGCTTATTCAAGCTATTTTGCCGGAGAAATGACGAATTATTCTCCGTCGGATCAGGAGCTGGCGGAAGGATTTAAGACATTGCCGCAGATTTAATGAGATTGTTTCGGGTTTTAAAAATCCGTACAATTTCATTATCATTTTTTCCATTTCATTTTTTTCATTTTCGTTTTTCCTTCTTCCCTTTTTTTGGGGGGGGATTCAGCAAACAAATAATAACCATCAGGAGAGCCTTGAATTTCTTCAAGAATTCGCTTGACTAATATCGTTTCAGGATTCGGAAGATAATTAATGCGCCAACGCAAATCTGCAAAACTTTTAAATGGGTATTTTTTAGCCTCTTTTATGATAGCCTCTGTTAATTTATAACCAATGCCTGGTAAAAGTTGCAAGGAACTTGAACGATAACATAAGGCTCTCTCACTTGTAAAGAATCCTCGCGGAATACCACAATAATTTGCATCATTGAAAAATTTAATAAAACGAGATTCATTTACTTTGACATATTTTTCTAAAACGATAGGTAATTCTATTTTAGCACGTTGAGACAATTCTTTATACGTAATACGGGATTTGACACGTGCGATAAACTCTTCGTTTTGTTCCCCGATGTGTGTTTTTATGCGAACTTGTGGGATTTTACCTTCTACTGGAATGAGCTCCATCAAAATAAGTTTATTGTCACTGAGCGCGTGAATGAATGGTTTTTTTATATCAACCGGACGTGTATCATTCTCTCTGCCATATGGAAGATAATCTAAAATCCAGACCCACTTTTCACGATTAGATTGAGCAGATTCAATCGAGACATTTCCCTCAAAATTCGGTAATTTTTTTTTCATTTCTACCCCTTCAAACCTCTAAGATATATCTACGTGATCTAACCTTCAATAAAACTTATAAAATAACCTAATAGAATAATTTAAGTTAGATATATATAAGATATGTTTGTATTCACTTTGAAATTGGTCAAAAAGTATATCTAATTTTCAAAGTGCAGAACAACTAATTATGCTCAGCTATCCAAATAAATATGTTTGCTGTTCGAAAATCCAAATCGAAGGCGAATAATTAAAATGCACTCCTGCATGATTACAATTTGAAGTGGGATTTTCACGGAAGCCCGAAAATTTGACTCGTTTCGGGCAAAGTCAAAATTCTTGGAGAATAATGAATGTCTAAGCCAATGTTTAAACCCCATGCTTATTTGAATACTCCTATAACATATAATCCTTATCAGTATAAACCATTGTGGGAACTATTTCAAAACAATTTTAATAAAAATATTCTCATAAGTGACGAAGTCGGCCTTGGAAAAACAATAGAAGCCGGCATTATCATTGATGAATTCTTATCTAAAGACATTAATTCAAAAATTCTTGTTGTATGCCCCGCTTTTTTGAAAATGAAATGGTTCAATGAGCTAGAAGATAAATTTTATATTACTGCAACTATTTTTGATAAAGCTGTTTCATTTGATTCCGAGTCCATAGTTTCAATTCTTCCGGTATCAAAATTAAAACAATTTATTGATACGGAATTTAAAAAATCATATGACTTGATAATTGTTGATGAAGCTCATTATTTTAAAAATCCTTCAAGTGCAAGATGTACTTATTTGGAAGAAATATTATCCAATTCTCCTAAGTCTTTAAAGGTTTTCATGACAGCAACTCCAATCAACAATACTGGAAATGACTATAGTACAATTAGATACTTATTGAGCGATGAACATTTGTCAACAAACACAACCAAGAGGCAAGCATATATTAATTTACCATTTCGAAAAATTGATGATGTATTCGTACAATTATCCCCTGAGGAACAAGCTGTCTATAATGTTACTCATAAGCTTCATCCCTTTAGTGGAACAATTTATAGACATATCGGAGCAAGCTGTTTGTATGCTTTGACGCGATATGCTTCAAAATCTTCTCATTTAATTAAAGATGAATTAAATAGTTTTTTAGCAGAATTGTTAGATGATGATGATGAGACCAATGAAAATTTAACATTTGATGAGTTGGAAAAATTAAATCTCCCTATGGTAGATTCTAAAATCGATAGATTACTTAAGATTTTGTCAGATTTGGGTGAACAAAAAATAGTAATTTTTTCGCATTACATTGAAACTGTAAAGTATTTGCATTCCCAAATCGAAAAAGAAGTTAAGGAAAGAGGCTATCCTCCAAAATCTTCTGTTGCTTATGTTTATGCAAATACAGCCAGTCCAAATATTCCAGTAGTTAATAAAAAAAATAGATTCAATGATGCAAAAAAATGGTTTGAAGCTGATAATTCTCCTATTAAAATTTTAATATGTAGCGATAGCTGTAAAGAAGGTGTAGATTTGCAAATTTCCTCTGCTCTTATTAATTATGATTTGCCATTTAATCCATCGATACTCGAACAACGCATTGGGAGAATTGATCGCCTTGGACAATTGAATGATATGAAGATTTATAATTTCCATGTAACTTCAACATATGATGATAGGTTACATATGATCCTGAAAACAAAGCTTTCAATTATTCAGCATTTTGCACAGTTTGGAATTGGTAATCCCCTTAATATAAAGGAATCAAATGATACTTTGCTCGACAGATACTTAAAGTATTTGGATGAATCTTATTTTTACTTATCGAGAGACGATGTTGATACTTTTGGAAGATTTTTACGAAAAGCCCAATTATCCAATATACCAAATAATGAGGATCTTTATCAAAATAAACAGAAGTTAAAGCAATTATTGAGCAATAATCGTGATTTTATTTTAGATTATTTTTCCAATTCATATAATGTAAATGAAGAAGATACTTCTATTCTTTTACACAAAAAGGAAAAACTGGAGGCAGAATTAAATTTGGGTCCGAGACCACAAATCAATATTGACCCAATAACTTATGAACAAAAAAAGTAGATTGCCAAGTGTTGCAATACAGATTCTGCAAATCTTAACAAATTATCTGCATTGCTGCACGATAAATACAAAGTATTTGAATATCTTGAAGATCAAGGAGAACGATTTGTGTTAACTGAAGAGGATATTGTTGACTCTTTTGAAATATCTTATGCAAATTTTGATGTTGAAACTTTTGCTCCGGTTGAACTTTTAACTTCCATTTTTCAGGGGGTATATTTGATTGAGTGATCTTCTTTCTTTATGGGAAAAATATGAAAATATTGATACTCGTGAAATTTCCAGTAACGATTTGGATGAAATCGAATATTGTCTCCTAAACTCCAAAATCGAATCAATAAATCATGCCAAAATATTCTTAGAATTGTTGTCTAAATTTCGTTTGACCATCTATCAGATAGGTCAAAAAAATGGAGTAAACTTCAATCAACAATTACAATCTCTTCTTTCTGTAGGAGCAGACGGTGTTTATGATGACCCGCTTCGTTTTATATACGAATTAATTCAAAATGCAGATGATTGTGAATATGATAATATTTCAGGCCACCATCTTCGAATATCTTTTGACAATGAAAATAGCACAATAGAATTGCTTTATAATGAAAAAGGATTTACTTCATCTAACGTATTTTCCATAACAGGTATCGCCGGATCAACCAAAAATAATACCATGGAACATGAAAAAAATTTGATTCAAATCGGTGAAAAAGGACTCGGATTTAAATCTGTTTTTGGAGCAGCTGAATCTGTTTTAATACAAAGCAATTATTTTTCATTTCGTATCTCTACTGAACAGTTTACAATTCCAATTCCAGAATTTAATAAATTCGATGATAGAATTGATGGTACACGTATTCTTATTAACCTTAAAAAGAAAAATTCTGCTGTAGAAATCTATCGTGAATTAAAAAAAAAATACGCTTCAGAAAAGAATATTTTAAATTCAAATCCCGTTCTTTTTTTGAATCAGTTATCTAAAATTACATATTATCAAGATAGTGAAAACTATTTTTCATTTGAGGTTTCTAGGTCAAATTTAGATTTCAGTGACGAAAGGCTTCAGTTTGAGCAAAATATCAGCATAAAATATTTAGAGGCATCAGGCGAAAAAAATAAAGAGACATCTATTGATTGTTTCAGATATTCTAAACAAATTAATTACAATAAAATTGAATGTCAATCTCGATATGGGGAAACAACTTCTTTAATTGAAAAAAAGCACCAATTAATTGCAGTTTTACCAAAACCGCAATTCTTAGATAAGCTAGATTTTACTGGTGTTTTATATTCCTTTTTCCCGACTCAAATTCAAACCACTGTCCCAATTATCCTTCATGCCCCCTTTAAACTAATCGGTTCCCGTGAATCTATTGACCCTCAGGATTCTAATGAATGGTTTTTAAAAACGAATGATGAACTTTATTCTTTTTTTAGTGAAATCTACGAACATTTAGTTACAAGTGTTAATACGGATATAATTTTATATTTACCTGCACCGGGGGAAGGCAAGTATGGGAAGAATATATTTAAAAGAAACGAAGATGATGCTGGCGGAAATTTATTGTATCAAGACATTCGATTTTTGTTTGGCAAAAAAGATGAAAAGGTCGGCGGCCTTACAAAATTAAATATTATTCCGACAACAAATGGTACATTTGAATCTATTAAAGATGTTTGTATTTTAAATATTGATGCAGAAATGGATTATGAGCAATATAAAGGAATATTCGCATTAATTTCCATGAATGAAAAAAATATAAAATTATTTGATCTTTTATTTGAACATAAACTCTTATCATACCCTTTTCAAGTTAAAGAGAACATCGCTGATGACTTATTCATGTTAGCTTTAAATTCTAAAAATGAATCGGAAATCGTTCAAGCATTTGAATATCTTGATTTATTTAAGAATTATGATTATTCAAAGAATCTTAAAAATAAAACCAGCTACGAATTAAATGAATATCACATATCTTCCATTGTTAAATATCCTGAAATATATAAACAGTTTTGTGAATATTCGCACAATTATATACCGCCAAATACATTGGTTTTTGAAAATAAGAATAATCTTGTAAAAATTCAAGACGTTGATGAATTTGAATTGTTGTCTAAGGTATTTAAAGATTTAAAGGAAATTCTCTCGAAAGAATTTTATGAATATATTGGCAAAAGTTCATTTTATTTCATCCAATCCGATTCCTTCATATTGACTTCAAATGCCATAATTTGTGACAAAACTAAAATCTTGTCTTCACTTGGAGATCTTCATGACTTGCTTTCGGCATCTAAGGACTCTTTTTTTTCGATTCATTTAAAAATGGAACAAGAAGAAATGAAATTCGATAATAGAGGCCATGTTGGCGATTATGCTTCAACCCATGACGAAGCAATGGAATATCTTAAATCTTTACGTAGTTATCAGTTAGTTCAAAAAAGCATTTTGGGAGTATTTTATAGCAGCATGTTAAAATTAATCAACGAATCTGCTTCTGATAATCTGCGTTTTATAAACGAATTATTACAAAATGCTGATGATTGCACTTATCCGGGATCCGAAATTAACTTTTCTCTTTCTGTAAAAAATGAAACACTGACGGTTGAATATAATGAAGACGGTTTCGATAAAAGAGACATATTTTCATTGACGTCTATAAGTAAATCAACAAAGAAGCAATTGTGGAGCAAGCAGAAAAATCCAACAGGTGATAAAGGAATAGGATTTAAATCTGTGTTTATAGCTGCCAAATCTGTCGAGATTCGAAGTGGGTATTTCCACTTTTCTTTAGAAAGTGAACAACCAACTATCCCCCTTCCGATTGATAAAAACGAATTTGTTCAAGGAACTGTTATGACATTTTCATTAAATGATAAATTTGATACAAATATCATCAGTGAAGACATGGTTTTGAGATTATGTTTATGTTTGAAAAAAATAAACAGTTTGGATATAAATGGGATTATTTTAAAAATTCGGGACTTTGATGATTACAGAGAAATAAATCTAAATGAAAAGTCGTTCAAATTTATAAAATATGCCTGCTCTTCGGAAGTTACATTTTATGTTCCAGATGACCCCGCAAATTTTACTGAAGGTTGGCTTTATAACACGCTTCCAACAAAAATAGAAATTAAAGCACCTTTAGTTATTAATGCTCTGTTTGAATTAACGACTGCGAGAACAGATGTTCTTCAAAATGATAATAATTCTTCAATAATGCAGTCCATTGAAGAGTTTTATTTTAATTTCTTAAATTTGCACAAAGAAAAAATGGATCGACCTATTGACATTTTATCTTTCCTTCCAGTCGAAGCAGATGCAATAAAATTGTTTTCCGAAGAGTCACTTAAATTCTCTAATGACTTCAAAACAAAAATATCTAAGCTTGAAATTCTTCCCACACTTGATAAATCTGGTAAAGTTAAATGGGTTTCTGCTTCGAATGGGTGGAAAGAAAATGTTTACGTAATGTTTTGCGTAGAACGGTTTGCATTTTCCACATTTAAGCACTCTGTTGATTCTGTTGTTCTTCATTGCGATGATTCAGAATGGAAAAAATATGAAACAACTATTAAGTATTTAGGCGTAAAATACAGAGATTCTTGTGACACTTATCAAAGATTAGTAGCACATAATGTATATGGAAAAATAGAAGAAATTTTAAATGAACAAAAATTTTCAAGTTAGTTCTATGACTTCTTGATTGGTTGTCAAAACGATGAAAATTTTCTTAAGATTAAAAAGGATATTATTGAGAAGAAGCGCCCAATAATTCCAGTAAAAATGTCAGGGAATATAAAATTTGTTGAATATTCTGATAATATTTTCTCTTCAAAAGATCCTTCAGCGAACTCTGGTGAAAATTATTATATATTCGATGATAGCCGGATGGGGAAAAAGGTATTTGATTTATTTTTTTCCCCTCTTAAAGAATATAACGAAGAGCAAGAAAGAAATCTTTATTATAAAAAAATAGAATCGTGGTTAAAGAGATACAAATCAAATAAAGAAAAATATGGGGAGGAATATGCAAATAAATTTTTATCAGAATTTAATTCAAACCCTGAATTACTTTTAGAGGCTTTAAAGAAAATTCGACCCATGGATCATCCTCTATGGGATGAAATTCCTATGCATATGGGCGACGGTTCTGTATTTGATGATTACAAATATATCTCTGAAGATCAACAATTTTCGGGAATATTGGCTGCATATGTTGTAAGAGATGACTATAAAAAATTTGCAGAGGAATTGGGCTGCTCCTCCATTAAAAAATTAAAGTCGAAATACATTAAAGATATTGAAGAGTATTCTATAACCCAAGAAGATTTAGATGAGTTTTTTTCTATTAATTTTGAAATGCCTAACCACATTTATTTAGAGTTATTGAAAAGTTCGTGTACTCCTCCTGAGTTATCTAAATTAAACTTTTTCAAAATTTGCAAAAAAGCTAGTTTTAATCATGAATGTTTTTTTCGATTAAATGATTTTTTGAAATCAAAAGGTTTCAAATGGGATATTCTTGTAGAAAACTTAAATTCAAATTCAATTGTAGTTACAGATATATCTTTCATTTGCAGTAATATTTCTTTCAAATTCATGAACAAAACACATCCCTTTGAACGTCAAGATGATGTAGATTATGTATTGGACGGAGTCATTTCTTCGCGCCGAGCAATTGAAAGCCACGAAGAAATCCGAAAATGGTTTAGTAACATTTACTATTGTGAAAATTTAGATAATTATTGTTTGTGCAATTGTAACAATTCGGGGGAACAACAACAAAAATTTTTGTTGCCGGTGAATGACAAAACTGGAATTGATGTCGTCAATAGATTAAAATCGTTTTTAAAAGATAGGTATGATATTTCGCTTTCTTTAGATCGAAAAATGCATTCTTATACCCGAGATGGATTCAAAAAGATTACACATTTGGAATATACTGAACAAGACGTAGAAAGTCTTCTAAAAAGAACACCTTTATCAGCTTTAGATAAAGTTGAAGATAAAAAAGATTTTTTAGTACGTCCTCAATCTGTTAATAATAACATTTTTGGCGGATATGCAAAAACTTGTCCATTATGTAAGTCTAAAGTACTAACTGAATTAACGGGATGGCGTTTATATCCATTAAAACAAATTGATGATACTTTGTACAAATTTGAAATTATTTGCTGCCCGAATTGTCATGATGCATTTACTTATGCGTCTGATTATTATGTCGATATCGAAAAATGGAAATCTGATTCAATACTTTCAATTCGTGTTGATCTTAATGGTTCGACTTGGACTCCTCGTGAATTTAAAGCAAAATTAGCTCATAGGGCGTTGATAGAATTATTGAATAAACAGGCTCCTGAGCCTCAAAAATGGGCATCTGTAAATCCAAACCGAAATATTAATGATTCCCATGAAGAAAAAAGAAAGCAAGAAGGAGAATATCAAAAATGGGCCGCTTTAAATCCAAACAAAAACGTTCGTGATTTTCTTGAAGAAAAAAGATGGGCCGCTTCAAATCCAAGCAAAAACATTCATGATTTCCATGAAGAAAAAAGAAAACAAGAAGAAGAAAAAAGAAAACAAGAAGAAGAAAAAAGAAAACAAGAAGAGGAAGAAAAAGAATATCAAAAATGGGCCGCTTTAAATCCAAACAAAAACATTCGTGATTTCCATGAAGAAAAAAGAAAGCAAGAAGAAGAATATCAAAAGTGGGTCGCTTTAAATCCAAACAAAAACATTCGTGATTTCCGTGTAGAAAAAATGATACAAGAAGAAGAAAAGGAATATCAGAAATGGGCCGCTTTAAATCCAAACAAAAACATTCATGATTTCCGTGAAGAAATCCGTGAAGAAAAAATTAGAAAACTGAAAGAAGAGACTAGAAATTTTTTGAAGAAAAAAGACGAAAAGTAAAAACCTGCATTCAATGGAGAAGTGCATAATCTCCAAAAAAACAAACGGATGTTATCTTTCATTATTTGTCCACAAGAATGGTAACATCGACGAACCAAAAATCATTAGGATAATGGGATTATAACCTTCCAAGCTAATCATTTGAATTTTATGGCGTTGCTTATTGAAATTATGAAATTATGCAGTTCTTGATTGAAGATAAGAATTATTTTTCTGGTAAAACAGCGTAAATCATACATGAACAAAACCCTTATATATCAATAATATCTTCTTTCAAAACTTCTCAAATCCAGTGAATTGAGAACAAAACCAAAACTCAAAGACGAACTTTGATGATAAAAACTTCCAACAAGAATGTTTATATATCACGAAGCTCTTTGATGTATTCCTTGTGAAGCCGTCTTAAAGCATAAGAAACAAAGGCTTCTGACAAGTATTTTAAAATTATCTTTTCAGTGAAGTCGGGAGTTTTTTCCCTGACTGATATGTGACCTGATGTTTCGGTAAACTTCGGCTGTGTTTTTCAAACAAAAATTTGTAAACATTGTCAGTTTACGGATACATCAAAACTGTGTATAAGTGTCAAGTGAAGCATTTCATCAAA
>Ga0099364_10010599_pt1 | contig 12660 bp, 14 predicted proteins | sample TergutTh196P3_FD_73070 | JGI IMG/M metagenome (GOLD analysis project Ga0099364, IMG submission 73070) | Microcerotermes parvus P3 segment gut microbial communities from Pointe-Noire, Republic of the Congo - Th196 P3 | ecosystem: Host-associated > Arthropoda: Insects > Digestive system > Gut ... | reverse complement strand
CTTCTTCCAGTTATTTGAAGATTTGTGGCTTTGATGAGTGTTGACGGGGCAACAACAGCCTTGACGCCGGGCACATCCTTGACAATATTTTCAACCCGATCAGAGCTTTTCAAAACCTCAGGGTCTTTAACCAAACTTCCCTCAATCATAATAACAATAGATGATTCACTAAACATGCGGCTGAAGTGATCCAAATCCTGATACATCTGCGATTCTTTTTGGACATATGTATCTAAGCCGGAATTCATCGTAATGGTGGTTGCACCATACATACTGGCAAGAATAAGCAAAATAAAGCCGATGAAAAACAACCGCCTGTGCAAAAAAGCGATTTGCCCTAACTTTTTAAAAGAACGTGACAGCAAGAAGAACCACCAATGGGAATAACCAAAGGTGCAAATGTATAAATACTTGTTGTTACTTTAAGAGTAACAAATTTTGGAATATGAAAACTTTTTGGAGACACCGAAATGAAAAATACAGAGCTTGTATCCAACTTAAAAAAATTCGGATTGTCAGAAAATGAGGCAAAAGCCTACATTGGTCTTGTATTGCTTGGAGAGCCCGGAGTACGCGAATTGCATACCGCGACAGAAATTCCACGTGCGAAAGTATATGAAGTGGTCAACAGCCTTGTTGAAAAAAGGTATGCTGAAATCATTCATGGAACACCGACTCATTATAAGCCGACAGACCCAAAAGACTTGGTTCAAATGCTTCATGAAGATTATGAAAAAACCGCTAACTCGATCCTGAAAGATTTTGAAGAAATGGATATCACGTCATTTCATGATGATTTGAATGATAATGAAGCTTCCATGTGGTATCTCCGAAGTGAATGGACAATTCGGAAAAAATTAACAGAGCTTTTTGACGATACAAAAAACCGCCTCATCATTTTATGCCGCGCCCCCGATATATTGCAAGACATAAAAGATGAATTAATGAACACCTGCAAAAAAAAGAATGTTTTGATTCTTGCCGAAAATGTCGCCGGATTTGAAAACTTTCCGATTCCGATTCGGATTTATCCAAAAAACATTCTTCTGTTTTTAAAAGATTTGGAAGAAAGTTATATTATACATCAAAACTGCTTTATCATATCCGATACGAATAAGGCAATTGCAATCAGAAAAATTGAAAACGGAATGGAAGCGCGATACATTTCACAGCAGGGCGTCGGATTCCTGTATAAAACAATCTACTATTTCATTTTAAATGCCGATAATATCGCTGTTCCTGAAGAATTTTTGGAATTAGATGAAGATAAAAAACCGTGCGAAAAATGCCAAAAAACACGAAAATGAAGATCAAATAAAATTTGAAAAACGTCAGCGATTTAAATGAAAAATGCCAAAAACGATTTAACTTAAAAAACGCCGGCGGTTTAAAATAAAAAAAGAAAAAATAAAAAAAGATTATTTGGCGAGTGCTTTTGGCGATCTCTTCAAGTATTTTCTTTTGTGACCTGCGGATGTAAATCTTTGTGCCGGTCCGGGGTGAGCTTTTGTACTCAATCCGCTTTCAATTTTTTTTGCGTTTCCTTTTCTTCCTTTAACTTTAACCCAGACAATGCTACCTGTTTTGCCCACAATCATTCCTCCATATTTATGTATGATTTTTATTTTCCTATTATTTGATGAATGTAAATGAATTAAATTGCCTGCGAATCAGCCGACAACTTTGCTTTTTGATTTTTAAAATTTTAAAGATAATTGAAAAGACTTTTATCAAAACAATCAAGGTTTGACTATAACACCATTTGAGTGATATAAACCTTACGTTTTAAAGAAAAGAATGAACAAACTTTTCAAAACTTCCTTTTGCGCGGTAACTCCTCTACATTACCTTTAAAAGATAAAAAGCTTTTTTCTTGTGATGAAAAAAGCAGCGTCAAATTTGGAATATTTCAACAGCGAAGAAAAAGCGCTTTTAATGTATCCGAAAGAAAGATTCGTTGAAATAATTCAAGACGTCGGATTTGAATGTGATTTATGCGGCAAATGTTGTACACGCGCATTCAACGATCATGTTTATCTGCTCAAAGAGGATGTTTCCCGCATTCTGACAGTGAAAGGGTCCGATGCGTTGATACCGTCTCCTTATTTTGATTTTTGTGACCAATACGGCAATTTTTACGTTTCCGGCTACAGTTTAAAAACTCAAAATGATGAAAGCGGAAGCTGTATTTTTCTGCAAAACAACCGCTGCCAAATATATGAAAATCGCCCCTCCATTTGCCGAATTTATCCGTATATGATTCACAGAGAAGTCGACCAAGACGGAACTTATGATTGGAGAGAAATCAGCGGATTAGATAAGCACGGATTTTACGAAACGGAAATAAAAAACGAAACGGCAGAGGATATTTTTGACGAGACTTTTGCTTATGAAAAAGGATACATTCGGCAGGAAAAAGAATTTTTGAAAGCCGTAACAACTTATTTTGAAAAAAACAAATTAAAACACATCCCAAAAATTCATGCCGAACGATTGCGCGATTATGAAAAGGGGGCAGAAGTGATTGTTTTTGTTTATTATGACGGTGCTTTTGTGGAACACCGCGTTCAAAAATAAAAATAGTAATAAAAATAAAAACAGGCACTAAAGACTGATTTTAATAAATCCCGCGGTACTGACAGGTCAATCAAACATCGGATTTTGATGGTTCGAATGATTTAAATCGCTTTTTTCAGAATAAGGATAGCGGCTTTGTTTGCCGCAATTCAAACATGTTGTTAAAACGGTTTGTCCTTTGAGCCGGATGCGGCAATTGTTTCCCGGAACCAGATAATGATAGCAGTGTTTGCAGATTTTGCGTTTTTCATCCCGAGTGAAACGAACGCGGTAACGCATTGAAATGAGGCGCGCCAACGTGACATAACGATGTGTTCGTGCCGGATTATCATGAAAATTTTGTTCCGCCAACTCAAAAAGACGTTGAATGCGCTCCTCGGCAATTTTTTTAGACAAATCCTTGTTTTTTTTGCGATGATGAACCATGAATGAAGCACCTTTTTTTATCTCATTTCTGTCTTTTTTTATCTTATTTCTGCTTTTGATTAAAAGATCGGATCGCTTCACCCGTATTTTTTAAAAGGGACGATGCTAAATCATAAGAGGGCCAAGAACCCAATCCGCAATCAGGACCAGCGTATTTAATGCGGTCGCCAAAGACTTTAGACAAATGAGCCAATCTTTTTTCAATGACAGGCGGCGTTTCAATTTCTGTTGTAATCTCTTGAAGGATGGCTGCATTCTCCCAAACATTGCTGCCGTATTTTTCGTTGAGTGTGCCGACCATATTGAAAATATCCGTTCTTGAAATACCGGCGCGGACGAATGTGTCATATTTTTCAAGCGTTTTTTTGTCAATCATGTCGGCATAAGAGGGCGTTGCTGCGGACTCCATTCCGATCACATTGATGGAAGATGATTGGCAGGCGAGTTCATAATAAAGCGGCGAATGAATATGGATTTGAACATCTGCTCCGTTTTTGCATGCGTAATCGCCGGCGGTTGATAATGCTTTTACAATCTCGTCTGCGGGGAGAGATAACTCAGGATTGATGCCGATGCTTGGCTCGTCAATTGAAACGGTTGAAATTTTAAAGTGTTTTGCGTCTTTCATTGCCTTTTTGACAAAAGTATTCACATTTTTGGCAAACAATTGATAAATGTCAATATAAGACGAGCCGCCGAATTCCTTCAAAAAAAGTTCGGTCGGTCCGGTGACACAGTATCGAATTTGGGGGGTTTCGCCGGTTTCCTCTTTTAATTTTTGGCAAAAAGATTCGAGAGCGGTGACCTCAACCGTTTCTGCAAATTTTTCTTTTAATTCAAACGGGGTTTCCCACATTTTTTCATTGCGGATCGGCCTTAAAAATTGTTCCGTCATGTCCCGAACCTGCGGATACGTCGGAATTTGGACGCCTGCTTTGACTTTCATTTCAAAAATTTGAGACAAAATCAAAAAGAGAATGCCGTCTTCATTTCGATTAAAAGCGGCTTCGCTGACGGCAGATTTGGAATTTGGAGACGGCAGCGGAAAACTCCCAATATCGTCAAAAAGAATTTCAGTCATATGTATCCCATGGAAACAAAAAGATAAAGCATTTTCTAAAAAGAAAGGAAAATGAGAAGTTTGATTTGTTCAACACAGTCTTAATTCAAAAGATATATAAACAAAGAGCATGTTTTTTCCCTTATTCTTTTAAAAATTGCAGAAAAAATGTAAAAAATGAAAAAATAAGGGAATAATTATGATTATCAATTTTCATATCCGAAATTTCTTTTCAATAAAGGAAGAACAGGTTCTAAATTTTGAAGCTGATCTCAAGGATGAAAAATATAACGATTACTTCGTCATCAAGGCTGGGAAATATAATCTTCTTAAATTGATTGCACTTTACGGACCAAACGGTTCAGGGAAAACAACAATATTGAGGGCATTTGATACATTACAAACGACGGTAATCAATACGCGAGATGCGAACCAAATTCTAAATTATGTTCCTTTCGAATTTGATCCGAAATTAAAAAAACAAAACACGTCGTTTAAATTGGATTTTTTAATCAAAGAAAAAAATGAATATGTAAAATATCGATATGAAATTGAATACAATTCCAAAGAGATTGTATTTGAAAAATTAAGCTATTTCCCATCAACGAAAGCTGCCGTTATTTATGAACGAAAATTGAATGCAGATCATGTCAGAGGATTTGATTTTATTGTTCAAAAAAACATGAAATTAAAAAAGAGCGAAAAGGACGTCATTGAAGCAAACACGCTGCATAACTCGACAATTTTGTCATCTTTTAATAAGGCAAATCCGATATTTCCAAATGCCAAGAAAGTGTTTGAATGGTTTAAAAATTATATGGGGCACTTTACCGAAACAGCAGCTTTTGGCACAAAGCCATTGGATTATTTTGGCTTTGATTATTCAAAATCATTGAGTTATTTTAATGACGCGGATCGGAAAAAAATATTAATTCAATTTTTGGAAAATGCGGATATGAATATTTCAGATATTGTCATCCCCGAATATGGAAAATCCGTTTCGGAATTTAAAGATTTTTGGAAAACGATGGCAGAGAGCTTAACGAAATCTTGTGTAACTGAAGAGATACCTAAAAACGAAGATTTGTATTTATCTAATAAAGCAGCAGATACCGGAAAAATCAATTCAAAAATATTGCATAATTATAAATCGGGGGATGACAATAAAGCAGCGTTTCTGCCTATTATTTTTGAATCGGCAGGAACAATCCGAAGTATCGGTTTTGCTCATAAACTGGCTCAATCTATGATTCAGCCGTCATTGTTATTGATAGATGAAATTGAGAACTCCCTTCATTTGGAAATGGTCAAATATTCAATATTAACCTATTTATCCAATTCAGCCGATTCTCAATTGATTTTTACAACTCACAATCTTTTGTTAATGGATTGGGATGTCATGCGAAATGACGTTATTTGGTTCACGGAAAAAAAAGAGGACGGAGCAACAGATTTGTACGCATTGACAGATTTCAACGGCGTGAATCGAAAAAAACTCTTAAAGCAATATATGGCCGGAAATTTGGGAGCGTTTCCTGATATATATCAATACAAATTTGATTTGGAGCCGGTAAAAGAAAAAACGGAATCGTAAGACGAACAAAAAACGGAATCGTAAGAAAAAGAAAAACGGTGGTAGAATGAGTGTTTCAAGAAATACAATGAGAGGGGGGGCTAAAAGAGAGATAAAAAAGAAAATATTCATTATCGGAGAAGGTAAATCTGAATTATCATATTTTCAAGATTTGAAAAAAGAAAACGATTTAAAATTTAGTTTAAAGCCGGAGCTTGGTAACGGTTCAGATTTCCATAGTATATTTGAAAAGGCATTGGATAACGCAGATTCTGAGATATATAAACAAATTTACTGTTTGATTGATTTGGATTACATAATAAAGCAAAAACTGTTTGAAGAGTACACGAAAGCAAAAAAAGAATTACTTTCTAAAACAAAAAAAATGGTCACAGTGATTGAATCACTGCCATGTTTTGAATTATGGGTATTATTGCATTTTGAAAAAACGCAATCTACAAACATTGAATGCCAGCAACTTATTGATAGGAAATTAAAGAAACACATCCCAAATTATACGAAGGCAATGCCCGGATTATATTCAAAAATAAAAGATAAACAATCACACGCTTTGGAATTTTCTAAAGAATTAAAAATACAAAGACAAAAAGAAATAAAAAACGTGGGTGATTCACGTTGTCTGCATTCTTTTACTGACATGAATGAATTAATACAAATTCTTGAAAAGGAGAAATAAAGGCTTTTTCATTTCATATTTCAACCTTTCAACCCATCACATAGACTCCGGAGCCTCAATTCCAAGAACCTCAAGCGCATTGAAAAGGGCAGTTTTTGCGGCAAAAACCAAAGCCAATCGCGATTTCTTTAAATCGGCGTCCTCGATGTTTAATACCGGTGCATAGCGGTAAAATTGGTTTAAATCATCTGCCAGCTCGCGCGCGTAAATGGCAAACGTGTGCGGCTTTAAGTCTTTTGCACATTCTTCGATTTTTTGCTCAAATTGGGCGATTCGTTTGATTAAAGCGGTTTCATGCGGTTCAATTAAGAGGGAATAATCGGCGAATCCTTCTTGGATGCCGCTCTTTGGAATGATGCCTTTTTCGATTGCTTTTGCCAAAATGTTGGAAGCGCGGGCATGTGCGTATTGAATAAACGGAGCGCTCTGCTTTTCAAAATCAAGCGCCGTTTTCCAATCAAAAACGGTTGATTTGTCGGCGGAAACTTTAATAATATCATAGCGAACAGCACCGATGCCGACCATTTTTGAAACGCTTCGCTTGAATTCTTCTGACTCTTCGGGGCGGCGTTTGTCAACTTCTTCATACGCTTTGTCAACCATTTCATGAAGCAGATCATCGGCGGAAATGAAAACCCCGCGGCGCGTACTCATAGAACCTTCGGGAAGGGAGACAAATTCGAAAATAACAACTTCGGGAACTTTAATGCCAAGAACTTTTAAGGCGGCGCGCAATTGCCCTGAAATCAATTTGTGGTCTGCTCCAAAAACATCAATCACACGGTCACATTGGGGGGCTTTCCACTCGTGGTAAGCTAAATCCCGCGTGGTGTAAAGAGACGTGCCGTTTGACCGGCGAATCACGAGTGTTTTTTCAAAACCGAAATCCGAAAGATCAACGACAAGAGCGCCTTTGTCGTCTTTTGCGCGACCCGTTTTTTCCAAATTGGAAATGATGTTCCAAACGGCACCGTTTTGGATAAACTGAGATTCGCGGACAAATGTGTCGTGCTTGACGTTCATGAACAAAAGCGTTTCTTGAATGCCGGCTAAAGCCAAGTCAACGGCTTTTGTGAACCGGTCGATTGTTTCAATGTCGCCGGATTCGACTTTTTGCATCAAGCCTTCAATTTGAAGGTAAATTGATTCGTCGTTTGCAATATCTGCATTGGCTTTTACATAAACATCGACAATTGCGTTGTCGGGTTTTAAGGACAGATTTAATTCATATTTAGAACATCCCCATGAAACAACAGCAATCTGGCGGCCTATGTCGTTGACATAATATTGAACTTCAACATCATAGCCGGCTTTTTTCAAAATTCGGGAGAGTGTGTCGCCGAGGATGGCATTTCGAATATGACCGACATGAAGCGGTCCGTTTGGGTTGGCGGAAGTGTGTTCTAAAAGAACTTTTCCTTTACGCTTTCCGGAACCGAAATTTTCTTTGGCAGCAACGGCGTTTGCCACCGTTTGAGACAGGTATTTATCGGAAACAAAAATGTTAATGTAAGGACCTTGAGAGATAATTTTTCCAATCAAATCCGCCTCTATTAATTGATCTTGAGAAACGGCAGCCACCAAATCCGCGGCAATTTTTGCAGGATTTCCTTTTTTGTCCATGAGCTGAAAAGCCAGGCGCGTGGCTAAATCCGCGTGTTCGGAAACCTCAAAAGAAACATCTTCTTCTTTTATCTGATATCCCAGAGAGGACGCCGCCTCGCTTAAAACCCCTTGAACTTGATTTTTAAACTCAATAAACAAAAAAATCACCGAAATTGATTGAATGAAATGATTGAAAACTATTTTCTTGATTATTTGAATCGGACATTTGAATTTAAATATTTCCTTTGATACATTCATATTCTAAAAGAAAAAGAAAAGAAAAAAAAGAATCTGTCAAAAGATGATTTGAAACATGAAATAAAAACAAAATCTGTTCGTAAAATGCTGTGATTATATATAGGAAAGGCGTGTATAACTATACGTATCCTTTAAATAAAAATAATAAGAGAAGTTACATGATAAAAATGTCGTTACCACCGCTGACAACAAATAAGAAGGTTTGGGTCTCCATGGCAGGCATATTTTCAATTTTATGCGGCATCCTTATTGTTCTTTTTTATTTTCAGGAAATTTTCATCGTCCTTCTGATAGGGATTTGTTTGATTGTTCTTATGGATAAAGCAATGCGGATTTTTAACAAATATACTGCCAATTACACAAGAAGACAAAAATATGTACTTGCGATTGCTTTTATTTTAATTTTGGTTTCTGCCATCATTTATCTCATCATGATACAAATTGAGCACTTGCTGACTTTGATTTTAACGCTGCCGGCGTTTCAGGAAACGGTAAATCGGGGATTTGCGCTGTTATTTGAATTTATGAGAGTTTTACCCGAACCGATGGTTGACGAAATACGCCTTTTTGTGGAAAAGCTGATCAATCAAATCGGTTTGATGATCACTTCAATGGTTTCACAATTATTATACTACGTATTGTGTATGATTTTGATTTACCCGCCGATGTTTAAATTGTATTTTAAGGACAGAAAAGCGATTAAAAAAGAGATTATGGAATTGGTTCCGGTTCAATTCAAAAACGAATTCAAGAAAACGGCGAAGGCGATATTGATTCAATCGAATAATTATTTCATTGCAAAAATTATTGAATCTATCGGAATTGCCGTTCTCTCCTGCATTGGATTTTATATTATCGGACTGCCAGGATGGCTTTTTTTGGGAATTGTGATGGGGCTACTAAATAATGTTCCTTATATCGGTCCGATCATTGCCTCCATTCCGCCGATCATCATCGGTTTAGCTGTCGGATGGAAAGTGGCAGTATTTGCATTTATTGTTTGTGTCGCCGTTCAGGTTATTGATAACATTTACTTTATACCGATTATGATTTCCGGAAAAGTGAGTTTAAATCCGCTGACGACTGTTTTGGTGATATTGACTTTTGCACAGCTTTTCGGACCGCTTGGAATGATTTTAAGCATACCGATTTTCATGATATTTAGAATCGTATTGACAGAATCATACCAATTATTGACACACGTTTTTCCCGAAATCGACTGACAGGGGCGTACTTTCGCCGCCTGCAAAGGCGGGGCTTCTTTTCGGAGTGTTGGCAAGGATGTTAAAATGGTGTTAAAAACGGTTTTGGCAAATCATTTTATGCCGCAAATTTTCATGAGCGGATAATTTAATTGTTCATCGTATTCTAAAACCGCTGTGACGGCAGCCGTTTTGCAGCGAACTCGAAGCGTTACAAAAAGCATTGATCCTTTCAATTCTGTGTATTGAAAAACATCATTGAGTTCTTTTTTAACGAGAGCGGGGTTGATGCGGACTTGAATCTGCTCTGTAAAAGGCTGAGCACTAATGCTTTCTTCGATGGCTTTTTCAAGAGCGGGGATTCCTTCAAGAGTGAGCGGCGTTCCGATAAACTGATGATAAAGGGAACCGAGTTTAATGCCCGCTTCAAACAAAGCCTGATCGCGGTCTGAAATGGACAATTGAAATCACCGTTTTATTTTAAACATCAATTGTTTCCTTTTTTCGGACAAGCCCGATAAGCGGAGAAAACAGATACAGTAATAAGATTAAGAATAAAAGGATCGGGAAAATCAAAACAAAAACGCTGTCAATAAAAACGGAAAGGATTGTTGTGGCAAATAAAAAGATCAAAACCAAAAAGGTGGGCGTCTTCGTGGCTTTTGAGTAAGGGATGGTGCTAATCATCAGCAAGGATAAAATGAACATTGAAATGTAGAGAAATTCCATTGAATAAGAAACGGTCACAACACTTGACAATCCGATTAAAAGAAGGACGGATGATGCAATAAAAACACAAGCCCCTGTAATCGGAATACCGGAATATTTGGGGGTCTTTGATGGAAAAGCATTGTACCGTGCCAATCTGAGAACGCCGCAAATGACATAGAAACAAATGAACACAATTGAGATCATGGAAATGCTCATGCAGTAAATCAATAAAGCCGGCGCAACCCCAAATGATATGGCGTCGGCTAAAGAATCAATATGAGCTCCAAGGGGTCCGCCCGATGTTTTTCGAGCAACATAGCCGTCAACGCCATCTGCAACAGCTGCAATCAAAAGACAGATTGCCGCATAGCTGAATGCACCGCTGAAAGCAAAAAAAATGGCACACATTCCAAAGACAAGATTCAAAATTGAGACAAAATCAGGCGCTTTTAAAAGATGAAACACATTCCTAAATTAACGCACGTTCTTTATATATTCTTCGGACTCGGTTTTATTTTTCGCCTCAAGAGGACGAATAACAAAAAATTCAGCCGAAATCGAATGATTTGGCTTCTTCTTCTCTTTTTTCTTCTTCAACTTCCGAATCTTTCAGAGAGGCAATAACAGAGACGCCTGCCCTTATTTTTTGATATTTGCGGACATGAATCTCAAAAGATTCGGGAATGGTGACGTCAACTCTTGAGCCAAATAGTATCATTCCAAACTTCTGGTTTTGGGAAACTGCATCTCCTGCGTGAATATAGGATTGAATTCTTCGAAAGCCGAATCCTGCAATTTGCACCAATTCAATGAAACCGTGGGGGGTTTTTAATTTCGTTGTCAATCGCTCATTGTGTTTGGAACTTTTCAAAAACGCGGGAAAGTAAGACCCTTTGGAATGCCGCGTCAAAAGAACTTCCCCGTCCATCGGAATACGATTGACGTGAACATCCGTCATGTTCATAAAAATGCAAATTTTGTTGCCGTCAATTGACACGACCCGACCGTCTGCCGGAGAAAGCATATGATACGAGCTGATTTCGCCGTTTCTTTCGGGGTCTCTGAAGAAATAAAAAGAAAAGATAAAAAGCAAAAGAAAAGCAACACACGTGTAAAGGAAAAAGTATCTTTCCGACAATAAATAAATGGCGGCGCAGATGAGAGAGATGGAACCGAAAAAAAGAAAAATCTGCTTGCTGCCTTTGGCCAACATATCAAACACCATTGAAAAAAAGGGAATTTTTAAAAACTATACATAAAAAGAAGTATAAATAAGCGCCGATTGTTTTGGCTTTGCGCGAAAAGTCTTAAAAAAGGGCACTTTTCGTGCAAAACCGTAAAATTTTTTAATCTGAGCCTAAAAGATTTTATATTCGATGTCGTACAATACATACTTTAAGAGGTACTAAAATGACATTACAAATTTCGATTACAGAACCACATACCGCAATCGAAATAAGCAAATGGTTCATTCAGAAAGAATTGGATAAAGCCGACACAAAAAAAGACGGAAACATCAAACTTCAAAAACTTTTATTCTTTGCTTGGTTGATTCATTTCCAAAAATTCGGGAAATCGTTGTTTGATGATGATTTCAAGGCATATCCAAAAGGGCCGGTTGTTGATTCTGTCCGCCAAGTCTATTATGACTTAGCAGCTGAAAATATACCGGATTTTTCGGAAAACATAAACGAAACGCTTCGTTTGACAAAAGACATCTTCGGACACGCCACCGTTAAAGAATTAGTCGATCTGAGTCACAAATCGCCGACATGGGAGAAATATTCTAAAATATCTCCTCAAAAAAAGGAAGACGATATTGAATTTAAATATGATCCAATCATCCCAAAAACAGAGCTTGACGAAGAAATACGCATGATTGGCAACGTTCTTTTTGTTCAGAAAAATATGCTCTCTGATTCGGAGTGTGTATAATTTTGATTTTACCGCAACAGGTTTTATTCTTATCTGTCCCATATTATGCAGATGATGCAGGGACAAAACAAATATTTAAAAACGTTGCCGCAACAAAAGAACGTCCGTTTCTTGTCATTTGGAGTGATGATGAAATCGTATTGTCGGTAAATATCACTTCTGAAAAATTCGAAAATTCGAGGCAGATATTCGACAAAAATTTATATTTAATCGGAAAGTACAACCCGCCACTATCAAAACCATCTTTGGCTATTTTGAATTGCATTTATGTTTTTGATTATTTCAAAGAATTAGATAAAAAATTAATGAAAGACGGCGCTAAGTTAAACGAATCCGAATTTCAGAATATATTAGACAGAATTGAACAGGTTACAGCGATTCCATTTACGAAAGAGGAACTTTTTAAATGCAACTCTTTTTAAAAACGCCTTTTAAGGCTTTCGTGCATATGATTTATTTTTCGTGCAAAGCTGATTGTTTTTGAATTATTTTTAAATTTTTTTTTGACTGTTTTTAATATAACCATATATCGTTTTTTAAAGATCGGTCGAACTGATATAAAAATGATAACTTCAGTTCAATTCGAATTTAAAGGAATAGTTATAAGCAATCAGTT
>Ga0099364_10010598_pt1 | contig 12663 bp, 7 predicted proteins | sample TergutTh196P3_FD_73070 | JGI IMG/M metagenome (GOLD analysis project Ga0099364, IMG submission 73070) | Microcerotermes parvus P3 segment gut microbial communities from Pointe-Noire, Republic of the Congo - Th196 P3 | ecosystem: Host-associated > Arthropoda: Insects > Digestive system > Gut ... | reverse complement strand
CGTGTGCATCGGCTGTGGCGGCGGTGTTGAATGGTCATTGCGACAAGGATACGGATATAAAGGTTCGCCTACCCGGTGGCGAACTGGTCGTGAACTATACCGACAAGGCGGTGTATATGACGGGAAATTGTAGCAAGGTATTTGACGGGATTGTGGAGATATGAAGTGTACTGCAACAGGGTATAAATTGGTTGTTTTTCCTTTGCGTACTTTGCGGTTAATCCTTTTGACTCTTCACCAGAATCTGTGGGTTGCTTTTGGTTCTGGCAGTTTTCCTAGAGCGTGAAACAGAGCGGTTTTAAGGGATTCAAAGGCTTGAAATCCATACGCTTTCTCGCCGTCAGTTTCACCTTGTTATGGAAACGATCAAGAATGTTTAACGCGTTCATGCACACTTTGCCAATCACATTCAGGTAAGGTTTCCACATATCACTGCACACCCACTACTGCGTTTGCTCCTTGCGAATTCTACTATTTTTTGTTACAATGCAGGGCGGTATTTCGTACATTCACCCAAAAGGAGATCAGACGCTATGCAAAGATTTTTTCTCACTTTCGCCGTTTGTGCTCTCGCACTGCTTGTGTTCGACATCGACACGGTACAAGCCCAGACACCGCCGAAACTCAAAGCCCTGATCGTAGACGGACAAAACAACCACAACTGGCGGGCAACCACGCCCGTCCTCAAAGATATTTTGGAAAAGTCAGAACGCTTCACCGTCGATGTTGCCACTTCTCCTACCAAGAGAGACAAAGAAGACGATGCAGAAGCCTACGCAAAAAACATGGCGGCATTCAAACCGGATTTTGCCAAATACGATGTTATCATCGGAAACTACAACAGCAATGAAACCCGCGACGATTGGTCGCCGGAAACAATGAAAGCCTTTGAACAGTACATCGAGGACGGCGGCGGTTTCGTGTGCTTTCACGCCGCCGACAACTCTTTTCCGAACTGGGAAGCGTACAATAAAATGATCGGTTTGGGCGGCTGGGATCGAGGACATCTGCCCGAAACAGCAGGAAAATATCTCTACTGGGAAGACGGCAAAGCCGTTACAAGCAATGAAAGGGGTGCCAGAGGCAGACATGGTCCGTCTTGGGCATTTCTTATCGAAGTTCGGGACAAGGAACATCCCATCATGGCGGGATTGCCTGAAGCATTTCGGCACGCTTCAGACGAACTATACGATTCGATGTGGGGACCAGCGGAAAACGTAACCATTCTGGCAACGGCTTATGCCGACAAAGAAAATCACGGTGGAAGCGGCAGGCATGAGCCGGTCTTGATGACAATTTCCTACGGCAAAGGACGTATTTTTCACACGGTTTTGGGACACGATGTGAGGCAAGTGAAGAGTGTTAGTTTTATCGTAACGTTCTTACGCGGAGCAGAGTGGGCGGCAACCGGCAAGGTAACGATACCGGTGCCTGACGATTTCCCCGGCAGGGATGAACCCACTTTCCGGGAATAATTGATAGGTTGAGGACACGTTCTATTAGAGGGAACCTCTAAAAATCGGTTTTCGCCTCTTGTTTTAGGCGGAAATACTGTAATTCTTTGCTTTGCGCCCTTTGCGTACTTTGCGGTTAAATCCTTTCTTTTAACCGCAAAGTACGCAAGGGACGCAAAGAGTCGCAAGGAAAATAAAGTGCAATTATTGGCGTGCCATAGTATACCATCGAAAACAAAGGTTATGGAACTGTCTCATGAACGAAAGGAGCGATTACTTGTCCGAGTCTGTTCACGTTCCCGTTCTGCTTCGGGAGGTACTCGATTTGTTCAATCCTCAACAGGGCAAGGTTTATATTGACGGCACCCTCGGCGGAGGTGGACATACCGAAGCACTTTGCAGACGCGGAGCAAAAGTTATCGCCTTTGATAAGGATGTTACTGCACTCAATCGCACCGAGCAACGGTTAAGGAAAGTGATGAACGAAACGCCGTTTCCCATTCGGTTCGTACACGCCGACTACCGCTTTTTTACCGAGGCTCTCGATATGCTGGAAATCGAAAAAGTAGACGGCTTTCTCCTCGACCTCGGCTTGTCCAGCGATCAACTGACCGATGCCCAGCGCGGATTCAGTTTCGACTCCGACGGAGAACTCGATATGCGGTTCGATACTTCCGAAGGCTTGTCAGCCCGAGAGTTACTGGCGACGCTTTCCGAAGCTGAAATTGCCGACATCATTTATCAGTTCGGCGAGGAGCGGTACAGCCGGAAAATCGCTCGAAAAATTGTTGAAGTCCGCGAAAAGGGGCAAGCAATGCACACCGCCCGGCAACTTGCCGAAGTCGTGCGAATGTGCGTACCGAAGAGTTGGAAAAATCCGATTGACCCGGCGACGCGAACCTTTCAGGCACTCCGCATTGCGGTCAACGATGAACTTGGTGCTTTGCAATCGGTATTGAAACAGTTGCCGGTGCGGATGAAGCCGGGCGGTATTGCCGCCGTGATTTCGTTTCATTCTTTGGAAGACCGCATCGTTAAAAATGTCTTTCGGGATTGCCGACATTGGAATATCGTAACTCCGAAGCCGATCACTGCATCGGAAGAGGAGGTCGCCCGAAATCCGCGAGCGCGCAGTGCAAAATTGCGAGGAGCGAGAAGGTTCACTGAGACGCAATCGTGAGGTTGCGAATTTATTATGCGCAATCTAAAAATTGCGGCTCTGCCTGTTTATTGCGGCACCTACTCCACCTCCACGACTCCGCGATCCATTACCTCCCCAGCCTTCTGCGGAGAAAGCCGAATCGCAGAAATATGCGGCGTAGGTCTCATTGCAGGATTCGTGTACTCGTACAAGAAATAATCCGAACCCACGTACATCGTGAACGTTGCAACACCATTCACGTCCGTGCGAATCCTCGTTATCGAAGACAGAATCGACCAACGTGGACCGCCCGCCAAATCTTCTGGAACATCTTGAAGTGCCATATAAGCAAGTTCTCTGTCCGCAAGCACGTTGCTGGTAGACTTCGCAACAAACTTGACCGTGAATGGCACGGCAGGTTCCAACGCAAAAGAAATCGGCTGCAAACGCTCATCCCCTTGAATAAGGCGATTCACCCCAAACTTGCCGTCCCGCGTCCGCACACTGACCAAGTTAATCACAGGTGAGAGCATCGCACGATAACTGCCGTCCGCCGCCGGTTGAAGTTGAGCAACTTGGCGAGTACCTCGCACTCCCTCTTGAAGATTAGCATTGAAAGCAATGCTGACAACAACATCCTTCGTCTCCGTGCCGTCGGGCAACGTAAAAGTGAACTGTGTTGCTTCTTCACTGTCCAATTCAAGATCAGCACCAATCTTACGCACAATAAACTTAGCATACTTGCCGTTCAGTGTCTTTACGACGTAAACGTGATTAAGGTTGACCGGTAAGCGTTGATTGGTCGTTTTGGGATAGACCTGCGGGTCTTCGGCGGCTTCCGTTACCGATTCAAACGGCACCTCTCCCGCATCGTAAAATCCGTTGCCTGACGCAGTACGATACCTCTGCCAAAAAACTAGGAGACCGTTTCTGTCCGCAAGGTCAATGTCCCGCCGCTGCTCTTCGATAGGAAGAGACGTACCGCCAGTCATATCGCCGGTCTCGAAACGGAACCCCATACCCATACTGTCATGGTCGGATTTAATCACCACTGTACGCGGTTGCAAATCTCCCGTCGTAAAGTCTCGGCTTCCATCCGGTTGGAATACGTACTCGAATTCCACATCCCGTAATCTGTACAAGCGGATGTCTTGCTCCTCTTCCATCTGGTCAACGGCGGGACGCGGCTGCGCTATGGACGAGTACCCGCTCATACTTACACCGGCAGAATGAAACGGCGAAACTTTTTCAAATGTGAAACGTCCCTCCGCATCGGTAACAGTTCGCCTATAAGTCCCGGAAGCAGCAGCCGGTAATGAGAGAGTCTCCCCTTCCGGCAGGCTAATAAGAGAACCTCTGCCGCCGCCGAGAGTTGCCGTCGCCCCCGCGATGGGACGGTCGGTATCGTGTACTACCACACGTCTCGAAAGGTTTATCAATTCGTTTTCCGGCGTTTTTTCGAGTTTGATATCCGCATAATAGACTTTCCCGAACATCACGGGAATCTTAATTACTGCCGGTTTATGCTCTGCGGTATAGAGCGCAAACAGGAACATATTATCGGGGTTGTTGATTTCGTCCTCTTCAAAAAATTGTCCCGATACGACTTGATGACTGGTGTATTCTTGTACATAACGTCCCATTGCCACACGCGGAGAGAGGAGATTGTCCGTTCTGAACCATCCGTCTTGGGGTCTGTTGGGAAAACTTGAAAACCCGAGTGCTCCGAAGCGTGAACCGACGGCGTAATCGACTCGTTTTACGGGATTGCCTCCGGCATCGGCGAGGCGTGCGATGAAGGCGACACCGTTGGTTTCTTTGACATCCTTTTCGAGTGCCTCAACCTGCTCGGCAAAGCCTTCGGGGTAGGTTGCCGAGTCAAAAGGGGATTCGGTCGTCAGCGTTACGATTTGGACGCTCCACGCAGGCGGCGGCGGAACGTCGGTTTCACCAGAGCCGGCGACTGTGTCGCCGCCCCCAACATTTACGGAGTTCGGGGACACAGACCCCGACTCTTGAGTTGGTGCGGAGGACTCCTGCGCAGACACCTCTCCGAAGCGTAAGCCGCTGCCGAGGAACATCAGTGCAGTGAGTAGAACAAACGGCAAGAGCAGATTGCGTTTGTTCGAACTGTGTACTGGTCGGGTATCATTGAATAACATGTTGATTCTCCTTCTGGGTTAGGCAAAGACCCGCAATCTAAAAATTGCGGCTCTGAAAGGTATTTTTAGAGGTTGACGCTCAAGTTAATCGGCATTGTTTTCAGTGCTGTTTTCTGCACTTTCCTCTTTCCCCCGTTGACTCGGCGGCGTTTCTTCCCAAGCGAATTGGATCACAAAATCGAATCGCCTCACCGTTATAACGGGTTCCATATTCTTCGATCTTGCAAAGTCGCTTAACGTCATTCCTTGAGGTTGTGCTCCTCCGGCACCGGAACTGCCGGGACGAGACAACGTCGCAGAGCCGCCGCCAGCACTCGTTTGTCCCAATTCTATCTGTAACCGCTGATCGATTACAATGTTGGCTGGCAACGGATACAAATCGGGATTGATAATTGTCTCTGTAACAATACTAGGAACATACAGCAGCACGGGATAGGAAATTCCCAGTTCGCTCATTGTTACCCATTTGGCAGGTATTCCGGCGCGCTGTTCTTCAAGCGTTGGCGGCAACAGCACTTTGCCGAACTTCAAGTTGCGAAGCAGCGTCTGACGCAGAAAGGCTTCCCCGCCGATCCTCGCTGCTTCGTCGACATCTCTCGGATTATGGTAGTGAAAACCGGTCATTTGTACGACCTTTGCCGGTCCCGTACCGGCGGGATCTGTTACGAGCGCAAACCGCTCCGCCTCAGTAAGCCGGCGTGGCACCGGAGCCGGTGCCGGTGTCTCGCCGTCATTTTCGGTATCGCTATCAGGTGTCGAAACTTCCGCTGTGCTGGCTGCATCGCTATCGGCGGCACTCGCGGCTTCCAACTCTTCGTCGTCAGGATAGTAGCGGTTATCTGCCTTTAAGGGGGCAAACCATGCCGAGAGGCTATCCACTGTAACGGCTTCAATGCTTTCGATGAAGACCATCTGCCGTCTTGCGAAGTTTTCAGTGGTTGCCGGTCGGACAATCGTTGCGTCGGCACCCGGCTGCGCCTGCGGTGTGGCAGCATTGATCGCACGGAGCAGTTCCAGCCAGGTGATGCGTCCCTCAACGTTGCTTGTTAACCGTTTACCGATTTCGTCCACGGTGTTAAAGGCGGAGACCGCTTGACTGGTTCCCGACTTCAGACCGGAGGCAAAAGATTGGAGACTTTGTGCCTTATCCCCGGCTCTTTTGTAGGCATCGGTGTTCACGCGGCTGTGTGCGATGGAGACACCTGTAAATTGAATGGTGATTCCCAACAAAAGTGCTGCCGCCGCCGCCAACATCCACGGCTTCTTCTCGCGGATAATCCGGTCAAAAAGAACCTCACGCGGAATCAGATTCGTTTTCAACGACGAAACACCGAGTTGTTGCACAGCGAGTCCGTAACAAACGGCAAACGAGTGGAGATTGTCCCTAAAAAGTTGAGTGTCGGTAACGTCGGCACCAATCAAATTGTTGAACTGGTTCAACCGGACGACTTCGTATCCGAGATTTTGGGCAACGAACTGCCGCAGACCGGGAAGTTTTGCCGCATTGCCGAGCGCAATGATCTTTTGAAACCTCGCCTTCCGGTTGAGGGTTTGATAGTATTCCAACGAGCGGTTGACTTCGTTGACCATGTCGTTGAAGACCGGTCGCATTGCGGTAATCACACGCTTTTGTTCATTAACATCCTTTGAGGTTGTGATATTCCGTTTGAGGTATTCCGCTTTGGAAAAGGTGAGTTGCAACTCCCTAGTCAGTGCTTTCGTAAAGGAGTTACCGCCGAGCGGGATGTTCCTAATCCATATTGTTTCACCGTTGGTGATGACCACGTCGGTTGCGTCGGTTCCGATGCATAGGGCAATCAGAGATTCGCGGGGAGCATCGTCGTTGGTCGCTTCGGCAATGGGCGATAACTGATCGAACGCCACGAAGTTGTAGAGAGCAATTGGCGAACTTTGGATGCTGTCGATGTCAACGGATTGCCCCAGATAGGGTGCGAGGGCTTTCGTGGCGACATCCCGCTTGATGGCGAACATACCGACAGTTGTGTCGTCGAAAGCATCTTCATCGTCGTCGGAATCTTTAGCAGGTTTGATAAGCGGCTGAAAATCAAAAACGACATCGTTGATATCGAAGGGCAACCATTGTTTTGCTTCGTATCGGATTACGTCTGGGATTTTCTTGGGATCGACCGGCGGCAACGGCAGGAATCGGGAGATTGTATTTTGCCCCGAGACCGAAATAGCGATGCGGTCTCCCTTTGTGGCGTTACGGCTCAAGAATGTCTGGAGTGTTTCCGCCAGTACTTCTGTCGCGTCGGTGCCGGGCAGGGAGAGCACTTTGGTGTGTTCGATGAAATCGCAAGCGAGTGCTTCGACCTTTCCCGGTTCCTCTGCCAATGTGCATCGCAATGCTTTGAGAGATGTATTTCCGATATCAATTCCCCAAACAGTCAGATTTTTTGCCATAACACGAAATTCCTGCTCTAGTAAGTCCAATTACGGCACATTGTACCCCGATTTTTGTAAAATGCAATAAACGAAAACCGTCAGGGCAGTGGGCGTGCAACACGTCAGTAGGCGTGCAAGATTTTCTTTTGGCGACAAAGGTAGTCAACCGACCGCCGGGCGGTTGCGTCGGCGATAGCCGACTGAGAATAACCAAACGACTCTCGGTTCCAGTGCGGACTACCGCACGTTGCCGCCCGGCGGTCGGCAACCTACCTGCGTTGAACAAACTTGCACGCCTACTGTGCAACACGTCTCCCGGCTTGCATTTTTTCGGTTCATGTTCATAATGGAGTACTCCACTGTCGTTGTTGCTTTCGTGAAAATTTTAACGCATCCCCATCCGGCACTGAAATACAAGTGCAAGCCTCTCCAAAGGATCAATCAGGAACTTCGGGACATCGTTGCGGAAATGTTTGAAACGATGTACGCCGCCGCCGGAGTCGGGTTAGCCGCCAATCAAGTCGGTCTGCCCTTCCAACTGTTCGTGATGAACTCCACCGGCAACAAAGAAGAAAAGGAACAAGAGTACGTCTTTGTCAATCCAGTCATTCTCAAAAAGAACGGCAATGCCTGCGACAACGAAGGATGTTTGAGTTTTCCCGACATCCATGCCGATGTGATTCGAGCCGAAACAATTGAGGTCGAGGCGATTTCTCTTTCCGGCGAAGTCCAACACTTTAAATGGACGGGCCGCCCCGCCAGAATCGTACAGCACGAAATGGATCATCTCAACGGAATCTGCTTCGTGGATCGGTTAGCCGCTACGGCAAAACTGGAAATCCGATCAGAATTAGAGGAACTAAACACCGTTTTTGAAGGAGACCAACGGCTAGGATTTTATTCCGCCGAAGCGGCAATGCAGGAAAGAGAAGAGTACGAACGGAAGTTTTGTTGACCTGCCGACAATCCCCCAGTCCGTTGATAAAGTTTCAGACTTGGAGCGGACAGGTCGGCAACCTACCCTATGCATGTTGGACTCTTTCAGCCGCCAAGGCTGTATTATTAGCCTCGCACAAAGTTCACAAAAAATGCGGGACTGTAAGCCGGGTTCTGTTCTCCAGTTGGTGAAAATAAAACAACCAGAGCGGCGATCATTTATCTAGGAGATCGGTCGCCCGACCCCTCAAGCAGTCCACCCGGAGTTACAAACGGCTCGGACAACCTCACTCCTGCTTGACCTTGCTCCCAATGGGGTTTGCCATGCCAATCCGGTTGCCCGAATCGCGGTGAGCCCTTACCTCACCATTTCACCCTTACCATCGTAGTTCGCACCGCAAACAGCGCGGCTAACGTATGGCGGTATCCTTTCTGTTGCACTTTCCCTAACCGTCAGTCATTAGACCGTCCAGTCGGCGGATGTTATCCGTCATCGTGTCCGAAGGAGCCCGGACTTTCCTCTCCTCCAAATGGAGCAGCGACCACCCGTCCCGCTCGCCACATTATAGTATAATACATAATCATGGCAACCATCGTTCTCTATCCCTGTTCCCAATTCGATTATCTCACCTCAGGACGCACCGAGTCCGAAGCACAGGAAATCTTCGAAGCATGGATCGCCGCTCACCATCCCGCTCTGCTCAACATCGACGCAGCAATGCCGAAATGGGAAACCGCCTCCTATCCCCCCTTCAATCTGCAACAAGACATCGTCATCGTTCCCCCCTGCTGCGAATCATTCTGGAACGAAGACTGGGATAAACAAACCGACGACTGCACCATCATTCGGAACACCGTCCATCGAAACGAAATCGTCCAAAAAATCCTCGCCGCCCGAAACGACGAAGAACAATCCTTCGATAAAAACTTCATCGCCGATTGCTACGCCTTCGCCGCCGCTCGATTCCTGCTGGCAATGCTCAATAGAAACCTCTATTACATCCCCATGCCCGACGAAATGCGGCTCAAAGAACTGATGAACAACGCCCTCCAAGCCGCACGTTCCAACGAAACAAGAGCCGCCGAACAAGCTCTGCAAAGTCTATTCGATGAAGTCGCAACAGCAAAAGATAACTATCATCCGACGCAAAATTATTTCATCGAACTCGTCCTCGTTACGAAAACCACCACCGGCGAAGCATTCCGACAACTGCTACACGATGCAGAGCAAATCAACTTGTTCATGCCGAACAGCGTACTGGAAACCCTGCCGGAAACGCAGCCGGAAACCTTTGCACAATTACAATCGGCAGTCGAAAAAAACAAAGTGCGGTTTATCGCCGATGACACTGAATCGCAACCGCTCACGCTGTTACCCATTCTCGACGTAGCGGATCGTATTCTGGCAGGGCTTTCGGTCTATCGTGAACTCTTGAATGTTTCCCCCAAAGTCTATGGTCGGTTGACGACCGGCTTGACTCCCGCTCTGCCGCAGTTGCTGAAACTTACAGAAATGAAAGGGGCGATTCACTTCGCTCCGCTTGCCGGCTGGCATCTGAAAGAGAAGGAGCAGAGCAAAATCGTTTGGCAGGGTACCGACGGCACCAGTACCGATGCGCTCGTCCGCTATCCGATTGTTGCGTCTTCGTTTCTCGGCTTTTTTGAATTGGCGGAGCAACTCGGTTCGCATGTCAATCAAGACAGCGTGCCGACGGTGGTGTTTGCTCACTTTCCAGGACAACAAAGTGATTGGCTTGACATTTTGCGGCGGATGAATCGTTACACCACAGGGCTGGGCAAGTTCGTGAGTATCGACGAGTATTTTAGTAACACGACGTACTCCGGCGGAATGCAGCGTTTCGATTACGACAGGTATCCGGTCAACGCGTTGATGACATCGGAGCAGAATCCGATTTCGCAGTGGAATGAACTCTACCGCGAGAGTCGGGCTCGGCTTGTGCAATCATCGCTGGAGACGTTGTTGAAATTGTTGAACCGACCGATGACGGATGCACCGATAGCGGAGCAGTTTGTCAAGGCGGTGGTGCCGCCGACGCAAGAGCGGGGGGTATTAGCCCCCCGTTTGAACACCGAAGTACCGGCTAAATACCGGGGGGCTAACGCCGCCCCGCTCTTGGGCGCGACTCTACTCGTCAATCCTTTGAGTTTCCCTCGCAAAATGTACATCGACGACATCGCCGTCGATGTGCCTCCGATGGGATACGCTTACCATGAACCGCCGAATCATTTAGCCGGCACTCCGGCTCAATCCGGCACTCCGCCTTCTCCGTCATTGCGCTCCGCTCCATTCCGGCTTTTGCACTTCTTCGCCGCCAAGAGTCCCACCACGCCCGTCCTTGCACGCTCGGCAACCGACGACATCGGTCGCGGCGAAAAGCGCAATGTCTATCTTTTGGAAAACCGATACTTCACGGCAAAGTTCGATGCAACGTCAGGAGCGTTGCGGTCGATTTTCACGAACCGCTCTCGATACAATCAACTTTCCCGACAGATCGCCTGCCGCCAAAATCAAGTCTATACAGTACAGTGCGTCGATGAGATTGAAATCACGAAATCGACACCCGAAGCCGGACAGTTAAAAATTGCCGGTCGCCTCGTCTTTCCCGAAGGCAACATCGCCGCCCGATTTACCGAGACGGTAACGATACGCAGTCAGAGCCGATTGCTGGAATTCGATTTAACGCTCAACCCTTTTGTCGAACTTGACGATGACCGTTGGAACTCTTACATTGCTGTGCGGTATGCTTGGAACGATGACACATTGGAACTCCGCGGCAATTTGAATGATGGTATTCATGTTCTGCCGGATCGCAAGCATCTCCATTCGGCGATGTTGATTGATTTGCGTAGCGAAGTGGAGTCTCTTACGTTTTTATCGGAGGGTTTGCCGTTTCATCGCCGCAGCGGTGATCATCAATTAGACACGTTGTTGATGGTCAAGGGGGAGTCGCAGCGGCAGTTCCGTTTGGGCATCGGCGTGAATGTCAAAAATCCGATGTTTGTGTCGCATGATTTTTCGTTGGGACAGGAGGGATTTATTTTTCCGGTTCGAGGTTGTCCGCAGAATCCTTCGTCTTGGCTATTTCAGATTGGGTGTAACAATGTCGTAGCGTTGCATTGGGAGTCGGTGTTTGAGTCGGAGCGGTTAGTTGGTTATATGGTTTATCTTCAGGAGGTGGAGGGTCGTCGTGGTCATTTTGCGTTGCGTTCATTTTTATTGCCGTTGCGAGCGTCGGCGATGAATTTTCAGGGGGGTGAAATTAAGACGTTCAAGATTAAGGATGATGCCGTGTTGATTGACATGCATGTGTACGAACTGTTGCCGTTGATGGTGCGGACGGCGGAGTCGGAACCGTCTTCGTGAAATTTTCCCAAAAACTGTTGACTTTCGGCAGATTGTAGGGTATACTGCACATGTTGGTTTTTTATCATTTCAACCATAAGGGAGGCTTTATGACAATTTCTCGCAACAAAATGTTAACTTGGGGGGGGGGGGCAATTTAGGCAATTTAGACGCTCCGATTTTGGCGACCGCACTCGTGCGGCGCACAAGCGTTTCACAAGTGAAACCGCTAAAACACGCCTTCACCCTCGTCGAACTCCTCGTCGTCATCGCCATCATCGGCATGCTCGTCGCCCTGCTCCTGCCCGCCGTGCAAGCAGCAAGAGAAGCCGCTAGGAGAATGCAATGCTCCAACCACCTCAAACAAATGGGACTCGCTGTACACAACTTCCACGATACCTACAACGGTCTCGTTCCGTCAGGTATCGGCGGACTCAATGCCACTGATACTAGGCGACCAGGTTTTTTCGTCCTGCTGTGGCCCTACATAGAACAGACTGCCCTCTATAGCGTCGTGGAAAGAAGGCGATTCGAAAGATTTTTCGGCACAGGTTTTTGGAACGGCACAACAGACCAGGAAGAGCTGACTCCCGACCAACTTGCCTCTTTCCGAACAGGAGCAGCGATCTCCGGCTATATTTGTCCCACTCGCCGTAGCGTTAGGAATGCGATGAATCCTACATCGATCCAAACAAGCGACACTGGTATGGGGGATGATCAAGGTTGGGGAAGTATGCCCGGTCCGTTAACCGACTACGCCATTGTACTTACCGTAGATAACTCCAGTTCCGGCAGCGTTTGGGACATATTTAACCCTCGAAACGCTGACCACGTGGCTAGAATGATAGGTCCGTTTCGTCTTGCCCAGTTGCAAACTTCCTCCGGTTCTGGTGCGAACGCCCCTGAAAACACTTGGATGCCTCGTGATTCGTTTGCTTATCTTGCCGACGGGACCTCCAATCAGATAATCATAGGGGAGAAGCACATACCGACGGGTGCATTGGGAAATTGTAGCCGCTCTGGCACCAATAACCCTGACAATGAAGACGACGGACGTTATTATCATGATTGTGCCTATTGGGCAACTACGGGGTTGGCTCGAGGTGCTGCTATGTCGCGATATGTCCGCCGAGGACGCAGCGGCAGCGATGATAACCCTGATGCTTGGTCGGAGGTTAATCCGCTTCGCCGACCTGACGA
>Ga0099364_10010597_pt1 | contig 12663 bp, 12 predicted proteins | sample TergutTh196P3_FD_73070 | JGI IMG/M metagenome (GOLD analysis project Ga0099364, IMG submission 73070) | Microcerotermes parvus P3 segment gut microbial communities from Pointe-Noire, Republic of the Congo - Th196 P3 | ecosystem: Host-associated > Arthropoda: Insects > Digestive system > Gut ... | reverse complement strand
TGGGAATCGCGAACCGCATAATGGGGACCTGTCCGGCGGCCGGGGAGGTCACATTCGACGGAAAACCGCTGCTCCTTAACTCCGCGCGTTCCGCCATAGCCTCCGGCATGGCCTTTGTGAGCGAGGACAGGAAAGGCGTCGGGCTCCTTCTGGACGAATCGATAGAACTCAACATCGCGTTTACCGCCATGCAGGTAAACGGGCAGTTCCTCAAAAAAATCGCCGGACTCGGCGTTAGAAACGACCGCGAAATAAGGGAAAACGCCGATCGTATGATCAAAGAACTCGATATCCGGTGCCGGTCGCCTCTGCAGCACACGGGCAGCCTCAGCGGCGGAAATCAGCAGAAAGTATGCGTAGCGCGCGCTCTTACTCAGAAACCGAAATTTCTTTTCGTTTCGGAACCGACGAGAGGCATAGATATCGGGGCGAAGAAACTTATCCTTGATCTCTTGCTCAAACTTAACGAGGAAGAAGGCTTAACCATAGTCATGACCTCTTCCGAATTGGCGGAGTTGCGCAGTATCTGCGACAAAATTGTGATAATATGCGCCGGCGCCGTGGCGGGAGTTCTTCCGCCGGGTGCGAGCGACGCCGATTTCGGCCTGATGATGTCGGGATCGGCAGAACTCGCTAAAAACGCTAAGGAGGAAGGTAGTAAAAATGAGTGAACGGGGAAATAAATCCTTCCTTGGCGGCGTCGGAATACCGACGCTGATGATAGCCGCGTTTTGGATCGTCACTCTTGTGGGCGCTCATATCGTCGGGCTTTCCGTCCAAGCCCTCCTGAGCGATACATTGAGACGCGCGGGGATGAATTCCGTGCTGGTTCTCGCGATGGTCCCGGCGATACAGGCCGGAACCGGCCCCAATTTCGCGCTTCCCATAGGCATAGTCTGCGGTCTGTTCGCGATGGTATGCGCGATTGAACTCGATCTTATGGGCCCCGCCTGGTTGTTTGCCTCGATAATATTTTCCATCCCGATTGCGGTTGTCGTCGGATATTTTTACGGAAAACTGCTAAACGCGGTAAAAGGATCGGAAATGACCATCGCCACGTACGCCGGGTTTTCCGCCACGGCATTGATGGCTCTCGTTTGGCTCGCATTTCCTTTTAAAAACCCCAAGATGGGGTGGTTATTAGGCGAGGGCTTGAGGGAGACGATTCAGCTCGACGCGGTTGGAGGCGCTCAAATACTTAATAATTTCCTCATGTTCAGGATATGGGGAGTGGCGATTCCCACCGGGATGTTTTTAGTCTTCGGCCTGCTCGCGTTTTTGGTCTGGCTGTTTTTCAGATCGAAGACGGGGATCGCGATATCCGCGGGCGGTATAAACCCGAAGTTCGCGCTGGCGACCGGGATCAACGTCGACCGCGGCAGAATATGGGCCAACGTCATATCGACGGTACTTGGAGCGATCGGAATCATAATATACGCGCAAAGTTACGGATTCGCGCAGTTGTACACCGCTCCCCTGATGATGGCCTTCCCAGCTGTCGCGGCGATCCTTGTCGGCGGGGCCACAGCCTCGCGCGCAAGCGTTTCGAACGTGGTGATAGGAGTTTTTCTCCTTCAGGGACTTTTTACGACATCCCTTCCGGTCGCAAATGAGGTTTTCAGGGGAACCGACCTGTCGGAGATAATGAGAATGATGATCCAGAACGGAATAATTCTTTACGCCCTGACGCAAGTCAAGAGGGAGGCTTAAGTATGCTGCCTGTTGTGGAAGAAAAGAATTATATGAGCCTCAAACGAATAACTTCGTGGATTACCGAATATTTGGTCACAATAATATTCGTGCTGTTTATTGCAGTCGGGTTCGCGGTTTCCAAAGATATCTCCATGAATTACTTCCTCTCGGAACTCGTCGGCAGGATATTCAGGAATACGTTTCTGGTACTTTCCCTGATAATACCGGTACTGGCCGGGCTGGGACTCAATTTCGGAATAGTAATCGGGGCGATGTCGGGACAGGCCGCCATCGCGTTGGCCCGTTACTACGGATTCGGCGGCGTGAGCGGGATGCTGTTTTGTTACGCGGTTTCGCTCTTTATCGCGGCTGTGTGCGGGTACTTCACCGGTAAACTCTATAACAAGACGCGCGGGCAGGAAATGATCGCGAGCCTTATCGTGGGGTATTTCGCCAACGGGGTTTACCAATTCATATTCCTGTTCGTGGTGGGGGTAATAATAAAAGTACCGGCCACACATCCGATAATAAAGCCCGACGGGATCGGCGTCAGGATGACAGTCGATCTTCTCCCGGCCGAAAGAGGCGGTTTGAGATACGCGATCGACAATATTTACCAGATCCCGTTCGTTTACGCGCTTCTTATTGTATCGGCGGCGGTACTTGTGATGCTTTTTATCGGATACCAATTGAACAAAAAGAGGGGCGAGGGATATAAAAACAATCCCGTATCCCTCGGCTTCAACGTACTGGTGTGCCTCGTAATCGCGGGAATAGCAGTCCACGCGATAGCGACTGAGTCCAACCTCATGAGGATTCGCAGCGTCCCGGTGGTAACCGGTCTTTTGATAATAACGCTGTGTATATTCACCTGGCTGATAATGAAAACCAAGTTGGGGCAGGACTTTCGCGCGGTCGGGCAGAGCCAGCACATAGCGAAGGTGTCGGGCATTAACGTGGATAGGACGAGAATAATCGCCACCATGATCTCGACAGTGCTCGCCGCATGGGGACAACTAATATTCCTTCAGAACATGGGCACGCTGAACACTTACGGAGCGCATACTCAGATAGGGATGTTTTCGGTCGCCGCGCTGCTCGTCGGCGGAGCGTCCACCTCAAGGGCAAGCATCCAAAACGCCGTGTTCGGCACTATTCTCTTCAACGCGATGTTTATCATGTCACCGGAGATAGGGCTGTCGCTCTTCGGGCAAGCCGCGTTGGGAGAGTATTTCAGAACTTTCATGGTATACGGAGTAATAGGGGTCGCTCTGGGACTTCACGTTTGGAAAGCCAATAAGAAGGACAAAATAGTATTGGAGTAATTCATTCGAATGTACGAACAAGGGCGGGCAATCCGCCCGTTTTTTTACCCAAAGATTGAAAATAATCCCAATGAAGCGGCCATCACCAGTACGCCGGCAATCAGATCGCCGATAAAAACCGATAAAAACGCCTTGTGAAAAGGCATCTTTAGAATTGAGGCGATGGCTGAGCCGGTCCACACGCCGGTTCCCGGCAAAGGGACGCCCACGAAAACCGCAAGTCCCCAGAATTTAAGAAGCTCTTTATGCCAGGCTTTTTTATCAGAGTCGGCGATGGTTTGTTGATCCGCCGCAAATTTTTCAGCTTTTGAGACAAATTTTCTGTTCAAAAAATTTGTCAGCCAGGGAAAAAGTTTTTTCTCTTCCAAAAAATTAAGCGCCCAGGCAAAAAGAGGAATCACCAAAAAAGCCGGTATGATAGAGCCGACGACCGACCAAATGAAAACGGACACAGGCTGCATCCCTAAAAAAAGAGCCGCCGGAATCGAACCTCGGAGCTCAATCAGAGGAGTGAAAGCAATAACCACCGTGTAAACAATTGGATTTAAATCAGCCAGCCAGTCAAAATACGATAAAAGAGTTTCGCGCATAATAAGATATTGTAACACACACGTGCGGCATCCTGTCGCCCGTGTCTTATTGCCGCCCGTTGTCCTCGCTCCAGACCGCTTGCTCTACAAAACCTTCGACTCCCTCGCGGTACGCGGCAAGGCTTTCGGGGGAGCTGTTTATCTCCAATCTGGAAGGAGTGCCGTCGGATCGTAGGATCTTGTTCCACCACGCCGCCGCTCTTATCCTCGGGTACTTGCCGGAATTTATCGAGCCGTACGCGTCCGCTATCCATCCTGCTTTGGCTGGGCATTCCGGCGCGCCCAGCTCCAGCACGGCCAGGGGTTTCGTGTCGGAGAGCGCGGACATTCCGGGATAGATATGCTTTATTATCTCGTCGAAGGATTTTATCTCCCCATTATCATCAGGCATTCCGTAAACGCTCACGCCAATCCAATCGATCCATTCATCGCCGGGGTAGTAGTAAGCGGCGGAGTTCCACGGCTCCTGAGGCGCGGCCGCCGCCGCTATGTGGAACACCCAGGTCACGTTGTCCGCGCCGCGCGCGCGGAATATTTCAATCACACGGCGGAAAGCGTCCCTGAAACGCCCGGGGCCGTCGGGGCGGCCCGCCTCGCCGTAGGTGTCCCCGTCCCTGCCGTTCCACGCGCCGTTCCACGGGAACCACGAACCGTTCACCTCGGGGCCAAATTCCATCATTATCGGGAATCCGAGTTCCCGCGCTTCATCCGCGCAGGCGGCGAGCTCCAAATCGAAGCCGCCGCTTAATATCCGGTCCATCGTGTAAACCGGTTCAGGCTCTCCCTGGCGCAAGGAGCTCCACGGCATAATCCCGACCAGCGGGATCACTCCCCCGCCGTTCAATTCGCGGCACTCTCGGGACGGAAACTTAATCCCATCCGTCCAATGCCAGGAAAAATACGCCCAAACTATCCTCTTATCAGCGAGGGACTCAAAATGTCGCACACTGTTCAGACTGACGAGATCGGCCGTTATGCCGAAGTCAGGGTGAGCCGAGTGATAGACTCCGCTCTCCGGCGGCGCCAATTTGACGGAAGCGAACACGGGCGGCGGGCAGAACGCCATCGCCGCGGCAAGTAAAATACCCGCGCAGTTTTTTGCGAAAAAATTCATCTTATCTCAAACCCGCTTTCGCCCTCCACAAGCAATTCATCGGATACGGAGAAACCGGTCACTTTCGCGTATGGGGAACCGGTGCGGCACCAGTCCTCCATCTCATCCACCTCTCCGAGCCCGCCCTGAAAACAGAGCTCCACCCTGCGATCGGGAAGATTCCGCACCCATCCGGTGAGCCCCAGCTCGCCGGCCCGCGAACGCGCGCTCCATCTGAAACCGACCCCCTGCACCCTGCCCGTTACAAACACATGCCTTCGATATAATTCCATGGTTTCGCCCAATATAGACCGTTTCCCCCTTTTTCAAGCCGGTAGCGATATAATCTATTATGTAAAAAAACTATCGTCATATTTCTCGCGTTCCCGCGCGATATTTTTACGAAAGTTATTCTATCATTTAAGTAAGAGGTTCTCTATGATTGGAGGAGTGTGATTGGAACCCCGCATAACATTCGTGATCGGAGGAGCGAGGAGCGGCAAGAGCGCGTTCGCGGAGAGCCTTGCAGGAGATGGCGGGCAAGTCGTATATATTGCGACAGCCGGCCCGGGCGACCCGGAGATGTCGTCGCGCATCGCCGCGCACAGGTCGCGGCGTCCGGTCGAATGGAGCACGTGGGAGGGCGATGTGTTATCGCTCCCTGACGAGATTCAAGAAATAGCGTCCGCGCATGATACGCTGCTGTTCGACAGCCTGACGATGTACCTTTCGGCGGCGATGCTCGCTCTGCCGGAAAGCACGATTGAGAACGAGGAACTGTGGCGGGACGCGGAGAAAAAAATACTGGAGGGCGTGAGAAACCTTTTAGCCGCGTTCGGCGTATCCGCAGCGGGAACTGATAAGCGTCTTATTATTGTGAGCGACGAGGCCGGATGCGGGATAGTGCCCCCCTACCCCATGGGCAGGCGTTTCCGCGACCTGCTGGGAGCGGCAAACCAAACAGCCGCGCGCGCCGCCGGCGAAGTTGCCCTGGTTACGGCCGGTATACCGCTCTGGATAAAGGCGCGCTCCCCGGAAAAATCATGAAAAAAATCCTGACCGATTTCTTACTCGTTTGGTCGCTCATTACGAGGATACGGATCCCGAAAATTTTCACGCCGGACGAATTTTCTCTGCCGTCGGCGGACGCGATAATATTTATGCCGCTTGCCGGAGGGGTGTTCGGCCTCCTTTCGGCAATTCCGGCGCGGCTGATCTCGCCGGTGATACCGCCTCAAGGGGCGGCCTGGCTCGCCGCCGCGCTGTATACCGTTCTTGGATGGAGCCTTCACCTCGACGGTTGGGGGGACCTGTGGGACGGCGTCGGATCGGGAAAGCGCGGCGACGCTCTGCGAGGCGTGATGAAGGACGCGCGAGTCGGCGCGTTCGGCGTGGCGGGAATCGTGACGGCGATAGGAACAAGGGCGGCTCTGCTCGGCTGCATAGACCCCGTGCGGTGGCTCGCGGCCTGCGTCATATCCTGCGGAGTCGGGCGCTTCGGATCAATAGCGGCGATTTACCGGGGCGAATATCCCTGGAGAGAGGGAATGGCGCGGGACATTGTAATTAACTTCGGAACGCGTCAATTGGCTTTGGCCGCCGCCGTAACCTGCGCGATGCTTCCCGTATGGCCCTCTGGGTGGGCCGCCGGGATGATCCTCTCGTGCGCCGGAGGCGCGGCGCTTGCCGTCTGGGCCAAAAAAAACATGGGAGGCGTGAACGGGGACGTTATAGGCGCGTCGGCGGTTCTCGGAGAAATTCTTACAATGGCCGTATGCGCGGCTTTGCCATAACATAACTAAGGAGGAAAAAATTTTGTCGTATGGACCAATAAAATTGATAGCGTCTGATCTCGACGGAACGTTACTCGACAGTTCGGGAGAGATACCGGAGAGAAACAGCCGCGCGGTTGCGGAAGCCATGAAGGCCGGAGTGATCGTCGCCATATCTACCGGCCGCATGTACTCTTCCGCCGCGACCTTCGCGCGAAAGCTGGGTCTGGGCGGCACGCCGATAATCTGCTACAACGGGGCGATGATACGAAGCGAGACCGGGGAGCCTCTCTTGAACCTGAAACTCGACCTCGACGTGGCGCTGGAGATGCTCGCCATATTCAGGGAACGCGGCGTCTACGTGCAGTCTTACATCGACGACGAGCTTTTCGTGAAGGACTGTAACGACAGTAATTTCCAGTATTACCACAGGCACTTCGGGATCGAGGGCAAGGCCCTGGGCGACAAGATATTCGAGCCGCAGGTTCCGCCCACTAAATTTCTCACCAGGACGAGCGGATTCGAAGCTTCACGCGCTCTCACAAAAGAATTTTCTGAGCGGTTTGCCGGGCGCGCTTACGTGACCAGCTCAAACGAGGATTTCGTAGAAATGATGAATCCCGAGGCGGACAAGGGAAAATGCCTCCGCAAGCTCGCGGATACCCTTGGCATTCCAATGGAAAACGTAATGGCTCTGGGCGACGGCGACAACGACGTGGAGATGATAAAGGCGGCGGGGCTGGGAATAGCGATGGCGAACGCACGCCCCGAAACGAAAACCGCGGCGCGCGAAATCGCCCCGACAAACGACGAGTGCGGAGTGGCGTGGGCGATCGAGAAATATGTATTGCGCCCCGCGCCGTAGACGGAGGCAATTATGTACAAAGTGCTGATGATTGGATTTGGCAGCGTGGGAAAAAACCTCGCCGTTATGATGAACGAGTACTCCGGGCGGCTGGCGGGAATGGGTTTGGAATTCGGCGTCGTTGGCGTGTTCACGCGTTCGAGAGGTAACGCCGCGGACCCAGGCGGACTTGACACGCGAAAACTGATTGACGATATTTCGTCACACGGCCGCTTTACGGGACCGCTCGTCTCTGTTTCGCCCCTCGAAGCCTGCCGTGATCTCGACTACGACATTATGGCCGAGCTCTCTCCGCTTTCCATCGCGAACAGAGGCGAGCCTGCGGCGTCGCACATCGCCGCCGCCCTAAGGAGGGGCAAACATGCCGTTACCGCGAACAAGGGGCCGGTCGCTTTCGCGTACCCGGAACTGTCGCGGCTCGCCCATGATAACGGATGCCGTTTTCTGTTCGAATCGACCGTGATGGACGGCGCTCCGATATTCAACCTCGCGGACAGGTGCATGAAGGGAAACGCGATAACGGGATTCAGCGGCATACTGAACAGCACGACGAACTACGTGCTTACAAGAATGGAATCCGGCGCTTCGATGGACGAAGCTGTGCGGGAAGCGATAGAGGCGGGGACGGCGGAGGCCGATCCGTCGGACGATATAGACGGCTGGGACGCCGCCGCCAAGGCGTCCGTGTTGTCCCGCGTTCTGCTTGGAGCGGACGTCACGCCTTTGGACGTGCGGCGCTCCGGCATAAGGGACGTGACCCCGGAAATGATAAGCAAAGCCGCCTCTCGCGGAAGGCGGCTGAAATTGATATGCAGGGGACGGCGGACCGAAACCGGGATCGACGCGTCAGTGGGAGTCGAGGAGGTCGCCTCAGGCGACGTCCTGGCCTGCTTGTCGTCTCACGATTCGGGGATAAGCGTTGAGAGCGATCTTATGGCCCCAATCATGATCATACAGAAAAATCCGACTCCGCGCGACACGGCTTTCGGCGTTCTGGAGGATATGATAAGCGTTATTCAGGGTTCACAACCGGGAGGCCGTTCAGGTGAGGCCTTCTTGGCTTTATCTCGTCATAATAACGCCATACGCTGTCGTCATCCGTGATGCTCCAGCCCATTTCGGCAAAGACATTCTCGTCGCCGAACTGCCTGGTGGACAGCGCCGGTATATCGCGATCATCAGTTACGTACTCGTTGATGCCGCCCTCGTCCCTCAGCCACACGCAGTTCGTCACGATTCCCGCCGGCTGCCGGCCGGTGAAGCCATTGACCTTGGGCGACAGCTTGCCGAACGAGTAGCACGAGGTGATGGTGACGTTATCCTCTTCGCCGAGCGTCAACGCGCCTATGAAACCGCCTGCCTGCGTTATTTTGTCTTCCGATATAATCTGGCTCAAGGTATAGCAGTTTTCGATGCTGGTCGAACCCTCGCTGCAGTGCGCCATTCCCGCAAAACCGCCGACGTGGCCCTCCGAGGCGACGCTCCCGCTGGAATAGCACAAAAAAATCGACGCGCGCGAAACTTCTCCGGCAAAACCTCCGGACGCTCCCTGATCCCCGCTCATTATGACGTCGCCCGAAGCGATACAGCGGGTCACCACGCTGTTAGTGAAGCCTATGAAACCGCCCGTCACGGAGCTTATATCATCGCTTGCGGTCCGAACGCTGCCGGAGGCCGTGCACCAGTCGAAGGTGCAGTTTCTCCCGGAGCCGCAAAAACCGCCGATGTTACCGCAGTTCATACTCGTCACGCTCAATCTGGCATGACAGTTTCCCAAAGCGCAGTCCTTTATGGAGCCTATAAAACCGCCCACGCTCGCCATATTTTTCGCTCGGACTCTCCCCTGGGACTCGCAGTTATAGAAGCGCGATCCGTTGTACGCCAGACCGCACAGCCCGCCAGCCGTGCTTCCCTGGCTTACTTTCATCATGATGGAGGACGCGCTGTTCTCCACGCGGCTGTTGGAGGCAATGCCGACAATACCGCCGGCGTTCACCGGTTCGGATTCAATCCTTCCCTCCGCGTAACAGCTCGCGATAGTGCTTGTTTCCGAGTAACCGGCCACCCCGCCGATGACCGTTCCGCCGTTTACCCAGAAATCCTTCACGTAGAGGTTCTGAACCACGGCATACTCAATATATCCAAACAGTCCCGCGCTCTTGTCGTCCTGTTTTTCTATCTTAAAATTGCTTACGGTGTGCCCGTTGCCATCCAGGATTCCCGCAAACCCGCGCTTTTCGAGCGGCCCAACGCAATACCCTATGGGGGTCCATCTCATGCCGTCCAAATCTATGTCGCTATCTATAATGAAGTACGATCCGCGGTAGGACGTCCCGCTGTTTACGTCTTTCGCGAGCTTTTCCAATTGGCCCCTGCTGGAAATTTTGTACGCGGATTCAAGGGATCCTCCGTCGCCCCCGCCGAAATTAACCGGCAATTTTTCGACATGCTTCGGTTCGGGCTGCTTACTACCCATCGTTTTGATTCGATTCAGCATTTGAATCTGATTCAAAACCCTCAGTCTGACAATACCGGGAACGCAAGGCTTGGTTATATAATCCACGGCTCCCATACGAAGCCCCTTCTCCTCGGCGTCCGCGCTTGCAAGCCCCGTAATGAAAATAACCGGAATCGCCCGTGTTTCTTCCGTATTTTTCAACACGGAAATCACTTCATACCCGTCCATTTCGGGCATGAGAACATCCAGCAATATCAAGTCCGGCAAGTATTTGTTCGCAAGCTCAATCGCTTCCTGCCCGTTTTTTGCCGCGTAAATGGTATATTCGGGACTCAATACTTGCGTAAAGGTCATGATACTGGCGCTTTCGTCGTCTACAACAAGAACGGTGTTCTTCTTATCCTCTTCTTTCAGTATCCCGCACTCCCTCTCTGTCAGCTCCGCTCGCCTGTAAGCGTGAACGGAACGTTATGGTGTTCCGCCATTTTGCGTACTTCCGCCTCGGTTTTATCAACAACGGGAATGCCTCTTTCAAGTTTTTCCCGCGTGCTTTCGCGTTCCTTTTCGCCGTGTGTGTAAATGCGCTGCTGCCCTTCACATTTCGGGCTCTCGCGCAATTCGCGCAAAAATTGCGACAAATGGGCTTTTATCGACGCTTTGTCGCCGAAAATACCGTAGTCTATAGCCGCGAAATAATGGGCGATGTTGTTTTCTCCCGGTTTGGTCGCGACATAATTTGAAGTCATGCCGGAGGAGAGGATTGCGGCGAAAATATCGACCAGTATCGCAAATCCGTAGCCCTTATGCCCTCCGTACAGCTCGCTGGTGCCGCCGAGCGGCGCGATGCCCCCGCCCAGCCTGTTTATTATGTTATGCAGAACTTCGCTGGCGTCATGGGTCACGTGCCCCTTTGCGTCCACCGCCCAGCCGTCCGGCAGGGGTTTTTCGAGTTTATTGAAGACCTCGACCTTGCCGCGCGTGACCACGGCGGTTGAAGCGTCGTACATAAAATTCACCGGGTCGGCTGGGAATCCGACGGCTATCGGATTCGTCCCCAGCATGGCGTGACGGCCAAACACCGGCACGGCGATCGCCTCCGAGTTTGTCATGCTTATGCCGATTAAATCCTCCTGCACTGCCATGTCCGCGTAATACCCCGCGATTCCGTAGTGGTTCGAATTTCTAACCGACACCATGCCGACGCCGGATTTTTTCGCCTTCTCTATCGCAACGCGCATCGCCCGCACGCCCGCGGTCTGGCCGATGGACTTATTCGCGTCGATAACCGCCGAAACGGGCGTCTCATGAACTATTTCGGGAACCGCGGCAACGGATACCATTCCGCTTGTAATCTCGTTGTGGTAACGTATCATGCGCTGCATTCCGTGAGATTCGATGCCCCACAGATCGGCCCGCAGCAACACGTCGGTTATGGTGCGGCTGTCCTCCTCGCCGAACCCGTAGCAGCTGAAAATTTTCTCGCAGAAATCTTTCAACTCCTGATATTTAAAAAAGCTGTACATCAAATCACCTCCGTTGTTTCCTCCGCCGCGCGCCGCGTCTGCTATGAAACGCAACTGTAATCATGCAAGCTATAATATTAAGAAAACATTATAGCATATCTGTATACCGCGCGCGCCGGTCAGGCGGATCGCGGCGAAAACAGAGCCAAAATATTCACCAACGCGAATAACCGCAAACCTTCCGTTGTTATTTGCCTTTGAATCTGTTATTCTTTCGGCATAAGGGAGCGAAATCATGAGTTTATTGCCGATGGATTTTGACATACTGCCGCCGTCTGATGACCGGGTGTTTAAGCTGATTCTGACTTCGCCGGATAGTAAACCGGTGTTGATAGACTTGATAGCGGCGACGATTAGACGCCGGGTGGTTGACGTTGTGGTTCGCGGCAACGAGCTTCCTCTTGGCGATGCCGAGGAGAAAGCGGAGCGGCTTGATGTGAACTGCAGAATCGACGATGGCTCACAGGTTGATTTGGAGATGCAGGCCAGTTATATGGAGGAAACAGGCGGAGAGCATAAAAACTTAAAAGGCAAGAGCGTATACTACCTGTGCGATCTGCACTCGTCGCAGAGTTCAAAGGGCAGACGGTATGACGAACTGGCGCAGACATATCAGGTGACGTTTTGTTCCTACACTGTTTTCCCTAAATTACCGGATTATGCAAATTCTTTTTCCATGCGTCACGATACGACCAATGATTTGTTGTCTGACGCAATCCATGTAATATATGTGGAGTTGAGCAAACTCAACGAGATAATAAAAAAATCTGTCGACGACATGACGGACTTGGAGAAGTGGGCTGTATTTTTTCGGTATGCCGACGTCCCCAAGTACCGTGAAACCGTCAACAAGGTCATTGAATCGAAGGAGGCGTTACAGATGGCCGGGGACTTGTTAATGAGCGTCAGCAAAGATGAACATGAGCGGGCTGTCTTCCGCAGCCGCAGAATGTACCAGTCTGATCTTGAATCGAATATAGCCACCGCTGAGTACAGAGGAGAGAAAAGGGGAGAGAAAAGGGGAGAGATCAGAGGGGAGCGAAGGACAAAATTAACCATAGCCGCTAATATGTTGAAGCGAAACAGACCCATCGACGAAATCATTGAATATACCGAATTAACCCGCGAAGAAGTGGAGAACCTGCGCGATAAACTTCTCCAGCAATGAAGATATAGCGGGCGGTAGATGAATTATAGCAATTTGATTTAATGTATCTGAAAGCAACGGACCAGACCGTCCGAAAATCAGAGAAAAACAAAAGGAGGTGTTGACTTTGAGTGCAATATTTTTGAGGTTTGGAAAAAACGTGAAAAATAACCCAAAACAGCCTCTTTCATCATACTC
>Ga0099364_10010596_pt1 | contig 12663 bp, 12 predicted proteins | sample TergutTh196P3_FD_73070 | JGI IMG/M metagenome (GOLD analysis project Ga0099364, IMG submission 73070) | Microcerotermes parvus P3 segment gut microbial communities from Pointe-Noire, Republic of the Congo - Th196 P3 | ecosystem: Host-associated > Arthropoda: Insects > Digestive system > Gut ... | reverse complement strand
TAGTCAAAAATGGAGCAAATACAAAATTGATTAACAGTTATGGTGAAGATGTTTTAAAAGTTGCCATTGCAAGCAATCGTGAAGATATAGCAAATTATCTTCGTTCAATTAAGAAAAACTAAGGTTAAACCCTTGTTTAATGATATTAACCAATAAAACTAAGGAGGACATATTATGCAAAAGGGTATAAAATTACTATTACTGTTAGCAGTTCTATTCTGTTGTTGTTCAAAAAGCAGTTCAGATGTAAAAACATATAGGACCGTTGTTTGTGATGTATTGGTGTTTCCTGAACCTAATGAAAGAAATTTAGAACAGATAATTGGAATTATTTCATTTAAAGAAAAAGTGGAAATTGTTGATAGAAATGAAGTTAAAACAGATGACTATAACGTTACTAAAATTAAATATAAAAATATTACAGGGTATGTATGGTCAAAATATCTATCCGAAAAGAGCGATATTCCATTTGTTGACAAGGTGAAATATAATTATACTCTTAATGAATTTGAATATGACAGTGAAAAGGCTATTAATTTGGCAAAGAAAGCCATGGTAGAATATAATAAAATTAATGAACCTCTATCAAATGAATATTATAGTGATGATCCGCAGATATACTCGTTTCATGGAAAAAACTGTAATGGAGAAGATGAAAATTATATTCTGGTAATTATGATAAGCAAGCTGCATAAAGATTTTAATCATTATATTACTCTTTACATAGATAATAAAGGCGGGTACGGCTGCTATGGATCTGGAACAGAAGGTTTTCAAATTGATTCTATGAGCAGCGAGAATATAAAAAATTATATTGAATACGCCAGAAGCGGCGGGATTTGTCCATAGACCGACCGAACTGTTTCCGGTCTTTTCCTGCGCGAAGCATAGCCATTAATGGAGAAACAAATGCAAGATAATTTACATTCTTTTATAGAACTCTTAAAAAAAGAACGCGAACTCAAGGTAATAGAAGCGTTGGTTGACCCGTACCTTGAGATTGCCGAAATACAGCGCCGTGTAGTTGCCGAATCGGGGCCTGCGCTCCTGTTTACGAATGTAAAGGGAAGCGCCTTTCCGGTTGCCACGAACCTTATAGGTTCCCGCAAAAGGGTAGAACTTGTTATGGGTGACAGGCCGGGCAAGGTGATAAAAAATGCGGCGGAGGCGGCGAGCCGTCTTATGCCCCCGAGCGTAAAAAAACTCTGGCAAGAAAGGGACTGGCTTTTCCCGCTGCGTAAAACCGGATTTCGCAGCGTAGGCCGCCGCTCTGCGCCGGTACTTGAACATTTGCAAGCGCCAACCGACCTTACAAAACTTCCGGCGCTTACAAGCTGGCCCGGCGACGGCGGCGCCTTTGTGACATTGCCGCTCGTCTATACCGAACATCCTGAAACCGGCCTCCATAATCTCGGCATGTACCGTGTGCAAATAAAAGGAAAAGACTTGGCCGGAATGCATTGGCAAATACATAAAGGCGGCGGCTTCCATCACAGCGCAGCCGAGCAAAAAAATCAGGCTCTGCCCCTTACGTTATTCATAGGCGGGCCGATGGCCCTTACAGTAGCGGCCATAACGGCTCTGCCCGAGTATGTACCCGAACTTCTTTATGCATCATTTTTGATGAATGACAAACTCAACCTTGTCAAGGTAAACGGACATCCGCACCCGCTTATTGCAGAGGCCGATTTTGCCGTCTGCGGGGAGGTTCCTCCAAAAATTCGCGAGGACGAAGGCCCCTTTGGCGATCATTACGGGTATTACTCTTTGGCGCATCCATTTCCCGTTTTTCAGGTTAAGAAAATTTATCACCGCAAAAATGCCGTGTTTCCGGCTACCGTAGTGGGCAAACCGCGTCAGGAAGATTATTACATAGGGGAATGGATGCAGGAACTTCTTGCTCCGATGTTTCCGCTTATTATGCCCGGGGTGCGCCAACTATGGAATTATGCCGAAACGGGCTACCACTCCCTGACTGCGGCCATTGTACGCGAGACCTATTCGCGGGAAGCCCTTGCGCATGGATTTAGAATCCTCGGCGAGGGACAGTTGTCGCTTACCAAGATACTCATGCTGACAGATGCTCCCGTGGATCTTAAAGATTTTAAACAACTCCTTATAACAGTGCTTGAAAGGTTTTCGCCCGAACGCGATCTTGTCATAATAGGTAAAACCTCAATGGATACCCTTGATTATACCGGCCGTATGTATAACGAGGGAAGCAAGGCTATAATTATGGGGACTGGAGAAAAAAAACGAACGCTTCCAAAGGCATATGCCGGTAAAAAAATACCCGGCATCAAAAAGATAGAAGCATATTGCCATGGCTGTCTTACGGTTTCGGGGCGTTCGTATAAAGAAAGTCCAAAACTTGGCGAGAAGCTTGCTGCTGACAAGGACAACCTTGGCAAGTGGCCTTTTGTAATACTTGTTGATGATACCGATGATGTGTACGATACGGCGGGATTTCTTTGGACGGTTTTCACGCGCTTTGATCCTGCATGGGATATACACGCAACTAAGTCAATGCGTGGCAACAGCATTGAGTACCGGTTTCCCATAGTGATTGATGCGCGCATGAAACCCTGGTATCCCGGTGAGCTTGTAAGCGATGAGGCTGTTGTAAAGCGTGTTGACAAAAGGTGGAAAGAATTTTTTTGAGATTAAAAATTCTTGACAATTAGCGTTTTATTTATAATTATTCAGGCGGGGTATATTTATGATAGCAGGAAAGACAGAAAGGGCAGGAAAGGCAGGAAAGGCAGAAAAGGCTGCTTATGTTGAAGAGGTGAAGGACATAAAAGTCCTTATCGAAAATTATCAAAAGCAGGTTAAGGATGTTACCCTCAAAAAGAAGCAGAGCGGCAATATAAATGCGTATTACTGTCTTGAATTAGTCATTTATTATATAAAAGTAATAGAGCTTTATCTTAAAATGAGCGACATGTCGATGGATATGCTGGGTATAAAAAACGATGCGTCGCTCAATGAGGCAAGGAAGGGTTTTTACCTTGTTGTCCAACTCCTTGAGGAAATTGTCGGCAGCGAGGTTGATCGTTCGCTCAAGGCCAATGATGAATATCTTTATTATATAGATAAATTTGATCCGGCGCAGATACTTAGATTTATAATGAAGCTGCATTCGCTTTTTGAAAGCCTGAATGTAAAGGTCGGAGGGGCGGGAGAAACTTCCGCCGGTGACAGCAAGTTGATGAGTGGCGGTTCAAAATGGCGTTGGTCTTTTGTCGAATTGCAGGCACGAGTAGCTGTTATTACTAAGAATATTACAAATTTTTCCGATGTCGCAAAATTGCGCGACCCGCGGACGCCTTTTTATAAAGAGCGTAAGGCGCTTATGAGCCTTGCGGTGGAATCTCTTAATGAGGCTGCTAAACAGTATCGCACAAAATATGAGCTTGCCGGCAGAGCGCGCGATGATATGAGAAAAACCCTTGAACTTTTGTCTTCTTTGCGGAAAATACATGTTCTTTTTGGCGATGCCGAAGAAGCTTCCAAGCTCAAGAATGTCATTGATGCCGGCAGGCAGGTTCTGGAATCTGAAGATAAGGGTAAAAAAAAGAAAAAATAGTCCGTAGAGGCATAGACTCCCAAGCGTCCATTGTGATAACGTTGAACGCGCTTGATAAAACGCCATTTTTTTTAAAAAAATAAAAAAAATCTTGCCAAAAAATGACCGTATATTAGCTTTTGTCTTAGTTATTAGCACTCAGCAATAATGAGTGCTAATAACTAAGAGAGGAGGTGGGTATGTTGAAAGACAGGTTGCTTGATGAACGGGAATCGGCTATCCTCGGGGCTCTCGTCTATGATTATATCATGACTGGAAAACCTGTGGGCTCGCGTTCTTTTGTTCAAAAATACCAATTCTCCATTTCGCCGGCTACAATGAGGAATATAATGGCTGACCTTGAACAGCTCGGTTATTTGCAGCAGCCGCATTCTTCGGCGGGGCGCATCCCTACAGATAGAGGTTATCGCTACTATGTGGATTCGCTTTTGGAAAAGTACCACTCTTTTGACGGAGATGTGGACATAAAAGAAGACTTTCTTTCGAGGGAAATGCAGTTTGAAAAATTGTTTGATTCTATAACAAAAATGCTTTCAACCGCGTCTCGCTATGCAGGGCTTATGCTGACGCCTGCTCCGTATTTTGCAGTCGTAAAACGTATAGAACTGATACCGATTGATCCCAAGGATGTCTTAGTTATCATGGTCGAACGTACGGGTATGGTGTTCACAAAAAGGATCAAAATATCCACTACAGTGACATATGATACGCTGTATGAATTTTCAAGGTATCTCAACAGCGAGCTTTGCGGCTACGCGCTTCAAGAGATAAAAGAAAAAGTAATCAAGGAATTGCGTTCGGCGGGGCAAACACAGAGCAGCAATAATTTAGCCCTTGATATAGCCGAGCTTAGCATTGTGGGTGAAACCAATTCGATGCTTCATATAGACGGCATAGAGAATCTTCTTAAGATTCCTGAAATGATCGAAAAAGATCATCTGAACAGTCTTCTTCACATAATCGAAGAGAAGAATGTTCTTAAAGACATTCTTGAGCTTGCTATGCGGCTTGATGGTATACAGACGATGATTGGCAGCGAAATTGAAAGCGCCTATGTAAGGGGCTGCAGTATCGTAACAAGCCCGTACAAAATAGGCAATAAGAATGTAGGCGTCTTAGGCGTTTTAGGGCCGACCCGCATGGATTACGAGAAAGTTGTCCCGCTTGTGGATTACACAGGCAAGGTAGTGTCTGATTTGCTTACAAAGATGTCAAAATAATTAATTAAGCGCGCAGGCGCTGATTTTAAGGCGGAACATTGAATTATGAAGGACAAAAAAAATAGGGAAGAACTAAACGAAAAGGTGCGCGCCTCTGAAAGTGCATATGTTCAGGAGGCCGAGCCTGCTGAGGCTGAATCTGCCGAAGAGGCGCTTGAAGGGTTTACCGAAGAAGACATTGTGCTGAAACTGCAAGAAGAGCTTGCAGACATGAAAGACCAACTTCTTCGCAAGCAGGCTGATTTTGAAAATTACAAAAAGCGCATGATAAAGCTGCAGGAAGACAACAGAAAATTAGCCCTCAGAGATATAGCGCTTGACATCGTTCAAATAAACGACGATTTGCTCAGGGCGCTTGATGCCTCTGTCATATTGGCCGGCAATGAGGGCGGTGCAAAAGAATCTTACGATTCTTTTTTGCAGGGCGTTTTGATGATATCGAAACGCATTGAATCGGTTCTTGAAAAATACGGCGTTTCCGAAATAGATGCGTTAGATCAGGAATTTGATCCGAATTTTCATGAAGCGATAGAAATAGATATGGGCAATGTTGAAAGGGATGCCGTAACATTTGTCTATCAAAAGGGTTATACAATAAACGATATGATTCTTAGAAACGCCAAGGTAAGGGTTACAAAACCTGAAAAGAAAAATGAAAAAAAAACAACCGAAGACCATAAGGATTCGGAAATACATTAAACAATAATAAAACATAAAAGGAGAATTATACAATGAGCAAAATAATAGGCATAGATTTGGGAACAACAAATTCATGCGTTTCCGTTATGTCAGGAGGCGAACCGATTGTTGTTCAAAATGCAGAGGGTCAGAGGACTACCCCATCGATTGTAGCCTTTAACGATAAAGGCGAACGTCTCGTAGGTCAGGTTGCTAAAAATCAAATAATTACAAATCCGGAAAACACTATACGTTCCATTAAACGTTTTATGGGAATAGACAGCAGCGCTTTAGACAGAGAAAAGAAAATGGTTCCTTACCGTGTCGATGGCGACGGCAAGGGCGGAACTGTGGTAAAAACGGTTGCCGGCGATATGTCTCCGCAGGAAATATCGGCCAGAATACTTCAAAAAATGAAGCAAACCGCCGAGGATTTTTTGGGTGAAACCGTGACTAAAGCCGTTATAACAGTACCGGCTTATTTTAACGATGCTCAGCGTCAGGCGACTAAGGATGCCGGAAGAATCGCCGGCCTTGAAGTGGAGCGTATCATTAACGAACCTACGGCAGCCGCATTAGCCTACGGTCTTGACAAGAAAAAGAACAACGAAAAAATTGCGGTATATGACCTTGGCGGCGGTACTTTTGATGTATCAATCCTTGAATTAGGCGACGGCGTTTTTGAGGTAAAGTCGACTAACGGAAATACTCATCTTGGCGGTGATGATTTTGACCAGCGTATTATGGAATGGCTTATAACCGAGTTCAAAAAACAAACCGGTATTGACGTATCTAACGATAAAATGGCTATGCAGCGTCTTAAGGAATCTGCCGAAAAGGCCAAAATTGAACTTTCCGGTAAAATGCAGACGGAAATTAATATACCGTTTCTTACGGCAGACCAGTCAGGGCCGAAACATCTTATCGTAACTCTTGCGCGTTCAAAATTTGAACAACTTACGGAAGACCTTGTGGCCGCTACGAGACCTCCTTGTATGCAAGCCCTTGAGGATGCCGGTTATACCGCAGGCGATATTGATGAAGTCATATTGGTAGGCGGTTCGACGAGAATACCTGCCGTTCAGGAACTTGTAAAACAAATTTTCGGCAAGGAGCCTCACAAGGGAGTCAATCCCGATGAGGTTGTCGCAGTCGGCGCAGCCGTGCAGGGCGGAGTTTTGGCCGGCGACGTAAATGATGTGCTTCTGCTTGATGTTACGCCGCTTTCTTTAGGAATTGAAACTTTGGGCGGAGTAATGACAAGGCTTATAGAAAGAAATACCACTATCCCGACAAGAAAGGGACAGGTTTTTTCAACCGCTGCCGATAATCAGCCGGCCGTTTCGATTCATGTATTACAGGGCGAGCGCGAACTTGCCGGACAAAACAGAACGTTGGGACGCTTTGACCTGACCGATCTTCCGCCTGCGCCGAGAGGAGTTCCGCAAATCGAGGTCACCTTTGATATAGATGCTAATGGCATCGTGCATGTTTCAGCCAAGGATCTCGGAACCGGCAAAGAACAGAAAATTACGATAGAATCCTCAAGCGGTTTGAGCGATGAGGAAATAGATAAAATGGTTAAGGACGCCGAGATGCACGCCGAGGAAGACAAGAAGGCAAAGGCTGTTATTGAGGCAAAGAATGAGGCCGACACGTTGATTTATTCGATTGAAAAAATGATGAGTGAAAACAGCGACAAGATTGAGGCCGAAGAAAAGGCCGCTATTGAACCTGCGGTTGAAGCTCTTAAAGCCGCTGTAGAATCTAATGATTTAAACAGTATCAATGAAGCCAAAGATAATTTAGAACAGGCGTCTCAAAATTTTGTTCAGAGAATATACCAGCAGGGAGCTGCTCAAGGAGGAGGAGCGGCATCTGGAAATCCTGACGTTCAGAATGAAGAAGGAAGTCCGGGCGCCGAAGGGAAAGTATATGATGCCGATTATGAAGTTGTAGATGACGACAAAAAATGAAATCAGACCTGAGAGGAAAAATTGAGTAAGCGAGATTATTATGAGGTCTTGGGAGTTTCAAAATCGGCTGATGAACAGGAACTGAAACAGGCCTACCGAAAGCTTGCCTTGCAGTACCACCCCGATAAAAATCAGGGGAACAAGGAAGCGGAGGAAAAATTTAAAGAGGCTACGGAAGCGTATGAGGTACTCAGAGATCCTAAAAAAAGGTCCTCGTATGATAAGTTCGGTCACGAGGGAGTTGGCGGTTTTGAAGGTTTCGGAAGGACCGCTTATTCCGATTTTTCCGATATTTTTGGAGATATGGGCGGATTTAGCGATATCTTCGGCAGTTTTTTCGGTTCTTCTTTTAGCGGGAGGGGACGCAGGCAGACGCGGCGGGGTGCAGATATTCAGTATGACCTCCTTATAACCCTTGAGGAAGCCGCTTTTGGAAAAGAGGCTCAGGTAGAGATACCGCGCAACGAGGTTTGCGCAACATGCAATGGAACCGGTTCTAAAAACGGTTCCAAGCCGACTGTATGTCCCGTATGCAACGGAAGCGGGCAGATACGCCAGACACAGGGCTTCTTTTCCATAACCCAGCCCTGTTCTCGCTGCCGCGGAGAGGGGCACATTATAACATCTCCGTGTAAAACATGCGGCGGAACAGGCCTTACCAAAAAGAAAAGAACCATTACTGTAAAGGTGCCTGCCGGAGTGGAGTCCGGTTCACGACTGAAAATTGCAGGAGAGGGCGAACAGGCTCCAAGCGGCGGAATAGCCGGCGATCTTTATGTTGTTATCCACGTGAAGAAGCATGAAATTTTTGAGAGGCATGGACATGACATTATTAACGTAATAAATGTGCCTTTTCCTGTTGTATGTCTTGGAGGAGAGATCGAAGTGGCGACACTTTCCGGCGGAACGGTTAAAATGAAGATACCGCCGGCGACTGAGAACGGAGCTATTTTTCGTTTGAAAGGGAATGGAATAGCCTACCTTGGTTCTTATGGGCGGGGCGACCAACTTGTCAAGGTCAACATTATGGTGCCTAAAAAGTTATCGGCGAAACAAAAGGAACTGTTGCAGGAATTTGCAAAAATATCAGATGAGCCGGTATAGCGTTGAAATGCCGGCTTTTTAATGTGAACGGCGTTTTGGTTTCATTTGTAAAATATTTTGGCGCAACTTAAAAAAAATGTAACTTGGGCGGGTATGAATCCTCAGATAGACGATATAGAGGTTATTGAAAAGGTTTTGGCTGGTGATGTAAATGCCTTTTCCATAATTGTTGAAAAATACAGGAATATGACATTCAGGTATGTCTATGCCAGATTCAACAATTATGATGAGGCTATGGATATTACCCAGGATATCTTTATAATGGCTTTAGAGGCGCTAAAGAATTTCAGAGGAGAATCGAAGTTTTCAACATGGTTCTACAGTATAATGGTCAATTACTGTAAGAATTATAGAAAAAAGAGTAAGCGTTACAATACCGTTCCTATAAGCGGCGGTTTTGATGACTCAGGGTATGAACTCCAGATTCCTGATGAACGTACTCGTCCGGAAGAAAACGTAATAATGGACGATTCGATGCGCATCATAAAAGAGGAAATATATAATCTGCCTGACGATTACAGAGAAGTTTTGGTATTGAGGGATATTGAAGGAATGTCTTATAACGATATTTCTGAGATGATTGGCATAAAGTTGTCTAACGTAAAAGTAAGAATACATAGAGGGAGAGAACTCCTTAAAAATAGATTAACTGAGAGAGGATTGATATGATTGAAAATCATATCACTTTTGAAAAATTATCGATTTTTTACGATAATGAAACAGCCCAAGATGAGGTAGGCGAACTTGTTGAACACATAAACAATTGTCCTTTTTGTAAAGGGGAGTACAATCAGCTTACCGAGATGCTTGAATACTGTTTGGCTTTAAAAGAAACATTAGTCTGCCGCGAAGATTTTGTAAAAAAAACTATGGGGGTAATAAAATGGCGTATGCGCCGTCGTGCGGTGGTGCGCCATTTGCCTTTGGCCGCAGCTTCAGTTGTAATTATAGGAGGCGCCTTCGCTCTTGTCTCGGTATTCAACCGGCCCGATAAAATGAATCTTGCCGAAAACCCGATAGCAAAAGAGAAACCAATACATTCGGCGTTAGCCTTGGACGATACCGAAAACCTGATTGCCATATTGAAATCAAATAGTGCGTCTGTTTTGAAAATTTCGGATCTCTTTGTAGAGGGAGAAATACCTGCCGTACATTTTCCCAGACTGCGCAGAGAGTTGGGTTTCAGAAAGGTTTTTTATAAAGTCGGCGAGCGTTCCAATCAGCTTATGTTAAACCCTTATGTTGAACAGGTAAGTATTGGCAGTGGCAATCGTATTGATTTTCCTTATGAGCATGACAGAAGCGAATATGTCAAGTTCAGGGTTTTCAAGTAAGGTATAGGTTTATAAATTCTTTAGTGTGATATATGATGCCTCCGCATACCCCTTGCGAGGCAAATAGCGAAGTGTTGTGAAAAGTCTCGCTATAGTCGGCTTGTGCGTCTTCAATATGAATTACATTGTATCCTCTGTCTGATGAGTCCCTTGCGCTTGTTTCAACGCACTGGCTGGTCGCAAGCCCTGTAAATACCAATGTCTGTATGCCTGTTTCTTGGAGTATCTTGTCTATATTGGTGCAGGTAAAGGGGCTGAATGTGGTTTTGCTTATGATGAATGTATTTTTTTCATTTGGCGGCGGATTAAGCTCATCAATGATGTCGGCCATGGAATTGCTTTCAAGCGGATAGATGTCTTCATAACCGGCTAATTTGCCTTTTTGCCAGGTGTCTGCAAAAAACCTGTGGAGATCTTTTCTGTCCGGAGACTTGCCGCACAATTTCAGGAATATTACCGGCGATTTGTTGGCTCTGAAAAAATTGAGTAATTCGATTATATTGGGAATTACCGTTGAGTTACAGCGCCGGTAGATGTAATCTAAGCAGCCCGGCTGTATGTCGGAAAAATACCTGAAATACGATGATTCGGGCACGAGATAGTATTTTTGCATATCTACAATTACAAGCGCCGTTTTTTTTGCTTCGTTTTTTGTTTCCACGTTTTACAAACTGCTGGTCTTATTTTTTGACACGGCTATTATTTAAATTAAAGCGGATAATTTCAAGGTTTTTTTGCAGCAAATTGGTATTGTTTGACGGTAGTAGTTTAGCGGATGGCAAATTGCCGTCCTTCACGCAGTGCGAAGCGATGCGCGGAAATCTGCGCGAACAGGATGTCTCAATGCCGCCGCGCGACAGGACGTCGCAAAAAGCGTCGGTTGCCAGACAGGATGTCTCAATGCCGACGCGCGACAGGACGTCGCAAAAAGCGTTGGTTGCCAGACAGGATGTCTCAATGCCGCCGCGCGACAGGACGTCGCAAAAAGCGTCGGCCTTGGCAATGCCCGCTGGTCTTCAGTTATATTAATGGTAGCCTTGCCACCCAAAAGTTTGCGCCAGACTGTCGCACGGCAGAGGCGTCAAGGAGGGATAAATCAAAGTTCCCCTGCAAGACAGGATGTCTCAATGCCGACGCGCGACAGGAAGTCGCAAAAAGCGTCGGCCTTGACAATCCCCCGGAGTCTTCAAGCGGCAGACAGCCTTGCGCGCGTATTCTCTCGCATCGCGCTAATGCGCGAATTGCGAGTGACGCGCGTAAAGGAGCCGCGCAAAGCCCGACAAGTCCTTCGCTTGCGCTGCGGACGGTTTGAGGTTTGGTTGGAGACCTAAAATATATTCTGGCTCATTACCAAAAATTCAGGCATCCTACCAGACCCCGAATCGTCCGTAGCGTAAGCGAAGGACTCCACTACGCGCGTCAATCGCAGTCCGTGCGCAGCACGGCGCGATAGCATACGCGCGCAAGGCCGTCTGCCGACTGAAGACCGGCGGGGGTTGTTAAGGGGCTGCCGCAAAGCCCCTTGACGCCTTTGCCGGACGCAGTCCGGCGCTTTGGGATGGTGGCATTTCTTGCCGCGCTTTTTGCGACTTCTTGTCGCGCGTCGACATTGAGACATCCTGTCTGGCAGCCAACGCTTTTTGCGACGTCCTGTCGCGCATCGGCATTGAAACATCCTGTTTGGCCGCCGACGCTTTTTGCGACGTCCTGTCGCGCATCGGCATTGAAACATCCTGTTTGGCAGTTGTTGTGCACAGAGCCTTGCTCTTGCCTTGCTTTTTAACTCTTTTTAGCCCCCAACATTAATTTATGTCAAGATATGCTATACTGCTTCCGATAATACAATAAGCGGAGGTTTGTATGAAAAAGGTTTATTTTTTGGGTATCTTGTTTGGTACGCTTTTTTTATCGCAGGCATTGTTTGCCGACAGTTATGAAAATTACAGACAGTACAGGGACAGCAGTAACGCAGAGTATAAGAGCAGGGCAAAAACTAACGAGTCTTGGGGAATATACGATGGATTGAGAGGTTCAATCAGGGATGAAGTTCACGGAGGCTTGACCTCAATTGAAACTAACAGCGACTTAGACGAAGTCATAAGAAAAATAGTCCGTGAAGAAATAAAAGAAGCCCAGAAACGAGAGAAAAAAAAGTATGCATCTGAAGGTGTTTTTGAAATCGGCGGGTTTTTCTCAGTCTTGTTAGATGGGCCGTCTTCAGTAAACGGCGGCGAGAATGCTAATATTATTTTGACATCCGCTATAATGAATTACTTTGTAGTGGATAATTTGGCGTTTAGCCTTAGAGGCTCCGGTGATTTTGATATCAGCAATAATCAACAGTTCTACTATATTGGAATGGGCCCCATGTTTGCTTTTGGAATAGACAGGTTTAATGAGATATCCTTTTACTGTGCGGTTTATATAGGTACTACCATAAATTCATTTGTTGAGGATAAGTACGGCATGCGTTATACCAGCGAAATTGGCCTTAAATTTGGTTTGGGCAAAGCTATTTTGAATGTGGGTTTAAGCGCAGCTTTTGAAAATAGTAAAGCGAGTGATGCAACTTTTAATAGATTTCTCAATCCAATGATTGGTATCACAGTCTGGTTGTAGAGCAAGGCTTGCCTTGACTCTACAGTCCATCGTATATAAATTTATTCCACTTGACAAAAATCTTCGGTTAAAATACTCTCACAGCGTTTTGCCGCAAAAATAAATAAATTAAAAGAGTTTTGCAATGATAAGAGATTTTAGAG
>Ga0099364_10010594_pt1 | contig 12665 bp, 13 predicted proteins | sample TergutTh196P3_FD_73070 | JGI IMG/M metagenome (GOLD analysis project Ga0099364, IMG submission 73070) | Microcerotermes parvus P3 segment gut microbial communities from Pointe-Noire, Republic of the Congo - Th196 P3 | ecosystem: Host-associated > Arthropoda: Insects > Digestive system > Gut ... | reverse complement strand
TAACCGGTTGTTTTCATATCTTCTTTACCTTCTTCCACTTCTTTATTAATTAAATAGTAACCTCCATAAGCGACCCCTGCACCAACAACAGTTAACGCAGCGCCTGCGAGGTATCCTTTATTCCGCTCTTTTTTCTGCTGTTTCAGTTTTTTTTCGAGTTCGGCATACTTTGTCCTGCTATTTTTCATTTCATTGATGGCGGCTATCCTGTTTCGTGCCGTTTGTGCCATTGCCGTGCTCCCATAGCGGTTCAGGAACTGCTGGACTGTCGGTATGTCCTGGGTGTTGCGGATGCGCGCCCATTCGTCGGCTGCTTCCTTTTCGAAGGCGTTTTTGGAGCGGTTGGCCAGCAGGTTTTTCACGGCTGCTATCCTGTTGCGTACGGTTTGCGCCAGCGGCGTATCCCCATAACGGAGCAGCCATGTATCCATGGCCTGCACATTTTCGCTGTCCTTGATACGCGCCCACTCGTCGGATGCCGCTTTTTCGTGGGCGGCTTTCTTGCGTGCGTTTTCTGCGATGCGGTCCTGCTCGTCTTTTTTTGCTTTAAGTTTCTGCTGTGCGTCGGCCTCCGCCGCTTTTATTTCAACAAGCCGGTAATCATTGGCAGGCGATGTCGAAAGGTATGCTTTGGCGGCATTGACGCAGTTCTGATACTCTCCAAGCCGGTGGTAGCTGATCACTTTTATGTGAGACGTTACGGGGCTGGTTGAAATATTGAGGAGTTTTTCAACCTGCTGCGCTTGGTTGATAGCCTCGCGATATTTGCCGTCGTTGAATGCTTTTTCAGCCGCTTCCCTTGCATTCGTGACCTGCCTTAACTGCTGTTCGGTATATTGTGCATCAGCAGCAGCGACTGCACATATAAACGTTATAAGAACGAGAAATTTATGTAATGATTTCATATATGTTTGTGTTATTTAAAAGGTTACGGTAGTCCTGAATCCATACGCGAGGTTCTTATGATCAAATATATTTTGCGACGGGTTGAAGGGCATTATTTCGGGTTGAAGGCTCAGTTTCAGGGAGGGACGCAGGCTGTTCATCTCCGATTTCGTTTGATTGATTTCTCTGCCCCATCCCCTGGGCAACATGATAGTAAACCCTACTATCCCGCCTATTGATGCCAGACCGCCAAATCCCATACAAAAATAACCGGTTGTTTTCATATCTTCTTTACCTTCTTCCACTTCTTTATTAATTAAATAGTAACCTCCATAAGCGACCCCTGCACCAACAACAGTTAACGCAGCGGCTGCGAAGCATCCCTTATTCCGCTCTTTTTTCTGCTGTTTAAGTTTTTTTTCCAGTGCTGCATACTTTGTCCTGCTACTATGCATTTCATTGAGGGCGGTGATGCGATTTCGCGCCGTTTGTGCCATTGCCGAGTTCGAATAGCGGTTCAGGAATTGCTGTACGGTCTGTACGTTTTCAGTTGTCCGGATGCGCGCCCATTCGTCGGCGGCTTCCTTTTCGAACGCGTTTTTGTAGCGGGCGGCCTGCAGGTTTTTCACTTCTGTAATCCTGTTGCGAGCGGTTTGTGCCAGCGGCGTATCTCCATAGCGGTTCAGCCATGCCTCCATGGCTTGCACATTTTCGCCGTCCTTGACGCGTATCCAGTCTTCGGTCGCCGCTTTTTCGCGGGCTGCTTTCTTTTGCGCGTTTTCTGCGATCCTGTCCGCTTCGGCTTTCTTTGCGGCAAGTTTCTTTCGGGAATCGGCGTCTGCCGTTCTGATTTCTTCAACCTCCCTGCTGTTTTTTGGCGATGTTGAAAGGTACGCTTTGGCGGCGTCGGTGCAGTTCTGATACTCGCCAAGCCGGTAGTAGCTGATAATTTTTATGTACGACGGATAGTCTTCGGTTGTACTTTCGATCAGACGTTCCAACCGTTGTACAAGACTGATCGCCTCGCGGTACTTGCCGTCATTAAAAGCATCGCTTGCCGCCCGCATGGCGGTACGTACCTGCTCCTCGTGACTTTGAGCGCCGACAGCAGTGACGGTGACTGTAAACAGTAATAAAATAAAAAGTCTTTGTACTGATTTCATAAGTGAAAAAGTTTTTTTATAAACGCTTGGGTGTGATTAATTGATTATTTTCAAGTAATTTATCCGTTATTTCTTTCACCTCCTTTTTCCCTTTGTCGCTTTCGAGGTATCTTTCGGCCACGCTTTTAAGTTGCCTGACGTGTTCCGGGGAGGCATCGTCCATCCGGTCGCTCACAAAATCATCCCCCAGCGTCAAATAGGGGTCTATGCGCCGGTAAAAGCCCTTGATCGGCGAGTATGGCGCTAAAATTCCGTGCCGTTTTATCGCCTCATCGTTTTGTGGCGGAAAAAGCGCTTCCACCTGGGTGTGAACAACACGCTCGGAAGCCGACAGCATGATGTCAACAACAGGCTCTGCCCAACGGATTTTCCCTTTGTTTTTTAACTTTTCGTAATCGTATTCGCCTTCTTTTTCCCTTTCATTTTTTTCACCCGTTCCGATGGATACAACGATCAGGTCGTTGGTGGTAAAATGCTGCCTGATGCCAGTTTTGAGTTTGTAAAATTCTGTCAGAGCGCACAGGGTAGGGTTATTGGCAAAAACGCCGCCGTCAATAAAGACGAACGCTTCGTTGTCGACAGACAGTTTCACCGGCGGGAAATAAGTGGGCGCAGCCGATGTGGCCATGGCTACATCTTTCAGATAGAAGTCTCTTTTATTCTTATTTACCTCCCTGTCTTTCGGGTGGGTGAAGAAAATGGCCTCCTGTGTATTCAGGTCGTATGCTGTGATGAGGCAACGGTTTGTCAAGTCGTTAAGGCGGGCATCGCCAAATATTTCCTCAAATATTTTTTCCCTGCCATGCGCTTTATAGCGTACCTTTAACCAACCCTTACGGGAATTTCTCGAAAAAATCTCTTTTCCCCTTTCTTCAAAAATTTTAACAGCCTCCGAAGCCGTATACCGGCTATGCAGCGCCTGTCCTTCCTGTGGCGGCAAAAGGTAATAGCACGTCAGTACGCCGCCAATGCTTGTGCCTGCTATCAGATCGAAATAATCGGCGAGCGTCGTATGCGAGTCGCCCGACCTTTCGCGCAGGTCATTTTCTATTTTTGCCAGTATGACAGCCGGAATTATCCCGCGTATCCCGCCGCCATCAATGCTTAATACAGTCAGTTTTCTACTCATAACGGTTTGATATTTAATGATGTTAATCGTTTTTTATTCGCCTGTCCAGTTTTCGCTGTCCACCTTTTCAAAATCAAAAACTTCTAACGGAACCCATTCATTCGTGCCGGTAAAAGACTTTACGAATTTATCATGCACAAGTTTATCCTTTTTTATTCCTAAAAAATTTCTGCGTAAACCCATCAATTGAAACAAAGGCGTAACACCATTTTGTGCAACTATTTTTGTATGTAATTTTTCTGAATTTTAGCGTACCGTAATCGCCTAATTGCAGTGGACGACCTGGATCCCAAGTCGCATAATAACCACCAAAATTCTTTCTCATCTCAGCGGCATACCGCTGTGCTACTGAATTTGCCATAATAATAATCTCCTAATTTTATTTGTTAAACATATTTAATATTATAATAATTAATCTTTTACGCAACGAACATAACCGAACCAATTACCACTATCAGCTATCCATGGTTTCGTTTGATCACGCTCGGCGCTGCAAATAAATGAATAAGGGGTAGGAGTGTGATAAGAACTTATTTCATCACTCAAATATCTACCACGGTAAAAAGAAATCGCTTTTCCCGGATTACTACTCGTTGCATTTTTAGCATTAGGACCAATCCACGTTCCGTCTGCGACAAGCTTAAAATCTTCATTGAGTAAAGATTCAAATTCACGCTTTGTTGGTACATGCCAACCTTCTGGACAAGGATTATTCTCTTTTTTCCATTTTTGTCCGCTACGAACATTATCTCTAGATGTTTTCCCATTATCCCACTCAAATTCATTTTTAGATCCTGAATAATTTAAGGATGTAAATTTTCCATCCTTACCAATATTATCTTTTGCCCATTTAACGCCGTTTATCTCTACCCATAACTGGGCTGGTTCCTTTTTTTCTACGGGTTTGGCAGGTTCTTTATCTATTGATGGGGGCATTACCCATTTTATTATTTTGTTGACTGCGAGGATTTGGCTGCGGATATAGGAGGAGTTGGGGCTTGCGCTGAGGGCTTGCTGGTAGAGGCTGAGCGCTTCTCTGGCACGCACTTTGGCATTTGAGCTTGCGTTACTGGCTTGCTGGTAGAGCGTTTCTCCTGAGTTCGCTCTTTCATTGACGCTACCTATCTGGTCAAAGAAAACGTCGGCGCGCTCTATGAGGCGGGCGGCTCTGTCTTCCTGTACGTTATCAGTAGAGAGTATTTTTTTGAGGGCATCGTTTTTTCCCGTCGAACCGGAGGCGCCGGATGAACCGGATTTACTTGTTGAGCCGAGGAGTGCATCCAGGTATTGCTGCGTTTTTTCCGGGTCGCTTGCGGCTTCGGCTATGGCATTATTGTCCGCCGAGCCATTGCCGGAAGCGGAGCCAAGGAGTTCATCCAGATACTGTTGCGTTTTTTCCGGGTTTTTGGCTGCTTCGGCAATCGCTTTCTTCTCCTCTTCCTTTGCAAACATGCGACGTTCAAATTCCTTTTCAATATCTCTGATTTCCGACTCTTCCCAGTTGATGTTTTTGATGCCAATTACTTCCACCTCAATGCGAGTGGTCTGTCTGAAAATCGCTTTCATTGCCGTTGCATATCCTTCTTTGTTGCGTGAATCGTATAAATTACTCAAAGAAAGATGATTACCTGTTTTATCATCTCTTACTGAAACGTTTCCATAAGGTATGAAGGTGTTTATCCAGTCTTTCGAGGCAGGCATAGAAAACGAATTCCATTTGCCTGCGGAGGTAGGCAGGTCTATTTCTGCATCGTGAAGGAATTCGCCTAATTTTGTAGCGCCATAAAAATAAATTCTAAGATTTACGGTCAGCGTTCCATTTGTATAGATTGGCCTAAGCCGTTGCGCCCGTTTTAGGAGGTCAGGATAGTCTGTCAATGAGTGAGTTATGTGTGATACATTACTTGTGTTAGTCCCTTCCCCCGGTCTTTTTTGATAGTAACCAAGCGGTAAAGAATAACTGTCGGCTTCCCACTTGAAACGGTAATCGTAACACGGTTCGCCAAATAGCCCCCAGAGGTCGAAAACAATTTCGTAGCTTTTCATAAAACGAGTATTCTGATCCGTAGTTCTAACACCTCCACCCGCTCTCCCCAAGAAATGACCATCCTTTTTATGAGCGATGTTACTAAGATGGTTAAATTTATTTCCATCAATTTGCGCCCATAGCGTATGACAGCCTGTGCAACTTATCAAAAGGATAATCATCCATTTTTTTAGCATGATTGTAGTATTTTTCTTCATAATGCTTTTATTATATCTTCGTTTGACATTTCGGGAGGGACATTCAGGGTGGTGATTACCCATTGCTTGTTGATTTCATCCCATCGTTTGGATGAAATTGTTTTTCGATTGCTTTGCACCAAGTCTTTCTTTTTCCTTTGCTTCCAGTCATCTTTCCAGTTTTTGCGGTACTCATCGGTGATGTCGCATGTCTCTTTGAGTGTGATTTCTATTTTGAAGTCGCCTGTACCCCAATTGATTCTATCGTCCGCGTCGTTAAATCCCTGACAGGAACGCGGGACAATATAACTTTCGCCTGCCACCGTATATTTTACAGGCGCTTCCGGTGTTCTGACGTAATATAGTCCGCCCTGATCGTCCAAATCGGTGGGAACTATCGGAACGCTAATAACGAAACTGCCGAGTTCCCTGTCTTTATGGTAGCGGATCGAATCGGTGAACCATGAAGCGAACAAACGTATTTCGATCACGTATTGCAGATTTTTGTACCGCTCGAATGAAAACCGCGCATCGAAATCCGAATACGGTAAATGGCCTTTAAAAGGATTAATAATCAATGTGTCCAACGAAAGTTGAAACTTAGAATCGTAGACAATCCGATTGAATTTTGTAACGTCGAGGTGGCATGAAAAGTAAAAAGCAGTATCGCCGTTTATCGTACGCAAACAACCGATACCATTGAATAGCAAGCCCGAAGGGTCCATTGGGCCAATATACGACTGTCGTGAATAGAAATTGTTGAAAGCGCCGGGGGTTTGCTGTGTTTCCTGGTATACATTTTCCGCCTTTACGATGGCTTCCCATTTGCTTTGTTCGTTTGCTTTGCGTGGCATCATCGCCGTAGCCTGTTTTGGCCCGACTTCAATGATTGGAGAAACGCAGTCGCCGGCTAATTCTTTCTCTATATTGAGATACGCAAGTCCTAAAGGACCATGATATACCTGACGGTCTTCCTGTTGATTCAGATATTCATTCCTGATGTATACATCAAGCCTTTCGTTCGTATAAACAAATGTTTCATATCGGGAAATATTGTCTTTTTTTTGCGCGTTTAAGTAAGGGCAAACCGCCAAAAAAGATAAACCGATGATTAAAAGTACTGTTCTCATATCCATAATTTGTTTAATTTTTATCGCAAGCCAGCCGAAAACCAATAAAATCGAAGACAGCGACTCTATCTGTACCTAAGCGGTTCGACACGCGCACGTTACGGTCAAAACTGCTATAGCTCCCGCCACGAAACACAATGGAGCCGGGATAACCGGATGGCGGGTTATGCGGATTGACTTGATAATTACGGCCATATTCTATTAATAAGTCATCGCACCATTCCGCGACGTTGCCGCTCATGTCGTAAATACCCAGTTCGTTGGGTTTTTTAGCGCCGACAGGATGCGTTGTTTCATCACTGTTGTTCCCGTTCCATGCCACACTGTCGATGTCATTGCTCCCGCTATATTTGTATCCTTGGCCCCTGTAAATCCGGCTCTTGTTGCCGCCGCGTGCGGCAAATTCCCATTCCGCCTCAGTGGGCAAACGGTATCGCCTGCCGGTTATAAGGTTGAGCTTGGTAATAAAAACTTGCACTTCGCTACAACTGACCATTTCCACCGGCAAATTGTCGCCTTTGATATGCGACGGATTGCTGTCCATCACCGCTTTCCACTGCGCCTGCGTCACTTCGTATTTACCGATGTAAAAATCACTGACAGTAACCCGATGGACAGGTTTTTCGTCGCCCCAACAATTGTCTAACTGTTCCAAAGTGCAACCCATCATAAATGTACCGCTCTGCACGGCAATCAGCTCTATATTCAGATTATTCGCTGTTTCCGTATAGTCGGCGAAACGATGCCGGTCGCCCTGTCCATGCGTAAACTGACAGCAGCACAGGATTATGAAAAAATGAACAATGAACAATGAACAATGAACTTTTTCATTATTGTTTGGGGGTAAGGGATTACATGTTTGTTTCATACTCAATTATTTGGATGTAAACACCTTGCGTAGATTTTTTAATGCTTCTTTCGACACCTCAAGCACAAAATTCCTCTGAGTGACCGCATCAAACAGATGCAGTTTTTGTTTGACGACGTCGATTTGATAGACATAGTGAAGATTGATGATGTACGATTTCCCGATGCGGGCAAAAATCTTGGCGTCATCATTCAGTTTTTCTGCAAGATACTGTTCCATTTTTTGCAGCGAAAACGTGAAAATAAGTTTTTGTCCGTTGGTTAATTGTAATAAGGTGTAGTTTTTATCGGCCGAAAACCACACGATTTGCGACAGGGCGATCCTGAAAAAGATGTCGCGCGAATCGAAATAAATGTGTCTGTTCAAGTTCATAGATAGATAGGAATTTATTACTTTTTGAGAATAACCAGGTTTGCATCGAATTTGCCCCACATGACGGGGATTTGCACCTCCTTTGAATGTTCTTTAACCTTGGGATAGACATAATTAAAAATTTCTTTGGCTGTAATGTAGCCGTCGCGGTTGGCGTCGGCTTCTCCTCTTAACCCATCAAGCAGGAAATGGGTGAATATTCCATTTCGTAATAAACTGGTTTCATTCGACTTTTGACCGGAACGTGATGAAAGGAACAGAAGTACATTATTCCCCATGTTGACATTGTTTGAAGCGGCTTGATTACCCGGTTGCCGTAATGCTCCTGCGTAGCAGGCGTCGGCAATGATTAATTTCCGTCTGGCTTTGGTTTGTTTGAAGATACTTTGAAGCGTACTGAAACTCAGATCATTATCATGTGTTGAAAAACTGTTTTTACTCCCATGTCCCGAGAAGTAGAAAATCACAATATCTTCCGGTTGCGCTTTTTGAAACAATTGCCGCGTATAATACACGATGTTATTATGATATGCCTGTTGGTTGATTAAAAGTACCATGTTCTCGGAGGTAGTATGAATTTTAAGCAGTTCGTACATATCGATAGCGTCTTGATGGCAGTATTTCAAATTAATGGCAGGATTCGCATATTCCGAAACGCCAACAAGTACGACGTACATTTTCCCCGACGCCTGCAAGGGCAATAATGCAAACCAAAATAAAAAGAGTAATTTTGCGCCTTCTTTGTGTACTTTGCGGTTAATAGTTTTCATACAATTTCTTCAATGCATTTCTTTTAATTTCAAGCTACAAATGTACAAGTAAATTTAAAGAATCCCAAATTTACGGTGTTATGTCAATTCCTCCGTCCCCATGACATAAGAACCATGCGGCAAGGGTGAGTAATGCCAACAGGAACAATAGGAGGATGAGGCGTTTCGTTTTGGATTTTTTCTTTGTGCGACGTGGCGGGAAGGTTATTTCAGCTTTTTCTTCCGGGTTTACTTTGTCCGCGGGTAGCGTTTCGGTCTGTTCGCAGGATGGAATGATTTCGCTTTGTTCGTCAGGCGGGATGAAGTCGACGACAGGCACAAGCCAGGCCGAAAAGTTGTCGTGGCTATAGGCTTCGCACTCGGTGCGGATAGCTTTGATCATTGCTTCGTCGTCGTTACCGGCAGCGATGTCGCAAAGTTGGGCGTCGGTCAGGCTCTCTGTGACGCCGTCGGAGCAGAGGAAAAAACGGTCGCCAGCCTGCAGGTCTTGCGTGATGCAGATTTCGGCTTTGCTACGTTTTTCCATGTTAGGCTGTATGACGCGGGTGATCATGTTTTTCTTCGGATGGCGCTCCGCTTCTTCCTGGGTAATCACTGCGGCTTTCAGCAGTTCGTTTACTAACGAATGGTCGGACGATTTGTATACGATTTCCGTCTTGCCCCGCTCGTTTTTCCTTAAATGATAGATACGGCTGTCGCCAATATGAGCCATGAACGCCTGTTTATCGTTGAGATACAGAAAAGTGAGCGTCGTTCCCATCTTTTTAGCCGGATCGGGACAGTCGTTTTCGCGGTCTAATTGGTTGTAGGCATGATTCAGGGCTTGTATGAAAACGGTTTCGTTAAACTCGCAGGGAGGGACGTCTCTCAGATAAGCGGCAAAACTATCGCAGACGATACGACTGGCTACTTCGCCTTTTTCGTGTCCGCCCATGCCGTCGCAAACGATAAAAAAACGGTTCGTTCCGTCCGCTTCATTTTGTAACGGGTAAATGCTGTCCTCGTTATTGTTGCGTCTGCCCTGTTCGTTCAGGGCGAAGGGTTTTCCTGTATTGATCATTACATTGTTTTTAGCCGTTAATAAAATTGAAAGTAGTATGCCCAATCCTGATTCTGTCGCCCGGTTCGAGTTTGATGATGTCGCCCGTTGCGAGGCGTTCGCCGTTGTGGAATGTGCCGTTACTGCTTCCCTGGTCGGATAAACGATGATCAAAGATACCGTCGGCTCGCATGAAGACTTCGATGGTAGCATGGTTACGGCTCATAAACTCATCGTTTGTAGGCAACTGTGTGTTGCTTGTCGAGTTAGGCGACATTCGTCCAAGGGTGTTGACGCCGCGTTTCAAATCGATGATTTTTTCATCCCTTAACCATTGTGCGTCGCTATGCGCCATTTTCAGTTTGCCGGGCTTGTACATTTTGCCTGAAGATAGAAGGTTAGGCCCTTCGGTGGGAGCGCTTTCTTCAAAATCCGTTATTTTCCCTTCATATTTGCATTTTGGGCATTTGATCATGCTTGGAACAACACGGTCGAATGTTAATTTAAGACGGGTTTTACATTTCGGACAGATACTTAATTTTTCCATTGTTGTTTTATTTTCAGGATTAATTCCCATCATTGTAGAGACGTAGCCATGCTACGTCTCTACTGACTGGAATCGTTTTTTGACAGGGGGCGCACTTAGACAAAATTACTCACATCGGCATTGTTGTTGAAATCGGGTGAGATTTCGTTTGCAGGCGCTTCGTAACTTGCATAATCGTGGTACCCTGACGAATCATCCGCCACAACCTCGGTACCTGTGTTTTCGTAATCAAAATTTGAAGGCAGTTCGGGGTTATTGTAATCGTCTACTACTGTAATGTCATAATTGTCGTCGTTGATAGAATCAACGATCGCCGTATCGGGACCGTCTACCTCCACGGAGAAATTACTGTCATCCTGCCCGACTATTGAGATGTCTTCGGTGTTGGCAATATCCACACTCCCTTCGCTATTAGGCACTTCTGCAATGACTTCGGGATCGTTGACTTCGGCTTGATCGTCTATGACTTCGGGTTCGTTGACTTCTGCCTGATCATCTATGACTTCCGGATCGTTGACTTCGGCTTGATCGTCTATGACTTCCGGATCGTTGACTTCGGCGGATGGCTCGGTAGCGGGGGCTTCGGTGGATGCGACGGTAGCGGTATCATTAGGGGTATCCACTGAAGCGGCGCTTTCAGGAGCTTCAACAGTGGAAGCGTTTTCAGCGGATTCGGTGTTTTCGGCCGATTCGGCTGTTGAAACGTTTTCGGTCGATTCATTTGCGTCAGTGGCTTCTTCCGTTTTATTTTCGGCTACCAAGGGTTTTTCGGGTTGTTTTTCATCTCCGGATGGAGTGGAATTGGCGGAAAACGTTTCCGATGCGGTACGATACGGATAATTGCTGAACGAGTGTCGATATTCGCTGGAGAATCCGCGCCATTCATTGGCGTAATACGTGCCGTAGACGCCTCCATGCCATTGGAACACCCCGCCGGCACCTACTTCCCGCCGTGCGGTTGCAAAGGCTGCACTAAAACTCATGTCGTCGGTTACATTGTGCGCCACAGGGATTTCCGCTCCGTTGAAATGGGCAGGTTCGGGAAGTGGATACGAACTTGATTGGGTTCCCACTATAGGTTGTTCGGGGTCTTCGATAGGTTCTTCGGGCACTTTAAAACCCGAAACAACCATCATACCTGCTACGCCTACGGCAGCGCCTGCCGCACCCGAAGCTACATTTTTCAGTACACTGTTTTCACTTTTCTCACTCTTAGCCTCAGCCTTAGCGGTTTCACTTTCCTCAACCGTATGGTATCCGGCTGTGTTTTGTCCGTCTATTTCCAGACGTGTTACATCGTTGATGATGTTTTCATTGTTCGTTGTCATACTAATTTGTTTTTAAAATGTGTATATAATTGAAAAAATTTATCAATTCGGCGTAAAAAACTGGGTAAGCGCCAAAAAATCTTGTCCGTTGTTCGACATCTTGCTACTAACCGGACAAGAAAAATTGGTTTTTACCCTGTACGGTATTTGTCTGTTTTCAAAATCCACTGCGCAGATATTCATAATGGCGTGATGTACAACACGTTCTCCAAAATCAGCTGCGCAGATTACCCTTTCTTTTGGGTCGTAAATCGAAAAGTAATGATATTTTCCAAAGTGAAACGAACCATCCATCAGTTGATTTCGCATTTGCATCAAATTAACGTCTAAATGCTGGCGAAAATCTATGACATCCTTTTTTACGGATTTTCCGATTTGAGCTTTCCAAAATGCCTGACGCAGATTATCGGGGTCGGCAATTTGTTCAAATATGTATCCTTTGCGTTTCATTTATGAAATATTCATTTGTTCGAATTGTTCTACGAGTCGTTTCCCGAATCGTGCGGTTTTTTTCTCTCAGATGCCTTTAACTGACTTAATATTTTGGGGTGTAATTTCATCGAGTGAGGCTATTCCGGCCAGCTCTTCATTTGTAAAAACGGCATAGACCGGCATACCTTCTTCTTCTGCAATCTTTTTGCGTATTTCGCGTAAAACTGAAAAGACTGAAAACGTTTTATCGTCTAATACCTCCTTATAGTCAATTTTCGACAAATTTTGAGGCTTGCTGTCAGGTTGCGCGTTGGCAAGATACTTGATGCAAAAATGCCAAAACGTACCGTTTTTGGTTGAAACCAACTGTTGTTCGGATTCCAGCACTTTGTGCGCTCTCAAAAAGCGATTCATCTCGTCAATTGCTGTCCCATCATCAGCTATGGGGATTGTAAAAATTTTAAACTGCATATCCTTATTTTTCAAAAAAAATTTCGACCGCCAAAGGCGGTATTTTATATTTTCTCTTTTTGCTTGTACCGTTCGTTTTGCCCTTTTACGGGCGGCTCCGCTCGCCCGCCTTTTGGCAAAACTCACTTGCTTGTCGGCTTGACAGACCTATTTTGAACTGCAGGCCAGGCGGAGCCCCTGAACGTGGTTGAGAGGCTCAGGCGTGATGTAGTAGCGGCTCGACACGTGCACGCTCCTCGCGCTGCCGAGCCAACCGCCGCCACGAGACACGCGGTAAGAGCCTGTGGAAGGGCCACGTGGATCAGTTT
>Ga0099364_10010593_pt1 | contig 12666 bp, 18 predicted proteins | sample TergutTh196P3_FD_73070 | JGI IMG/M metagenome (GOLD analysis project Ga0099364, IMG submission 73070) | Microcerotermes parvus P3 segment gut microbial communities from Pointe-Noire, Republic of the Congo - Th196 P3 | ecosystem: Host-associated > Arthropoda: Insects > Digestive system > Gut ... | reverse complement strand
CGAAGTGCAGTCATTCGTCTCTTGCCTACTGAATAGGTATTCTCGGTACGATGACTTGTCTCGTAAATGCAAGCCTGTAACGGCTTTATCTATCGGAGTGGTGAAGCGATTGTTGGCTTCAGTCATGATTTGCGATTTGACATCGTTCCATTCGTAGACGTGTCCGCTCACTAGGCCTGACTTGCAGAGCCCGGAGTATTCGGCATAGTCTCGTTCTTCGTCTTGAGGATTCCAACCGGTGTGTTGCATGGGAGGAGGGAGGAGTTGGGTGGGAGAAAGGAGGGGGAGTGAGAAAGGAGGAACGTTATCGCCGGAAGATTCCCCGGCGGTTCGGCGACGGCGGTTCAGGCGGCGGCTTCTCTTCTTCGCTCCGCAGGGCGGAGCGGCTAACGAGGGCGGAGCGGCTAACGGGACTCCATTCATTCACTCGGAGTCCCTTGCCGACGGCTTCGTAGGTTTCTTTGAGCGGTCTGTTCTGTTCCGGGATTGCCGCAGCGATTTGTGTATCGAGCGGGATCAACGTTTGCCGTTCTGTGTCGCTTAGCACTTGCGTTGACTTCAATCGGACATCTTCACGGAGTTTCTGATCGGTCGACCAGTTCTCAGCACTGTCGAGATAACACCATGCCCAGCGGTCACGCAGTGCATCGGGATAATCACTCGCCCAGGTTCGGACTTGCGTCTCAAGGGAGGAGGAGCGAGTGGGGAGCGGCGAGTCGATGATTCTCTTGATGTTTGGCACCCCGCTGAACACAAGGGACACAATCATGAACAGCCATATCCACAATGGCATGGTTACAGGTTTGGTCAGTCCGAGATACGTTTTTTTGAATGTCATGTCGATGTTTCTGCTAATGGTGGTTTTGATGGTTGGCTTGCCGCATTTTCTATCGTTTCGCAGGCGAAACGGTTAAAATGGCCGTTTTCGGGACTCGTCCTGAAAAAAATATTGCGTAGGATGGCGCACGTGGCGTTCTTTTGAGTCGGGTGGGGTGTTTCTCCCTTCCGATTGACCCGCTCTGACAATCGCTCCTGTGCGTTCGGTCGTTCTTTTGCTCTTTCGTAGGCGAAACGGCTAACTTAAGAATGTCTCTTCATTATTCGCAATCGCGTCGGTCACGATGATCGGAATGCCGGCAAGCGAAGTCGGCACATCGACGGGCGCACCGGTCGGATGGAAGGCAATCCGGCTTCGGCGAAGTTGCTCAAGCGACCGGCGGGACATGAAGAATGCACTCGGCTCGCGTCCGCCGGGAAAGCGGCTGATCAAATCGTACAGCATATTGTCGTTGAGCGTGTTGACTTCAGAGAGGTTGTGAATGCGGCCGAAGGCATGTGCCGACGTGACTTGCAAGCCGACCCAGCCGGAGAGTTCCTGTCCGTAGTACCACGCACCGGAGTTCTTCGGGTTGTCGGGATTGTGCATGCGGACTTTCGTAATGTCCCCTTCGGTAAATTGCCCTTCGGAACCCCATGCGAGTTGAATCGAATCGAGTCCGGTCGAGACGGCAAAGACCGAAGACAAGCCGGTCGACGCTCCCGTACCGCCGCTTGCGTCCGGCAACGTCGTGACATCGATGTGCAAATCCTGGTTCGACCGTTCGTCGCCCGCCTCGGTGCCGATGAGTTCGTACAGTCCCCGGAAACCGTCGTCTTCGTTTTTCACGCCGTACCAAATCTGCTGGGCAAGCGTAAAGAAGGCAGAGCGGAGATGCGTCAGTGCTTGATAGGCAAGTGCCTCGTCCTTGCCCCAGTCGCTCTGTTGGGCGAGGGCGGTGTCCATCTCCCACGATGCGTCAAGGAATTTCAAGGCAGTCGTCCGCATCTTGAGGATCGGAGATTCATGGTCGGCGAATGCGCCCGGTTCCCGGAAGCCGACCTTCGGGTCTTGCGTCAACACAAGTGTATTGTACACGTTGCGTTTGATGGGCGACGCATCGAAATAACCGATTTCGGGAATCCGTTTGGTCGCGTCGTCGATGAGTCCGACGAGTTGTTCTGAGTTGTTAATCTTGAGAACGTCAAGCGTTTTCTGTCCAGTGGAAATGGTAGGCATAGTTCGTTAATGATTGTTAGCGGCTGGGTTTGCCCAGCGTTGTTGTTAGGGATGAGGTGGAGTAGCGTTACTCTGTCTCTACGATAGTGTTGCACTTTGCCGCGGCGTAGGCTTTGATGCTGGTGGTCGGTTTCGGATCGGCGGACGGCGTTGCACCATTGTGCGACACCGGGTCGGCACCCTTCGGCGGCATCGACGCTTTCAGTTTGACGATCTCCGCCGACTGCGTTTCCAATTTCTTGTCCATCGCCTTCAGTTGCGTCAGGATTTTCGCGGAGAGTTTGTCCTCCTCGCCGTCGTCCTTCGGGGGATCGTCCGCCGGAGGAGTATCCTCTTTGCCTTCGCCTTCCGGCGGATCGGCGGGCGGGTCGTCGTCATCGCCGCTTGCCGAAAGGTACTGGGCGTACTTCTCGTTCAAGGCTTGCCACTGTTTCACTTCGGCAACGTCCGTGCCGTCTTGATACAGTTTGGCACCGTTCTCGGTACCGAAGATGTCCATCAGATCAGCAAGTTCCTGCGACTTCACGGCGGCTTTGACTTCCTCCGCCGGGTCAGGAGCGTTCTTCTCCTCGTCGGAGAGTTTCGTGATAGGTTTCTTTTTGTTTGGCATAAGATGTTCTTTTTGCTTTTGTAAAAGTTTGAGATTGGTAAACTTGTCCGCACCAAGCGGGCAAATGGCGTAGCCGCGAAGCGGGACATCACGGTACAGGGAAATCGGACCTTTGTAGGTACGACCGTTGGCGGTGATCTGTGCGTCCGCACCGACCCGCGTTTCGACGGCATTGTTGAGGTCAATTTCGACACTTGCCTCGAAGGGGACTCCCTGCCGGGCAAGGTTGACGAGTTCGTCGGCAAAACTGCCGGCGGCGAGTTTGCCGGTGGACTTCAAGCCCTCCGGCGTGACTTGAAAGTTTTCGCCATAACCGATAATCAACTCGTCATTATGATTGTAGTTGACGGTCAGCCGCGGCTTATGATATTTCATTGACGATAGGTCAACGACGAATTGCTCCCACCATGAGTCAATCGGTTCGCCTGACAAAATAACGGCTTCAAACGGATAGCCGTCCTCTTGCAATTCGCCGGACAGTTTGACAATTTCAATGGGAAGTTTTAGTTTTTTGGGCATGGAGATTCGGTAGGTTGGAGTTCGGTGGGAGTCGCAACATGCACGTCGATTTTGATTTCGACTTTTTCGATGTTGAACGTGTCGCTGGTTTTGAACGGTTGCATAAAGCAAGCGATTAAGCATGCCGTGATAAAACAACCGATAAAGAATGTGATAATCTTGTTTATCAAGTCCATTGATTTTGTAGATGTCCGTTTCAAGGCATCTGTTAAAAGGTTGGCGGCAACACCGCCTAAAAAACTGTCAATCATTGACGTGACTCCTAAAAAGAGTTAGGGATTCCCTTGCCTCTTTTAAGAAAGAAATGATTCTTTCCATTCTCACGTTCCTATATTGATAGCGGCAATCGGCTGGGTGAAGGCGAGGAACACGTCATGCTCTTTGCCCATCTTGTTTGCCGCGGCGTTTTCGATGAGGTTCTCATCGAAATCGTTTCCGTAAAGCCGGGCGGATTTTTGTCCGCTTGTCAGGTTACATTGAATCGCGGTGAGCGTGTCTTTGGCATCTTCAATCATGCGCCAGTGCGGAAGTCTTGCACCTTCCCAATCGCACCACCAGAGCAACTCTTCGATGTCGATCCCGCCGGGCGGAGGAGGCAGTTCACCGTCCGCGATTGCCATGCGAATCCGCCAGTCGGTAATTTCGTTGAGGGCTTCGATGAGTCCCTCTTGTTTCTTTCGGCAGGAGTCGATGTAACGATCCAACGCCCCGCGATTGCTGTAATAATTCGCAATGTTCGGCATCAGGAACTCCAGCGGTATGTCCAGTGCCGCAAATGCAATGCGGATCACATTCTGCAAAAAATCCTGAAACTGCGTCGAAGGAGTCTGCGACTCGATCATCTGTGCCTCTTCGCCGGTGTCGAAGTCGAAGTGTAACGTCCCGACACCGAGTTTTGTTTTGATTTCGTCGTTGAGTGAATCTTCCGGTTCGAATCTGTTTTCTGCGATTCGTTTCGTTACAAAGCCGAGCAGTTGGCTCAATTTTGCCTTCGCCAGTGCGTAGTCGATGCTTTCATAGACATCGCGGAACTGATTGATCGCCGGTGCCAGCAGCGACACGCCGCGTATCTGGTCAATCCGATTGAAGTAGCCGCAGAGGATCATCCATTCGGCGGGAATCTCGCGTTCGAATTCGAATCCGCCCCCTTCTTTGCGTTTGTGAATCGCATAGCGGCACGCTTGCCCGGCATTGCCGACTTTGACACCATGTATCCATTCGTAGTTATCGCCGCGTAAGTCTTGCGGCGGATTGCGGAGCCGGTCGCCTTCAATGATTTGCAACTTGCCGTTCTTGCACTTCAGGATTCCGACATCGCCGTCAATGACGCGGTGCGTTTCGGCAAGCGTCATGAGTTGCGAAAGGGAGTGCCGACCGGCAACATCGCAGTTACGGCGGTTGCTCCACGCATACATCCAGCGTTTGACCAACTCGTTGTAGTCCGCCTGACCGGGAATCGAACACTTAAAATTGAGATTGGCGACGGTCTGGTTATGCGTCCGAATGACAAAACCGGCAAGGGAGAGGTTGCGGACTAAATCGCGACCACCGGACGACAATGCTTGCCGACCGGCAACGTTCAGTTCCCTATCCTCGGACTTGGTCGAGATGGCAATCCGTCCGCGACGCGGACTGTCTTTGACCGCATCGTAACTGAGTTTCGTTAAAAACTGCTTCAGCCAACTGTTTTGTTTGTTATTCGAAGGCATTTCCTAAATCAACGTGTTTCATAAAGCGCCGCGGTCGTACAAGCCGCTCCTCTTCGAGGTCTAATTGTTGCAACATCTCCCACGCACCCTTGCGGTCGTAGGTCATGCTCTGTCCGCTGTCATCGGTGAGCGATAGAATCGGCTCACTTGACAGCATGAACGCCCGCAATTTGGCGATCATCGCTTGGACGAATTCTAGTCTTGCTTCTCTATGCATACGTATTTTCTGACGATGTGTATCTGTTTGCATTTTTCGCACATGATTCGTGTGCGTTCGATGCGGGAGTAGGGCTTGCCGTCCTGGACTCCGTTGTAGAGTTGCGTCGGGAACTTGTTGAGTACTCGGGCACGATCACTGTTCATATGCTTGCATCGCGGACAGCGGTTGAACATCGATGTTACTTTTTCGGCGGAAGCGGTTTCCGGCGGGGCGGATTCGTCCGATTCTTCGCCTGAATCCGGGGTTTCCGGGGCAGATTCGGTCGATTCATCGCTTGAATCCGGGGTTTCCGGGGCAGATTCGGTCAATTCATCGCTTGAATCCGGGGGTTCCGGCGTTGTTTCGGTCAGTTCCTCTTCTGCCGTCTCTTGTACAGGCGATTCGTTTCCGATGGTTTCCGATTCGGCCTTGGCCTTTCGTTTCTTTGTCATGATTTGTCCTTTCTACAGGCTTGCTCTTTTTCTCTTGGGTCTTTCTATCTTTTCTTCCGCCGACTTGATGCCCAACCGCGAGGCGGCGATCATGCTTCCGACGATGCAATCGAAGAAGTGATTGTCATTCGGCGTGTCTTGCCATTCGTAGAGCGAGTTACCGCCGGACTCGACGAGTTTGGCAACCTCTGCGTTCATATGTTCCGAAAACATACGATGCGTTTCTGAATCACGTCCCCAGAGCGTTAGACTGCCGGGTGTGCCTGGCAACAATCGGAATGCGTCATGGACTTGGCATTTCCAAAAGTTCGTATCGACGGTGATCGTTCTTGCTCTGCCCGGCGGTGTGCTTTCAATCCAATGATTGCCATGCACTTCGCCCGACTTGCGTTTCCATTCTTTCATCGGCAGGTTCACTGCCTTGATACTCTTGCCTTTCGCAGGAACGACCACTGTGGAGCGTCCGACGGCAAGCCGGATGGCATTTTCGACAATCTGCGGCTTGTAACCCGTGTCGATCAACAGTTTGGAAAACGCTATGTTTTCCGAGGCTCCGCAGGCGGAGCCGCGAACAGTGTCGCCTTCGACGTACCAATGCGTTGACATTAACTCTTTGATGAGTGCCGTGAGTCCCGCTTGGATCACACCGTCTTTCCGTTGGTCGCTTCGGGACATCGTAACGAGTCCCGTTTCGCCCTTGGAAAACACCCGGCGGATTTGCTTCGGATACGTCCCGTAATCAATGACGTAACCCGTAAAATTGTCCGACCATGCGACGACCGAGTAGTACAGCAGGTCATCGTGTACGTCGATGAAGCCGGTCAAGGTTTGAGCGTCCAACGGCAGCGTTTGATGGTCTAACCCATTCAGTCGCCTACGGATAACTCTTGCCGGGACAACCATCGCCCCTTGATCCGGTCTCATCGGTTCGTTTTGATATTCCGATGCGAACGTAACCGTTAGACTTGTCTAGTGGAACGTATTCTGGTATAATGAAGCATCATCGAAATCGTCATCACAATCGCCAATTCATATGTGGCATACATCTGAACCAGTCGAAACATCTACGGGAGCGTTCTCCCTTGTACTTGCGTACGGGCTGAACGAAATTGTCAAACATCTGGAAGAATGTGATGAATACGCCGGATTGGAAGTGGATGACGCATACACGTCTGATATTGAACGTTTTACAAAGATGTCGCTGGGGCAAAAAGCATGGATTATCCATTTGGTTGCTTTTGGGCTACTCGATCCTAACACACCTGTAGTACCGCTCACGGCTTATACAGAGGCAAGCATTGCCGCTATTTTTCGGCAGGTAGAAGGTCTAGTACAAGAAGAAATCTACTTTATTGATGACGAACCGGATGGCGATTGGTACGATGTCCGCCGGGCAATCTGGACTGTTCACGAAGAAGCCGGGCGAAACTCGCCAGATTTTATTGGAAATGATGAGCCGTTAAAAATAGAAAACGCAGACATTGAAGAATGGGAAGAAGCCATCCATTACATCGAATTCAGTATTCTATGGGACACCGATTATGATTTCAGCCAAGATGGCAAAGGTTCTCCTGAAAATAACGCTCAACTGCGTGACATGTTCGGCATTGACGACGAGTATTTTTCCACCATCCCCGAAGAACCTGAACCTGCCGTGGCAAAAAAACTGGTACAAGAAGTGCGGGAACTCTGTAACGGCATTATTAAACGGGAAGAAAAGAAATTACGAAAAGAGTAACGTTGTCAATCTGGTCGAAATGCCGTATAATCCCTTTTGACACATTCGTTTCTCACAATCCGACCCACAAGCATATTACGATGGACTTTATTGCGATTGATTTTGAGACTGCGACATCCGCCCGAAACAGTGCATGCGCAATTGGAATGACAGAGGTTGAAAACGGCAATATCATTGGGACACATTACACGATGATAAAACCGCCGGGAAACATATACAACCCGTTCAATATCAACATACACGGTATTACGCCGGAGATGACTGCGGATTATGAATCTTTTAGGAAACTTTGGTCGTGGATCAAAAGCGTTATTGATAGGAAAATACTTGTTGCTCATAATGCAAGTTTTGATAAAGGAGTATTGAATAAATGTGTCGAAAGTTTTTTTCTGTCTGAGCCGATAATACGCGGCTTTGTGTGTTCCTGCAACATTGCAAGAAAAGTTTTTCCATGGCTTGAAAACCATAAATTACCGACAGTTGCGAAACTCTTCGGGATTGAATTAGAACATCATGATGCAGCGAGCGATTCGGAAGTGTGTGCCAAAATTACTCTGGAAATGCTCAAAAAATCCGGTTTAACGCTGGAATACTTTTTGGACTCATCCAAAACTATATCCAAACCGAACAAGTGTCTTTCCTGTCCACAACACGATCCGACTCAAACAAGGTATAGAATTGAGCATGTCAAAGAAAACAATCGCTTTAATAATTGCGTTTTTGCTTTTGTCGGTTGTTCTGCCCCAATTGGTGGTAGGAGAGATTGTGAATACGTTGTAAAAAAAATTGGCGCAGTATAGCAGTATATTCGTCGAGCACAACGAGAAAAACAACGCACGTTGTTACTGGATTATGTGGATATGAGACAGAACAATACAAGAGATCCCTTAAACTCATTGAAGGGGGACTGCCAATCACCATTTGGACAATGTCTGAGTTTTTGCAAAAGATGGAAGATACGGAATACCGGTACGTTTTGCCACAAGAATATCAGACTCCTCCGCCGTCTGCGAAAAAACCAATGAAAAAGCAACAGAACCTCGTAGCAATCATTCGAAACATTGTGGCAAAGGCGGGTACGCCAATGAGTTACGGGGACATCAGAACGGAGTTAGACCAGAGCGGCGCATACGAATTTAAACAGGGTGTCGAGGGCTGGAAACGGACAAAGCTGATTATGTCGGCGGTACATAATCATATTAAAAACTACGGTGAGAGTGCAGTGTTGCAAAAGACAAGTGACAGCAAGGTTGCGGTTAAGCACGCAACGGCAGAAGCACCTGTTTGATAGATCGGCATCCGGTTCGCATTCAAAAAGCCGACTTTGTTATTCTTCGCCCAAATCAGGTCATAGCGGTACCACCGGTACTTTGAGGCAATCAAATCGACCGCAAACTTGCCGAGTCCGAACAGAACGAAGTTTGCCGTCGGCTTCGTCCGGCAATCGGCAAGGTCCCAAAAATGAGCGAGCGAAAACGCTGTATCCCAATCGCAAGCGGTAATACCGAAGGGCGGATCACTGATGACTGCGCTGGCCGTCACGTCCAGTTTCGGCAAGATGTCAAAACAGTCGCCGCAGTATAAAGTGCAGTCGCCGATGGTTTTCTTTTTCATTCGGTTGGGTACAATCAGTCCATTATGAAACGTGATTTTGATCTCATTCGTGAAATCCTGTTTGTCGTCGAACAGTACCCCGTGTTAGACCGTGCCGTCTGCCTTCAGGCGAAACAATTTTCCGACAAGTTTCCGAACATTACCGACGACATGCTCAATGAACACATTCAGTTGCTTGTCGAGGTAAATCTGCTCGAAGCCGAGCCGTATCAATTAGGCTGGTTCATAACCAGACTCACTTGGAGCGGTCATGACTTTCTCGCAAATTCCCGTGTGAAATCGGCTTGGGAAAAAGCAAAACAAGTTGCGGGTGCGCTCTCTTTCAGTGCTTTCTCTGCCGTCCTGAACGAAGCCGTAATAACCTATGGGAAACAAGCAGCCGGCGGCTAACGTTCCGTAATTTTCAAGGCGGCGAGTCTTGCCAGTTCTGGCAACGGCGTATCGGGTTCGGCGAGTCCCAGCGGTTCCAAGTGCCCGCGAACCTCCGCCAGCGTTTCCGATTCGCCGCCGCCGTCCACCGCTGCCGTCCGACACAAACTGCATCAGATGGAAACGGTACATCTTATTCATCTCTTTTCGGATATTCAGCCGGTGCTTGCACTCCGACAGGTCGACGGCATCGTCGGCAAGTTGCAGGAGATACTCGATGGCTTCTTCAAACTTCTTTTGGAGTTCCTCTGCATCCATCCGAAACTTTTTTCCAATAAATAAACAAAACCTTGTCTCTAATTGCCATGCTGTGCGGTTTCCGGGCGGATCGAAAAAAGAGTACCTAACCCCCCTCGCCCTCTTCGCCGCACGTTGCGCTGGTTGGCTCGTGTGCGGCGGCGGGAGCGGCGGATATTGTTGCCGACGGCAGATTCGTGCCGTAAATTTGCATGACGTTGCTCAGATGGAGCAGCATTTCGTCCTTGTTGGTGTACGTGCTCTCTTCCAAGAGCAATTTTCGGCAATAGCCGAAAAGAAGACGTGCTGCCATCGCTTCACGCTCACGAAGGATTGTCGTGCGTGCCCGTTCTTCGCCGAGGCGACGCTCCGTATAAAAATAGGCGGCGTACACGCATGCCGCCAACACGATGACGAGAATAAAGGGTAGGTTTTCCATTCTGTTTCAATACTCCTCAATGGGTTTTTCGTCAATGTTCGATGAATTGCAGTCCGATGAATTGCAGATGCCGAAGAGCACTGCGTATTGCATGTGTGTCCGCGTGCTCGCGATGATTTCCGATCCAACGTTACGGCGGACTTCTTTGTACCGCTCTTTGGCTTCCCTACTCCAAAGAGGAGTGGAAAGATGTCCCGCCTCGCGTAATGAGCATCGCGAGGCGGGACGTGCCGCTTGCCTGTGCATGCATGCGAGGCAAGGGAGAGAGGCGATTAAACAACCGCAGTCGGCACAGCGAACCGGTCGCTTGCGTCTAGGACAATGGATGCCACGATCTATGTTATAGACTGACATTCTAGAGATACCGGCAATCGCCGCAATCTTTGTTCTTGACAATCCTTGTCCGAGTAGAGTAGTAACTTCTTGTACTTTTTTATGTGAGAGCAACGTGTCATACTGGTTGCCCGCCGAGAGTATCGGTATTGTACCATGCGATTCAAGGCAAAAAGTTACATTTCCAAAGAATTTAGAAAAAAACCGCCTCGCCTCCACTCTCAACGGATACCATGCGAAGCGGCGATTGTACAATCAGGCAGAATTATAACATATTATTTCATAGTTCATCACCTCCTTTTTCGTCATCTTGTTTATCCTCCTCTTCCCAGCAATCGTCATAATCGTCGGTACACTCGCGGCACACATCCTCTACGCGGCATTCGGGACAGACCCAAAAGCCGCAAGCAGTACACCGCTCCAGTTCGAGCGACATCTTTCCGTCTCAATAATACGAATCGTTTCGGAGCGTTTCATAAAGCACTCGCTGTATCCTCGCGTCCGGGTAGTATCGTGCAAAATGGTAATGCACTCTTCGCCGACGTAGATGTCCGCTCCGTCGCAGTATGCTCTGATGCACGCGTCGATGTCGTACAGTTCATTCATCTCCGGCGGCGGAGCGAGTTCGGTTTCCAACGTCGTCCCATCCGGGCGGACGTGTTTCTTCAAGAGATGACTAATGTCATAGTCCCGAATCCCCGACGACTGCACCGCAGTCGAAGTGATCTCTCGCAATACTTCAAGGTCAATGTCCATAAGTTAAGGTTCCTTTCTTTGTTGCTATGCGGTCTTTGTTGGTATGCGGTTCACAGGCGAACCGGCTAACTTCCGACCGCCGCCGATTTGCGGTCTGATAACATCGGCGTATCGTCCTCGTCCGTGTCCGCAACACTATCGCGGAACGTCAACTGCATCGGATTCTCGCCGTCTTCGATGTTGAAGTACGGCTGACCCTTGTGGACGAAGCAGTTAAAATCTATCGACGTTGATGGCAACGTCGGACTGTTGACCGATGCAGAAAAGACTGCCCGGTCGTACTCAATCACCCCTTCACTCTTGGCACGAGGATTGACCATCGGCTTGAGTGTAAGAGTGATCGTGACTTTTGCTCTTTGTCTAACAGCGGATATTGTTCGCAATGTTGACGCATCGTCTCCAAGTGCCGGGTGATCATGCGTTTGAACTTGTCATGGTTCAACAGCACGTCAATATCGCTGATCTGTTCACGCTCGAGCGTGTTCCTGCCGTGGCGGATTTGTTTGGGCATAGGTAGGGTTCCTTTCGGGGTTAAAGTTCAGTTAGCGGCGGGGCTTGCCCCGCGTTCTTCGATAAGTTAATTCTCCGGTAGATTTCCTCCGGCGATTCCGTAACGTGTACGAAGTTGTCGTCGTTCGTGCCGAGCCATATCTCTGTGTACCGTTCCCCTTCGTCGTCATCGACGTAGGTAGTAACGACTCCGATGTAATCTACGCGGACGATGATGGTGCACCCCGTGTGTGATGTCAATTCGATAAATTCCATAAAATCGTTCTCCTTTGCCTTGCGGCGTTAGTGGGTTAAAAATGTCTTGTAAAATCCCCCCTCAATGGTGTAGAATGGAAAAAAGTAACGAAAAACACTCTAGCACCATCAAGGGAGGTCACTTCGTCTGTGCGATCCTCTTGCCCAACTGCCCAATCGTCAGCGGACGTTGCGGCTTCTTGCGCTCACGACCCTCCGCATTGTCGATCTGCGGCTCCGGACTCTCCGTCAACGGTTTCATTCTGCGTTTCCATAGCGAACCATTCTTGCTCACATAGCCGAGTTCACGCATCGTCTCGTCCATCGCCGCCGTGCAGTGATGCCTTATCGAATTGATCGCAAAGGTATTACGCACCGAAAAGACAAGTTCCTTGTTCGCCTCGTCGACGCTACACTGCGTATCCTGTGCGAACCAAAGGTCAAAACGCTTCTCGCCGATCTTCTCTGCAATCTTTGCCAGCACCGGACACCGATTGACGGCAACGGGTTCCACAGCGGCAACGGGTTCAGGCGGCTTCGGCGGCTCCTCCCAAGGTTTTTTCGGCGGCGGCTTCTTTATCTCCGCCACCACCGCATGATACGCAGGAAACAGATATTTCCTCGGCTCAAAGCCATGATTCTTCGCAAGCAACTGCTCCGTCCGCCACGTCTGCCGACGATTCGCAAGTTGCCATCGCCAACCAAAACCGGCATCGATAAAATCCTGACGAACAATCCGAAGCATCGGATCCCAAATCAGTACCTTTTTTTCCGATGTCTCCGCCTTCGATTGATACTCTTCCGCCGCCTCTTTCAGTGTTTTCATGTCAG
>Ga0099364_10010592_pt1 | contig 12666 bp, 19 predicted proteins | sample TergutTh196P3_FD_73070 | JGI IMG/M metagenome (GOLD analysis project Ga0099364, IMG submission 73070) | Microcerotermes parvus P3 segment gut microbial communities from Pointe-Noire, Republic of the Congo - Th196 P3 | ecosystem: Host-associated > Arthropoda: Insects > Digestive system > Gut ... | reverse complement strand
ATTTGACTGTCTTTATTCCAATTGTTGGTATTACCGTAATGTTAATTTGTCTCCATTTTCCCATGAACGATGACGGAATGGTGTCTATCATTTCTAGAAGTGATGGAACTCATATATATAAAAATAAAGAAGAAAAATATGATTATCAGATTAATAAGAAAACCGGAATAGCAACAATAACTTACAAGGGTAATTAAACTCATGTATAAGAGAATTAAGGAAAAATCTTATGGATAAATTGATTATTGATTTTAAGAAATATATTAATGATCGCGGTGTTTCTACATTGGAAATTAAATCCACAGAGGATAACAGGCGTGTTAATGCTATTCTAGGAGATTTTTTTCCTAATGATGCGAAAAAGCATAAAAATGCTATATTTAGCTGCCTTGAGAAAGGGTTTGTAAAAAAAATACAAAATGTTTCACAAGAAGATCGTGCTATCTGTAAAAAACAGCTTGCTGAAAGCCTGCACGAGGATGAAGGTTATGATATAAAACTGTGTTATGAATGTCTTAATATTCTTGGAGCGGTATTATTTGATGAAAAATTTGAGGAAATACCCAAAGATTCTGAAAAGAAAAAACCGTCTGCGCACAATGCCATTGTTGAAGAAGAAGAACCTGAAAGTGAAATAGACACATTGATCGGATTTGCGGAAAGGGGTATTACTCCTGCACAGAATAAACTTGGATATTGTTATCAACACGGAGAAGGCGTACAAAAAGATTTAAACAAAGCAGTGTACTGGTATACAAAAGCAGCGGAACAGAGTAATGAAATAGACAACTTGATCGAATTTGCAAAAATGGGCAATACTCCTGCACAGAATAAACTTGGATATTGTTATCAACACGGAGTAGGCGTACAAAAGGATGTTGATAGAGCTGTTTACTGGTTAACTAAAGCTGCTGATCAAGGTTATACTGAAGCTCAAAAATACCTTAGAGTATTATTTAATGAATTGATCAGATTAGCAGAACAGGGAAATGCCGATGCACAGTACAACCTTGGGAAATGTTATCAGAATGGAAATGGTGTTCCAAAAAACATACAAACTGCAATTTACTGGTATGGTAAGGCAATGGCACAAGGTCATGCTGATGCAGAGAGTGCCATGAATGATAATTCTTTTATTAAGGCTATTTGGAAAAATGCGTTCGGCATCAACTTAGACTCATAATTTATTCTCTACATGTCAAGAATATTACCTACTATAATCAAGTTAAAATCTTTAATTGTAAAATTCAAAATTTTATAAAAAATTAATAATAAAGAAATTAATATTGTTCCGAAAAATTTTTTTCTAACTTCGTTTTCGATCATAATATTCCTCCATAAAAATGATTATAAGCTTTTTTAGTTTACTACATTATATTTTAGCATATAAATTTATTTAAATGCAAGAAATAACCAAATAATTTGGCTTAATTAACCCGAAAACCCTAATTTTTTGCCAAAATGTGGAAAAGAAAGAAGTTGAAAACCAAAAAATTAAGATTGATGCCCAACTTAGTAGATTGGTTGGAAACTATGGGGAAGAAAATAAGATTAGGCAAGGTATAATACTATTACAAGAAAAGCTTAAAAAAATATTAGACCCGAAAAGTCAAGATGTTAACAATAATCATACCGTTAAGTCTATAACCATAAAATAAGGGTTTTCCCATCAAGGCTGTCCAAAAATTAGCTTTTTGGACAGCTTTTTTATTGTATTTACAAATACAATTTTCAACTTTCTATTTCTGAATCCTGAACATATATATAATTACCAGTGGTATCAAAGAAATTTTGATATATATGTTTTTTATTAGGCAGATCATCTAGTGGATTTTCGGAAAACTGAAAAATGTTAGCTTTCCGGTCAAAGGTCATTTTCCAGTTGTTCATTACATTTGTACCAATAAGAATATCACTAGCAAATTCGCCGGTATAATCTGCGGCAAAAGCAACAATTCGTTCAAGGGCAAAATCTTTTATCATTATTTTTTCTATCACATAAGCTTCGGCTTCTATAATTGTACCGCCAATTTTATATACTCGTTTAAACCCCAAAGGCTGACCGGATAATACAGCAAGACGCTTTGGTATCAAAGTATTATAACATCCTAAATCCAAAAACAAATTAATTTTAGAAAATCTATTATTTAACCTATCGTATAATTCCGCTCCTATTTTATAGCGGTGTTTAAACTCCGGCAGTAGCTCCACAGTCATACATTCCATAGACAACATCCTCCTTTGGTACATAAGCGAATGTAAGAAGCGCATTACCATCATACTTGTCTATGACAATCTTGTATAAGGCATCCCAATCCTCCGGTGTTTCATCACCGTAGTAAACAACCCATCCTGTTGACCCCGATGTTGAAGTTGGCTCTGACTTAAAAATGACCCACCTGCCGTCATATTCAAAATTAAGATCTCTGACATTTGTAAGCTTTCTATCTTTAACTTCTGTAATCATGTTTATATCTCCTCACTTATAATATAACATATCTCATTAACAAAAAAAAGCGATAATTTATCCCAAAAAGTGGCACATAAAACTGGCACATAGATTGTGTTTTTCGGTAATTCTCGGCAAGCTTCAATAATCTAAATATGTAAAAAACGCTTGAATTTCATTGAAAAGTGTGCTATAATGGTCTTTAATAACATTCGATGATACATAATAGGCTTGTTCAAGAGACCTCATAATCCGTAGGTCCGGGGTTCAAGTTCCTGAGGGCCCATAAACTTAAAGTTATGGAATACTCTAAAAAAAGTATGAAGCCATTAACACAAGAACTACTCAAGGACTTGAACCGAAGCATTGCTGTAAAAAACGCTGAGGCGACAGCCTCAAGGGATAACTTGCTGACATGGTTGCTGTTGCACCGCCGAATGGCGGTGCAGTAAATCATTCCTTACAGCAGGCGACTGGAAGTCAAATCCCGTTATCCACCTGTAAGAAAAAGTACCGTAAGTCCTTATCTAGTAAGGAGTTACGGATAATATTTATGACACGGCAATTGCCAGCAAAGCTTCTAGGCGAAACCGTCATAGAGGTTCCTAAATAACAAGTATGAGAAAAACATGGTTTTTTTCAAAAGGAGCCATTATGCGAAGGGAGTATTATCTTCATATTAACGCCTTTTTTGGTGATAAGAATAAAGGCAAGAATAGCAAATTTAGAAAATATTATAAATATTTTACTTGAAAAAAACTGTCTTTCATGGTAAAATAATACACAGAAAAGATAATTAGAAATTTCTAAATGAATCACCTATCGGTGAGAGAACTTATTGAAAAGAAAAAAATCTCAGAATTACCTTGTGTTGGTGCAAGTAGGGTGATGTTTTTACATTCTCACTTTTAAACAGCACTCTGAAAGATTAATGTTTCGTTGAAACATCAAAAACAAAGATAACAGGAGAAAGAGATGAAAAAGAATGAGAAAGTGAATCTAATTAATTCACTAATGGAAAACAGCGTAAAAGCCCGTAGGTTTTATTTACGAACGGATGTTATTGTAAGAGCAAAATTGCTTTTAACAAAGGACAAGGAGACAAAGTATGTATGCTGGGATGATCTCATGAAATTGGGAAAAAGAATTTGGATAGTAAAGCATGAAATGGGGGAAGAAGAAGGCAGTAAGCTAATCCAAGAAGCCGTAGATTTCTTGTTAAAAGAACTGGAAAAAGACAAATCTTGGACAAAAACAGCTAAAGAAAACATCGAATATCTTATGGATTTTAATAGTTTTGATAATATTCGAATAATTTAACTATCAAAAAGGAGTAAACGATGGAATCAAAAGAACAAGAACAGAAGCAGGAAAGAAAAACAATTAAAGAAAGCGTAATATCCAAGGTGATAAAAGCCATAAACAAAGCTGAAAGTTCTAGCAGACCTTTATCTCCGTATGAGCTTTTTGGCTTTGAAATTGGACTTGGCTGGTATGGCTTACTATTGCCGGTGTTACAGGCAATAAGCGTTTACAATATAGAAAATCCTGATGATGAAACATATGTAGAACAAGTAAAAGAAAAATGGGGACAACTTTGTATATATGTATCGTCAGCAACCGAAGAAATATTTAATTTAATAGAAATTGCCGAAGAAGAAAGTGCATATATCTGTGAAACTTGCGGCGCAAGAGGCTCAATAAGAGATATAAATGGTTGGTATAAAACTTTATGTGATAGGCATTTTTATGGTCCTAAAAAGAAATAGGAGATATTTATATGCAACACAAACAACGAAACTTCTTTTTCTTTTGCGGTTCCCTCATTCCCGGACAGAATAAATTTTACTGAAAAAGCAAAGATATTTAACGGATTGTAAACAATACCTAGAGTTTTTCAGATTATTATATCATTTTCCACAATTAAGATTATCATACAGAATGTAGCATTGCTTCCCTAAGAATAGTATTCATACAAGTCTGATAGCCTATGCCTGTACTTTGTAGCCATTCAATAACATCAGTATCTAGCTCAACATTTAATGTTTTTTTATGGTATTATTGTTTGCCATTTTCCTGTAATGAGAAGGTTTCATTTGTGCCAATTGCTCATCAGTTAATTCCGGACAATCAGAAAAATCAGTATTATTGAACGCTTTAATTTCTGCCGCTATTTGTGCTTTGTCTATAATGTTCATTATATATCTCCTTTTCCTTAGGGGTTGCTTCCCTTGCAGTTTCTCGCCTTTCAGGCTACGAACATACGCTTTTAATCGGTTCATCTCTAAAAACTGATGTTTTTAGAGATGCCCATATATTATTTATTACCTTTAACAAAATCCATTATCTTTTTTATGCTTACAGGGTAAAAATCATTTACATCTACACCAACATTAAAAGCTCTGTTACCCAACACTTTTAATTTTTCGGCAAATTCGGGGTATTTATCTGCGTTGTTATGTATATGACCATGTAGATGAATACTGCCTCTATGCGATTTGTGCCAAGAAAGTATCGGGAAATGGAATAATACTATTTCATACCCTTCGTAATTTAATACATAATAATCTTTTACCCATTCAAAATAATTTTGTTTAAAGTCTCCTGCTTCAAGGTATTTTTCGTGGTTACCTTTAATAAGATATTTTTTACCTTTTAATCTTGATAATAATTGTTCAGCTTGTCTTCCTGTTCCTTTGTAAAGGAAATCACCAAGTATATAGATTTCATCATAATCCGTAATGTAACGGTTCCAGTTTTCTACCATTACTTTGTTCATTTCGTTTACATCTTTAAAGGGTCGATTGCAACTTCCGATAATGTTGCCATGACAAAAATGATTGTCCGCCGTAAAATAAATCATATTTTATTCTCCAATATTATTTTGCCATGAAATACAGCTTTTTACAATATGAAAATAATATTCCCTCCGCATAATGGCTCCTTTTGAAAAAACCATAACCTTGATGTGATTTTATCGGTAGGTTATAGGGTAAGATCAAGCCGGGGTATACGGAAAGGGTAAGGAACTCGAGGCAGGGCAGGGAAGTGTAAAAGGTAAAGTTTGCGGCAAAAGGGGCAGAAAAACGGCTATGAAAAAACTGGTTGTGGGGGTATAATAGGGTATGGGAAGGATTATAATGAGTAGGCGGTGAAGGGAAGCCCGGAATAAGGGAAAAATTATGAATGATTTAGTAAAACTGGTTAAAAATAAAAATTTTCCCGCAATATTTGATAATAATGATTTATCAAAGATTAATATGGATAAAGACCAAATAAATTTGTTATTAAAAGAAGCGTTAAAAAACGAATGGATTATTAATATTTACAGGGATATTTATACTTTGGGGAAAAAGTATAGGTATATAGCAATTACAATGGCAGAATTATCACAAAAAATAATAAAGGATTCTTATGTTAGTACTCAATATGTATTAAGCAAAGCAATGTGGATACCGGAAGCAATATATGGTGTTACAAGTGTATTGGAATATAATGAAGAAAGTATTAATTATAGAAAATGGCTAACAATTAAATGTAATAAATATGGAAAATATATGTATGATAAATTATATGAGAACCCTATAAAAGAAGGCATATATATACAAAAAACATTTAACGGAGAATTCAAGTGTGCGAAACCTTTAAGGGCATTATGTGATTTGTTATATTTAAGAAATGATGAATATACTAGAATTGACGAATTGGAAGCACAATTCAGAATGAAAAGGCAGAATATGGAAGAAGATTTAAAATCAGAAGATTTTGATGAATTACAGGGAAAGTTTAATATTCCGCTTATAGAAAAATTTTTAAGTGGAATTAGAAAGGAATTAAGGTTGTAATTATGGAAGAAAGAATAGATTTTGATTTATTTAAAAGTAATGTTTGTCATAGAGTAAAATATGAAGGTGATTTAGTATTTATTAAAAATATAAAAAAGAATAATAAAATAGAATATTATTTTGATAAAAAATGGTATCTTGAAAGTTTATATTTATTAGCCATGATTGATTATTTAAGCAGGGAAAACAATTTAAAATTATGTAAAAAATATGATTATTTAAGAAATATTAAGTTTGAGAATCCGGTCTTTCCAACTGGTATAAAAATTAAAGCTTCTCTTTTTAAGAATAAGAAAATAAAAGAAAAATCTTTAGAAGAGTGTATTCCGGAATTTTTAAGGCATAATATAGTAGAAGCAGAGATAAGAAATGTTTGTTAATGATATTATAAATAATGTATTGTAAAAAACTGTATGAAAGGATATAATTAACAAAAGGCCGATATTCAGGAGAATTATATGAAAGTGGTATTAAATTTTGATGAAAAATTCGCAAAAAAATATTCTGAATATGATCTAAAAATGTATGCCGCTGTAGGATTATATCAAAATAGAATAATGAGTACGGGTGATTTGGCTAAAGCTGTAGGGATAAGTCGTTTAGATTTTATTGAAGATATGGGAAAATATGGATCAGGAATATTAGATATGACACAAGATGAATTAGAAATGGAAATAAATAATGCAAAAAAATTATTGTAAATATGATTGGAGATAAGGGAGAAAAGGAAGATATGAATAATTTAGTAGAAAGAATAAAAGAGAGAAATCTTCCCGTTTTATTTACAAACATCAAAAACAAAGATAAAAGGAGAAAGAGATGAAAAAGAATGAGAAAGTGAATCTAATTAATTCACTAATGGAAAACAGCGTAAAAGCCCGTAGGTTTTATTTACGGAAGGATGTTATTGGAAGAGCAAAAGAGCTTTTAACAGAGGACAAGGATACAATGTATGTATGTTGGGAGAATCTCTTAAAATTGGGAAAAAGAATTTGGATAGTAAAGCATGAAATGGGAGAAGAAGAAGGCAGTAAACTAATCCAAGAAGCGGTAGATTCCTTGTTAGAAGAATTGGAAAAAGACAAATCTTGGACAAAAACAGCAAAAGAAAACATCGAATATTTTATGGATTTGAATAGTTTTGATATTCTAACCTTCTGAGCTTAAATAGCTGAAAAAAAATAACATATAATTGAAAATTATTAATATTCAAAAATATTGATGAATTAATTGATTCATCTTATCTCCATCACCTGAATCTTCTGAAGAATCAATCGCATTTGGAACTCTTGCTTGCTACCTGCGAAGCTCTTGCAGAAACAAACTTGATCATTTTTATTAATGTAGTTGACTTATAACATTCCAAAACGGTTTCAGAAGTACCTGTAAATTCTTTAAGGACATCTTTGTTTGCTTCAATACCTATTGCACAGGCATCTTTAATAGCGGCTTTAAACCAGTTATTCTTTTTTAATTCATTTAACTCTTTCTGCCAGTCATCTGAGGGTTCTCCGCCAGAAAATAAAAATATCGCAGGAGCAAAAGAACCTGTAGCTTCTGCCATAAAAGCTTTTGTTGACAGCTTTTCATTCAGAGTTCTGCATGCTGCTCCAAAGTCAGTTACGCCAGCAGCATCTAGATTTGTCCAGTTGAAGTTACTAGCTTCTACAGGTCCACTAGATGTAATCCAACGCGCACCCGAAGAAAATTCAAGAGCGGCTATCTTCATCAATACATCGGGATTTTCGTTAAAACCTCTAATTTCGCAGATTAACTCTTTGATTGCGGTATTAACCGCTCCGATTTTAGATCCTTCCATACTGCCGGAAGTACCAACGATAAAGAAAAATACTATTGTTCTTCTTGGAATTTCTACAAAATCTATTAGAGCCATAGCTGTCCACTATTCTCTCATATAATTAATCAACATACTTATTTCATGATCTATTTGTTCCATTGAATCTGATATAGATGATACTGGCCATTCTATATAACTTTCTGGCATACAAAATTCGTATAACATTCTTTCAATAGTCATATTCATCCAAGAATTATCAATAGTTATTTTGCCAAAACATATTTCATTCTTCACTTCTTTATATTGAAAATTTAAATTATTAATATCATGTAGAGCAAAAGCAATTCTACCAGAAAATAAAAACAAGCGTTCTAACTCTTCTGTTTTTATTGCATTTTCTAAATTAGTCTTAACATCTTTATTCGTAAAAAATAAAAATAAATGTGATTTATTACATTCATTTTTATCGTTCTGTAATGATAATATTTTTATTTTAAATTCCGATAACATATTTTCTAAATTAAATTTACTACCACTTTTTGGCATTTTAAAATCAAATTTATTTATTTCAATACTTTCAAAGTTTTTATACCATCGCACTATATCAGAAAATGCCATTGCTCGTATCTTAAACTTCATCCATAATTCTTTATTATCTAACTCTTTTAATCTTTCGATTGTATCAGTTATTAGTTTTTCTAAATCATTTCTTAGAAATTCCATATCATCACTGACATCAATAATCAAATATATTGTTGTCTGTTCGCAAGTTTTATCAAAATATTGCCATCCTAATTTTTTTGCCATTGTATAACATTCGTTAGCAATAAAAGCATAATTAGGTACTCCTAATGAAAATGCATAACATTGTCCCAACAAATAAAATGCTTCTGCTTCACGCTTTAACGCCAAATCTTCTAAAAGCATAATTGCATGGGCGTAATCACCTTCTTTCAGTTTCTTTTTTGCATTAATTAATGTATCAGATTCCATGAATCATCTCCTTAAAATCACTATCAAACTACGCCTGAAAATCTATCTTTGGCCTTTCTTCAACTATTTCTGTTTCCTGTTTCTCCACTTGTTCTTTATCTTCCACTTCTTTGTTATCATTTTCTGTTATTGCCTCTAAAACAGTTTCTTCATTAGCAGTATCTCTAACAGCCCCATTAATATATTCGCCATAAACTGCGGTATTATCATATGCGCTACTTTCTGCAGATTCATTAGCTTCAGCTTCTCTTTCCGCTCTTTTTGCTTCTTTTTCTGCGGCAATTCTTTCAACTTCGGCTCTTTCTTCGGCGGCCTTTTCTTCGGCAATTTTTTTGTCTTCTGCTCGTTTGGCATCAGCTGTTGCGATATTTTCTTTCCATGTAGGAGCAACTTTTTTAAGTTCTTTTATATTAACAATACCGGCAATGCTAGTATCGTCGCCCTTGCCTCTTGTTGCAAATTGATTGGCAAGATCTTTCAACTGCCCGGATATACCGTCTTTTCCGCTTGTGGAATCATAACCATCTTCTGCAAATGTAATAGCAATAGTTCGGTAAAGTCTGTATAAATGTTTTTCATTGCCTTCAACAGGGTAATTATCATCAATACCATCGGTACAAAGAAAAAAAGCAATTGGCGGCGGTCTGACTGCATGAAATGATAAAAAACTTCGCACACCGGCAGGGACAGTTTTGCCAGTTTTTGGATCCTTTTGTTCCCGTTCAAGAACATCATCATCACATATAGAAGTTGTAACATTAAGAAAACATTTTTCATCAAAAATTACAGGTTGCTCTCCTGAACCATCCGGATAAAGAACAGAAAAACGGCCATCGCCGATATGATAGGCAAACCAGTACCAAGGAGTTATAACAGCAGCTATCAGTGATGTTCCATAGGCTTTATTTATGCTTTCACCTTTTTCAAACTTGTCAAGATATTTTTGTTTTACACCTTCCAATTCTTGTTCTGAAAACGGATTTCCTTTGTGATTTTCCATTACTGATTTATTCCATGCCGCTACTGTTTGTTTGATAAGTTTTTCACGAATAAGTTTTTCAAACTCTATGGGTGTAATTTTTTTGTTATTACCTGCGGGTTTAAAAAAAGATTCAGTATCTTTTACAAATTGCTTAATTCCTTCCGTTGCGGCAGCTACCGCAAACTTTGCCCCTAAATCACTGCGGAAACAATTGTTGTCACCATGCCCATCTGCTACAACTGCTATGGATATATTTGTGTCTTGGTGCCAATTGGATGCATCCTGACAAACAAGACCAGTTTTTATATGGCTACTACCAATAACTGTAACCGCAAATGATTTATATTCGTTCATTACCATTCCGGATCATTATTGTCGGGAGCTGCTGCGATTTCTTCTTTGATTTCTTGTAGTTCCTGAATAAACTCATCCTGTTTTGCTCCATCACCTGTATCTTGTGAAGGATCGACAGCATTAGAACTCTTGCTGGCTACCTGCGATGCTCTTACAGAAACAAACTTAATCATCTTCATAAGCATTGCTGTTGTATGAACTTCTATAACAGCTTCCGAGGTACCTGTAAACTCTTTAAGAACATCTTTATTAGCGTCATCACCTATAGCAACAGCAACTTTAATAGCTGTTTTAAACCAGTTATTCTTTTTTAATTCATCAAGTCCTTTTTGCCAATCATCTGTCGGCTCGCCATCTGAAAGCAGGAATATCACAGGCGCAAAAGAACCTGTAGCTTCTGCCATAAAAGCTTTTGTTGATAGCTTTTCATTCAGAGTTTTGCATGCGGCACCAAAATCGGTTACGCCTGCGGCATCCAGATTAGTCCAATTGAACTTTTCGGATTCAACAGGACCGCCGGATGTTAACCATTTTGCGCCTGAAGAAAACTCAAGAACTGCTATTTTTATTAACGCATCGGCATTTTCTTCCGAAAGATCTCTGATCTCTGGAATAACTTCCCGAATAGCAATATTTACCGCTCCAATTTTACTTCCTTCCATGCTACCGGAAGTATCAACGATAAAGAATAATACCATCGTTCTTCTTGGAATCTCAACTTTGTCCATTAATGCCATATCTATCTCCTTTAATATTTTTATATAACTTCGACCTTTACAAGGGCAAAGTTAATTGTCATGCCTTTCTTAAGAACTACAGTACCATTCGAAGCAACAGTAGTTCCATCGCCTAACGACCAAATATCCTTTGTTAAATTTTTAAATAAAAAATCACTGCCATTCGCCGAAACTTCTCCGCAAAGTTTTTCAAAATTGTCTTCTGAGTCTTTTTCGGTATGGCAGGCATACAGCTTTGTCCGATGATGAACCGGTACATTGTACCGCTTTGTTTTTATATACATTGGAAATATATTTTTTTTATTACAACCAGGACAGGCATTTTGCTCTATAGGGTCTGCAAAGTAAATTTCACCACAGGAACACTTATATACTTCTGATCTCATGCGGATAAATGTACGCAACCAATACCGAGCCATTATTCTATCTTGAGGCTTATTCATAAGCTCTTTGCTGAAAGCTTTTGTAAATGTTTCCCTTAAGTAAAGAGGCAAAAACGGCCATCGTACTATCGCTCCTTTATGTATCCCCTGTACAGGTCTATTGGAATCATCTGCCGGATCCCATACAAAGACAGGATTTGAACCATAAATTCGTTTTTCATGTTCTGCATTCATACAGGGCGGACAAGCCGATTTACCTTCCAAGGGGTGATTATTTGTCCAAAGCAAAAATAGTATAATAGCAAGTGAAAAAAGATCAGTTTCCACATTGGGTTTTGCACCTTTTGCTACGATTTCCGGAGCCATATAACGAGCTTTCCCCGCAATACCTGAATTTTTTCCCCACTCCGAAACATTATCGTTATCGCAAATAAGCACATTACCGTTCTGTGGATTAATAAAAAAGTTTCCATCATTTAAATCTTGGTAACTGTACCCAGCTCGGTGCAATTCGCCAAAGCCCTCAATTATTTGCAAAGAGCTATTAACCCATGCTGTTATACTGGCAAAACTTTCTCTACCCATAAGGAATCTAGAAAAATCTTTGTACTCAGGGGGGCGTAAATCCATAATATAACCAAAAGCGGCTCCTTGTTTCTCGGTTATGGCTTCCGGCCAAAGGAATGCACCCGTGGGCTTGCCCTTTTTAATGTTATTTTCAAGGTTTTCATAGAACTTTTTAGGATTTTTAATTTTCTTGCCGGAATACCATTTTAGGGCTTTTTTCTGTCCTTTATAATCAACCTCATAGACTGCACCCTGACCGCCCTCGCCAAGTTTTTTGCCTACAACAATAATGTCAAAATCCTTTGTTTTAATTTTATGCCCTTTTGGTAAATCTGCCATATTTGCTCCTTAACTTCAACTATTGTTTATTTTAATACCCGCCGCCGGAAACATCAATAGTATCATAAAAATCCATTTCGCATCTTCTGCCGCACCAAGGGCAGGTATATAAAGGTTTCCCTTTTTCCCTTTTTTCCAAAGACCCCAAACAGCCGATTTTATCGCATGTACACTTCCCATATCCACCATCTTTGCAATAGGGGCAACCGGGATAATTGC
>Ga0099364_10010591_pt1 | contig 12667 bp, 7 predicted proteins | sample TergutTh196P3_FD_73070 | JGI IMG/M metagenome (GOLD analysis project Ga0099364, IMG submission 73070) | Microcerotermes parvus P3 segment gut microbial communities from Pointe-Noire, Republic of the Congo - Th196 P3 | ecosystem: Host-associated > Arthropoda: Insects > Digestive system > Gut ... | reverse complement strand
TCATAAAGCCCTGAAAAAATATATTGCATCTTTTAACCCCAAGGAACTGCAAAAACGGAAACTATTGCTTCCCGGGAAGCCGATTACACCAAAATTTGTTGAAGCATCACTATTTGAAGGACATCAGGAACAAAATATCTTTCTTTTCAAGCATAACCGTTATACACCGGCTTTTGAACACTGTCATGATTATTTTGAGACTTTTTTTGTCTTTTCAGGCCAATGCGAAAACGTAATAGAGGGAGAACGTTTCGCTCTGGCAGCGGGAAGCCTTTGTTTTATTGCTCCGCAAATTAACCATACTCTTGAGGTATTTAATGATAGCATTGTAATAAATATTCTTATCAGAAAAACAACCTTCGATAATATTTTTTTTAACCTGCTCACAACCAATGATATTTTATCCGATTTTTTTATGGGTAATATCTATGCTGTAAAACCAATCGAATACATCATTTTTAATATGGGTGATGACACTGAAATGACAGATAAAATTTTTACCATACTCATTGAACAGTCCAGAAATGATAAATATTCAAGCCGTATCATTGATAATATCATTTCCATGTTTTTTTCCCTGCTTATCAGAAAGCATGGAAATAAACCGCTTGTCCAGCGTACCGGTAACGACACCCACCGGCAGCGTTATATTGCTTATATTAACGAACATTTCAGAACCATAACATTGGCTCAGGTGGCAAAGCATTTTTCTGTTTCCGTTGCCCACTGCTCACGCTTGATTAAAACTCAGACAGGAAAACATTTTACTGATCTGGTACGGGATATACGCCTGCGGCACGCTCAATCATTACTCATATCAACAAACATGAAGATATATGACATTAGTTATTCAATAGGGTATGAAAACCAGGAAACCTTTATTCGTAGTTTTAAAAATGCTTTTGGGATTACACCTGGTCAATATAGGCTGTTTTCTTCTTCATGAAGGCTGAGTGTGCCATAAACATACCTGGGTATATGCTGGAATAAGAAAATCTAACTCAGCTTTAATTCGCGTAATTCGTTGATCCTTCTTCTCATTTGCCAAGAGTAAAATTTGCTTTCTCCTGCTGGTTCGTGTGGTTCGTGGTAGAAAAAATGGTTTTTTTCTTGCTTTTTTCCCTATCTATGTTACAATTAACCAACAAATCCAGGTAAAATCCTTTTTTTAGGAGCTATGGAGGCTAAAATGGCACAGGTAGAACTAAAAAGCATAGGCAAGACCTATGACGGCGGCGTAAGGGCGGTAGATAATGCCAATGTTACGGTAGAAGACAAGGAATTTGTAGTCCTTGTAGGGCCTTCGGGCTGCGGCAAATCTACATTGCTTAGGATGATTGCCGGGTTGGAAGATATTACTAATGGAGAGCTGTTCATCGACGGAGCAAAGATGAACGATGTTCCTCCCAAAGATCGTAATATTGCCATGGTTTTTCAGAATTATGCCTTGTATCCCCATATGACAGTATACGATAATATGGCTTTTGGGCTAAAAATTAAAAAAGCTCCCAAAGCGGAAATTGACCAGCGGGTCCGCGAGGCGGCAAAGATACTTGATATTGAACAATTATTGGACCGTAAACCCCGTGCCCTTTCCGGCGGTCAGCGTCAGAGGGTTGCTGTAGGCCGGGCAATTGTACGAAACCCCAAAGTCTTCCTGTTTGACGAACCCCTGTCCAATCTTGATGCAAAACTTAGGGTTCAAATGCGGGCCGAATTATCCGATTTACACCTGCGCCTTAATGCAACCATAATTTATGTTACCCATGATCAGGTAGAAGCCATGACCATGGCCAGTAAAATCGTTGTAATGAAAGACGGTAAAATTCAGCAGATTGGCACTCCTCTTGGCCTGTATAATAAGCCTGCCAATAAATTTGTTGCAGGTTTTATCGGTTCGCCGCCCATGAATTTCATCAGCTTAAAGGTCGATTCGGGACTTGTTAAGGGAGAAAATATCGAACTGCGGCCCAGCTCGGATCATGCCGAAAAACTAAAACAATACAGCGGAAAGGAAATATTCCTGGGTATACGGCCGGAAGATCTTACATATACAGAAAGTCCCGGATCGGAAAACAATATTCCGGCAGTGGTCAGCGTTGTTGAACCTCTTGGAGCAGATATACATCTTTGGCTCAAGGTGGGGAATCAGCCAATGATTGCCAGAACCGAACCCGATCATATTTTTGCCGTTGGAGACACTGTCCATTTTAAGGTAAATATGGAAAAAGCACACTTCTTTGACAAGGATACAGAGCTTTCCATTTTTGCTTGATTATTGTGTCTAAACTGCAAATTTTTGCTACAGGCCCATAACCACAAGTACTTCGTGTATACTGCCTTGGTCTTTTGGAGGCAGTATGACATTGTCAAGCGGTTTTCCATCCATGGTAATGGAACCTATGCCTTTTTCCACACCTGCTGTATTATCTATGGTGATCTTATAAACAGCGCCGCGGAAATAACGGGTAATGGAAAAGCTTTTCATGCCCGGCGGGATGCAGGGATCTATCAATAAACCGTCGTATACAGGACGTATTCCCAGGATATACTGCGAGATACTTACAAAAGCCCAGGCGGCTGTTCCTGTGAGCCAGGAATTTTTTGCCTCGCCAAAACGCGGCGCATCTTTGCCTGCAACCATTTGAGCATAGGCATAGGGTTCTACACGTCTAAGCCGGCTGTCTTCTTCGCGGTAGGCAGGACATATTTTTTTGTATGTTTCAAAGGCACGTTCTCCCCGGCCTATCCTTGTTTCTGCAATGGTAATCCAGGGGTTGTTGTGGCAAAAAATTCCTGCATTTTCCTTATACCCCGGCGGATACGATGAAATTTCGCCCAGCTCCAGGTGATACTCTTTATATGCAGGCTGCTGCAGTACTATGCCGTAGGGAGTGTCGAGCTTTTCTTTTACCGCATTCAGAGCCGTTACAGCACGTCCGTCATTTATTCCTATACCAGCCATTACTGCAAAACCGTTGGATTCAATAAATATTTGTCCGTCTTCGCATTCATGGCTGCCGATTTTTTTTCCCATTGCATCGTAGGCCCGAAGAAACCAGTTTCCGTCCCAGCCGTGGGTATTGATTGTTTTGATCATATCGGTAATTGCCTTATCGGCGCGTTCGGCTTCTTCTTTCCTGTTTGTACGGCGGCATATTTCTGCATAATCCGGTCCAACAAAAGTAAATATTCCGGCTATCAATACCGATTCGGCAATACCGCTTTCATAATTGGCCGTAGTCTGGAAGGATTCTCCCGGTGTTTTGGAAAAACAGTTTAGGTTTAAGCAGTCGTTCCAGTCGGCGCGGCCGATTAAGGGCAATCCATGGGGACCTAAATTGTTAAGGGTAAAATCGAATGAACGTTTTAAGTGAATAAATAAACTGTCGGACAATGTTTCGTCGTTGTCAAAAGGTACTTGTTCGTCAAGAATAGAATAATCGCCTGTTTCCTTGATATACGCTGCTACGCCGCAGATTAGCCACAGGGGATCATCATTAAAACCGGAGCCTATATCATTGTTGCCCCGTTTTGTTAGGGGCTGGTATTGATGGTAGGCGCTGCCGTCGGGCAATTGTGTTGCGGCAATATCCAATATACGTGTACGTGCACGTTCCGGCACCAGATGCACAAAACCCAGAAGATCCTGGTTTGAATCGCGAAAGCCCATGCCGCGCCCAATTCCCGATTCAAAATACGATGCGCTGCGCGACATGTTAAAAGTAACCATACATTGATACTGGTTCCATACATTTACCATACGTCCCAGGGTTTTATCATCAGTCTGCATGGAAAAACGGGAAAGAAGCTTGTCCCAGTATTCTTTTAATTCGGCAAGTGCAGTATCCGCTGCTTCCTCTGAATGGTATTTTTCCAATAGCGCATGTGCGGGCTTTTTGTTTATCACATAAAGGCTTTCCCATTTTTGATCACTTGAGTTTTCGCAATAGCCCAGGACAAAAACAAATGTTTTTGATTCACCGGGTTTTAACGGTACTTTAATATGGTGCGATCCAATGGGAGCCCAGCCCGAAGCAATGGAATTGTTTGCAGTTCCCGTAAAAACTGTCTGCGGATGATCAAAACCATTATAAAGACCTAAAAAAGTTTCCCTGTCTGTATCAAATCCAGCAACAGGAACATTAACTGCCCAGACTGCATAGTGGTTACGCCGTTCCCTGTATTCTGTTTTATGGTAAATAGCCGATCCTTCTATTTCAACTTCTCCTATACTGTAATTACGCTGGAAGTTGGTCATATCATCATTGGCATTCCACAGACAAAATTCTACAAAGGAAAACATATCTATATTTTTTTCTGTGCCGGATTCATTACAGAGCGTTATTTTGTGAATTTCGCAGTTGTCTTTTAAGGGTACAAAGGAAAGCTGGGAAAAAAACAAACCGTTTCGTGCCGATGATATTCGCGAATATCCCAGACCATGCCGGCATTCATAACGATCCAGCTTGGACTTCATCGGCATCCAGGACGGCGACCAGATATCTTTGCTCTCTCCGCTGGAGTCGCAAATGTAAAAATAGCGCCCCCCTGCATCGGCCGGCGCATTATTGTAACGGTAGCGTGTTAAGCGAAGCATGCGGGCATCACGGTAAAAGCAGTAGCCGCCGGATGTATTGGAAAAAAGGCCGTAAAAATCATCGCATCCCAGATAATTAATCCAGGGGTAGGGGGTATCAGGCCGGGTAATAACATATTCCCGCATTTTATCGTCAAAATAACCGTAATTGACCGGATTATCGTACTGCATACTTTTCCTCCAAAATAACTATATCCCTGTCCGGCATCCTTGTAAATCCATGCAGGCCTTGATATAAAGAATAGAAATGAAAAAAAAATTAAGTTCACGCGAACGTTTATTGATTACCATTGCAGGGGGCAAAGCCGACCATGTACCGGTAATACCTGATTTTTCCAATATGATTCCTGCAAAAATGACCGGTAAGCCCTTTTGGGAAATTTATATGAATAATAATCCCGGCCTGTATCCGGCTTATTGCAAGGCTGCAAAATATTTTGGAATAGACGGCTGGTATCATGCCGGAGATGCAGTACTTTTTAAGCAAAAAAAATTTCCGTCCTTGTCGCGTTCAGTAACAAGCCGCAGCTCTTGTCGTATTATAGAACGCTTGCATTATTCCACGTCTAAAGGGGAGCTTTGGGAAGAACTTACATACCTTATTGCAGATCCGCCAACCAAAACAAGAAAGATGGTAAAAAACCTTAAGGAAGATTTTCTAAAAATAAGCTGCCTTTACGGCGATATTGAAAGTTACGATGCATCACGGATTCCTTTATACCGGGATCTTTGCGGAGAAGACGGTGTTTTTACCCTGGGCTTAAGTTATCCAGGTATGCAGATGTGGGTTGATTTTTTTGATGGACATCTGGAAAGTGCAGTATATGCCTATTATGATCATCCGGACATTTTTGATGAATGGGCAGAATTGGCCGAAAAACTGTTAGTCCGGCAGGCGGAAATTTACCTTTCCCTTAAACCCGATCTGCTTCTTTTGGGCGGGTCGGGAACCATTACTCTTGCATCTCCGGAACTTGCCCGCAAATATGCCCTTCCGTCAATAAAAAAAATCTGCCGTATGGCTAAAGAAGCAGGGGTTTTAACCATGCTTCATTCATGCGGAAAAAGTATGGCCCTGTTGGAAATGCTTTGTGAAACAGATCTTAATTGCATTAATCCCCTGGAAGAGCCTCCCATGGGAGATGTATGTCTTTCTGAAGTAAAAGAGCTTTATGGTAAAAAATTTTGCCTAATGGGAAACTTGCCAACAACATCCATCATGCTCCATGGTACTGCCGATGATGTAGAGCAGGCAGCCAAAAAGGCCATAGATGCTGCAGGAAAAGACGGAGCTTTTCTTCTTTCTACAGGGGATCAATGCGGCAGGGATACTCCCGAAGAAAATATTTTTGCCATGGTAAAAACGGCAAAGACCTACGGAAAATACTAAACTGGTTTGTAATCAATGTTACAGTTTAAAACTTGTTACAACTCTGCGCCGTTTGATGCTATGACATCCCTGTACCAATAGCCGGAATCTTTTATAATACGCTTCTGGCTTGTAAAATCGCAATGAACCATGCCAAAACGTTCGGTATAGCCCTTGCTCCATTCAAAATTGTCGGTTAAACACCAATGGAAGTAGCCAAGAATATTTACGCCGTCACTGGCGGCTTTTTTTAGACAGCGCAGATAGCGGTGAAGAAAATCAATACGTCCGGGATCATGAACTTTTCCGTCCAAAGAAACCACATCGGCGCAGGATAAGCCGTTTTCGGTGATGTAAATCGGTATCTTGTAACGTTCAGCAAGAAAAAACGGCCCCCAGTACAAAGACTCCGGAGTAACAGGCCACTTGGCAGCGGTAAAGGGATAGCCGGTTTCCCGGTCTGCATATTCATAGCCGTCTTTTCCTCCGGCTTTTATGGGAGAACCGTTATAAATATTCTGGCCCATAAAATCCAGGGGCTGGCTGATAATTTTCATGTCGTCAGTGCCGATTTTTGGCATATATTGTGCATACTTATTAAACAGTTCATCGGGGTACTTGCCTAAAAATACCGGATCGCTCCACAGGGAAATCGACCAGAAAGGCCGATGGTCCTCTATGGTAAAAAAAGCCTTGCGGGCAGCTTCCCGGTCTTCGGCGCTGTCTGTAGCTGGATACTGGGCATCGCCGCATGGAGCCCAGCCTATCTTTGTCTTGGGAGCAATAGAACGGATAATCTGGACAGCAAGGCCATGGGCAAGCAGTACATTGTGAGTCATAAGAAGATTGTCCCAGACAGGAAAACGAATTCCAGGAGCATGCATGGTGGCATCGTAGGAAATACCGATAAAGCACTGCGGTTCGTTAAAGGTAAATATATTTGGCAGCTTATCTCCAAGCCTTTTGATTACTGCTTCGGTATAACGAAGAAACCACTTGGGACTTTCCAGGTTTGTCCAGCTTCCCTTTCGGAAAAGCTCGTAAGGATAATCCCAGTGAAACAAAGTAGCATAAGGGATAATCCCTTTTTCCAAAATTGTATCGACAAGGCGCTCATAAAAATCCAGACCCTTTTCATTTACCGCTCCATCCCCGTCGGGGATTATCCTTGGCCAGGCAATGGAAAATCGGTATGCTTTTATTCCCAGTTCTTTTATAATGTTTATGTCTTCTTTATAACGGTGGTAATGATCACAGGCTGTTTCTCCGCTTGAGCCGTCTATTATCCTGCCGCTCTCTTTGCAGAACATATCCCAAATGCTTAATCCCCGGTTTCCTTCGTTTATTGCTCCTTCAATCTGGTAAGAGGATGAAGCTATGCCCCAAACAAAATCATCTTTAAATGCCATGGCTGCCTCTTTTAATAGCTGTCCCCAACACTAAACAATATTTTATCATGACTGCCTGGATCCAGCAGTTTTTGTAAGGTATTTGCCGTATATGTTTTTTTTAATTGATCTTTTGGTATACGTACCTGTACAGCTTCTTTTCCGGTAATGTCAAAATAGTTGTCGGAAAAAACCACATCTTCGCCGTCAATTTTTATACGGACAAAGCGGCAGAAGGTATCTGCACCAACAGTAATGGCAAAAGTATTGTCCTGTTCATTTACCTGTATTGTATATTTCGGTTTTTTAAATAAAAAATGTTTCGGCGCTGTAAAAAGAGCGGTCTCACGTGATAGTAATGCTCCATCGGTATTGCTGTTATTGCTTTTATTCAGAAAGAGTTCTATTGTTACAAAGCAGGATCGTTCCAGTTCAACTGTATTAATCTGCGTACGATAATCCTTTGTTAGTATTTCCCTTGCACTTAAGGCAGGGATTTCCATATCAAGGGTTTCTTCGGCCAAAGTATTAAAGTCTCTGTCCCGTAAGTACAGTTTTAGCCTGCAGGAGGCGGCAATCATTGTGTCGTTGTGGGCAGTTACTTTTACGGTTCGTTTTAAGGGACCGCTTAGCGAATCGGGCGCTGCTTCTTCGCTTTGATCTATATACAGAGTTGCACGCAATGGAGCATAAAAACGCTTTGCTCCATAATGGAGGGCCTTCCAGCGTCCAAAATAATCTATGCTGGACCATGATGTTACCGGCCAGCAGTCATTAAGCTGCCAGTAAATTGCCCCCATGCAGCGCCCGCGGTTTCTCCTCCAGTGATCCACGCCGGATTGAATACTTTCCATCTGTAATACCTGCGAAATATACACCAAAGAAGCAAAGTCTTTGGGATAACGGTAGGTTTCCGAAAGATAGTAGAGAATTTTTCCGTTACCGCCGGGATTCCGCTGGTGGGTTTCCATTACCGGAGAAAAAAGGTTTAAATCTTCGGCTTCCGAAAAACTTTGTATGGTCTCCAGATCGGGTAACGCTTCAAAACCAAATTCTGAACAAAAACGGAATAAATATTTTCGGTATTCGCTAAACGGTTTAAGACCGTGCCAAACCTGCCAAAAATGCACATTCCCCCTGTCAGGATCGTTGGGAACATCAAAGCTGCCGCCGGAGGAGGGAGATGATGGCCAGAAAAATCTTTGAGGATCGTTTTTTTTGCAGATTTCCGGAATTAAAGTTTCAAAAAGTTTAATATAATCGGCTTTGAGTTTTGGGGAATGAGCTCGTACATCCTTCCAGTCCATCCAGGCTTCTTCCATTTCATTGTTTCCGCACCAGAGGGCAATACAGGCATGGTGGCGTAGACGCACTATGTTCTGCCTAATTTCTTCTGCCACATTAGCGGCAAAATCTTCGCTAAATTCGTATATATTGCAGGCAAACATAAAATCCTGCCAGACTACCAAGCCCAATTCATCGCAGTAATCATATAGATAATCATGCTGATAACAGCCGCCTCCCCAGACACGAATAATGTTAAAGTTTGCTTTGATGCATTGTTCCAGAAGATTCCGGGTGCGCTGGGGATTCATGCGGGGAAACACTGCATCTTCGGGAATATAGTCGGCCCCCATGGCAAATATTTTTTTGCTGTTTACTGTAACGGTAAACTCTTTTCCCCATTGATCATTTTCATTACTAATTGTCAGGGTTCGCAGTCCTAAACGCCGCTTCCAGGTGTCAAGAATTACACCGGATCCGGCTTCCTGTAATTCCACTTCTACATTGTATAAAGGCTGTTCTCCCAGACCATTGGGCCACCACAATTCGGGTTTTTCAATAATGCAGGAAAGTTCTGTTGGTTGGTGTATGTCAGCAATTACAGAGGACACAGAAGACACGGAGGATGCAGAATGAGGCGGTTTAATTGTAAGCTGCACTTTTAGTGATCTGTCTTCTGCCCAAAAACGTTTTAAGTCCGCAATCTCTATCTGTATCTGCGCTTTAAGAGTTACTTTTCCGTCCGGTGCATGATCCTGTACAATATATACATCGTCAAGCCGTGTTATACTCCAGCCTTCCAGATATATATCCCGCCATATTCCTGCATCGACAAGCCGGGGTCCCCAGTCCCAGCCAAACTGGCAATGGGTCTTGCGAAGATAATTGGAACCGGCTATTGTACCTGTGTTGATATAGTCTATGGGGCCTTCCTTGTATGCTTTTTCAACAAAAGCATTTGGGGAAAAAAGGACAATGGTTATGTTATTTTCTCCGGTTTTTAAATACTCTTTGACATTAAAACGCCAAAGCCGGTGCATATTATTAACACGGCAAATGCTTTTATTATTAATAAAAATCTCTCCAAGCGTATCAATGCCAAGACAAACAAGATCTATTTTGTCTTCTGCCATTAAATCAGCATTTACCGTGAATGTTCTTGTATATTCAAAGTCATTGTTAAAAAGGGGAGTTATTAATTTTTCATTTTCTCCGTAATAAGGGTCCGGAACAAGGCCAGCCTTGATCCATGTATCCAAAACCGATCCAGGTACCTGGGTATCAATTTCGCCCTTTAAGGCACTGTTTTCACCGCCTAGCGTTTTAAGCTTCCACTTTCCGTTTAGTTCAAGGCGCATTCTATTTTCCTTACTTGCCATCAAATACATACTTAAGCATTTCGTTAACTGGTACTATTGCAAGAGAAATGCTGGTGTCACAGCAGCCGTAATAGATATACAATTCTTCATTATAAACAAGGTTTGCAGTAGGAAATATTGTATTGTTAATAACCAGTCCGAATCTTTCATAATATTCTTCCGGCTGCATTATGGGGCTTTTAGTACGGGCAATGACCTTGCGCGGATCGTTTAAATCCAGAAGCATAGCCCCTACTCTGTAAACAGACTTGCTGTCTACGCCATGATAAAGCAATAACCAGCCCTTTTCTGTTTTGACAGGTGAAGCAGCAGCACCGATTTTTAATCCCTCCCAGCTTGGGTTCTGTGCTGTTGCAAGAAGCTCCGGTTCCGACCATGTCTGTAAGTCTTCGGAAAAGGATATCCAGATACCGGGATTATCTGTACCATATTTTTTGCCTACATATTGCATGGGACGCCGTACAATGGCAAACTTGCCGTTAATTTTTTCGGGAAACAATGCATTATCCCGATCATCTATCTCCGGGGGTGTTGTATAACATAATTGTTTATATTGTACTCCATCTTCGGAAACCGCAATGCCCGAACGTGTAATCATCGGTTCGGTATTGTTTTCTTTCCATTGTGGATAATGTTCGGGATAGTAATCCGGCACAGCTATGCCGGTAGGCCAGCAGTCAAATGCATAGGGCTGCAGGGCATAACACATATAAAAAACATTATCGATTTTTACTACTCTGGCATCTTCTACCGAACCATCCGGAAAACCAAGCATGGCTCCTGTGAATACCGGTTTTTCCGAAACAAGCGAAAAATTAATACCGTCTTTGCTTTTTAATAACCCTATACTTGTTTTAAAGGGACGAAGGCTGCCCGCCGCCCGCTCATACATTAAGAATTCACCATTGTCATGGATTACACCGGGATTAAATACAGATACACGTCTATAGTCTGCCAGGCCAGGAACAACGATAGGGTTTTTTGAACATCTTTTTATTTCCATTCTTAGCCCTTTACCGCTCCCGCAGCAACACCTTTGGTTATTTGTTTTCTAAAAATCATATAAAAAATCAATATGGGAACCAAAGCAATTACCAGCGATGTAAAGAGTCTTCCAAAGTCCGCTCCAAGATTTCCCGCATAACGGCCCACACCTGCAGGAAGTGATTTAAACCTGTCGCCGGCTGTAAGTACATTCATTAAAATAAATTCGTTCCAGGTTGCAGTAAAGGTAATAATGGCAAGGGTTATGGATACAGGAGTGCACATGGGAAAGATGATGCCAAAAAATGTCTTTAAGTATCCTGCTCCGTCTATCTTTGCAGATTCAACCAATTCGCCGGGAATACCTTTTATAAATTCTGTGCATAAATAAATTCCCATAGGTAAACCCAAGCCAACATAGGGAATAATTACCCCCAGCCTGGTATTATACAGACCTACAGCATTAACCATTAAGAATAAGGGTATTAATATTGACTGAACGGTAAGCAGTATACCGATGATAAAAAGGCCGTGAAACAGGGGCGTTACCCTAAACTTTATTTTAGCAAAGGCAAATCCTGCCATATTTGCCAGGATCACCACTGCAACTACAGTTACTAAAGTGTAAATAACACTGTTTATAAATAAGTTTTGGAATCTTCCTGTAATCCAGACATGGGGATAGTTGGCAAAAAACCACTGGGTTGGCAGGGCTAATTTGCTGTTTGTTAAATATTCCTGGGTGGTCTTTAATGATTGAAGGAAAAGCCAGAGTATAGGATAAACGGTAAGAATGGTAAACGTTAACATTAATGCATAAATAAAAACCTTTATAACAGGGGATACATTACGATCGATCATATACTACTCCTTTCCCCCAAAAACTTTTTCCACCCGGCGGGTTATAATTATCAGTATAAAGCTAATAAGCACCATAACAGTAGAAATGGCATTGGCAAGCGGATAATTCGATGCTCCCTGAAAAGCAGCCATATACATGAACAGCGAAAGAACCCGTGTTTGTCCGGCCGGCCCGCCTGCGGTCATCATAAATATTAAATCAAAACTTCTAAGTGATCCGGAAATGGCAAGGATCGCACAGGTAACAATTACCCCCGAAAGGGCAGGTAAAATGATACGCGAAAGAATCTGCCATTCCTTTGCGCCGTCTATTCTGGCAGCTTCAATTATTGCAGGGTCTATACGCTGTATATTTGCCATAAAAATTATCATATAAAAACCTGTATACATCCACAGTATTACTACAAGCACGGGGATCATGGGGTTTGTGCTTATGGTAAATTCTGCGCTTGGATTAAAAATACGAATAATATCCATGTATACCGATTGGGGACTTATTAAAAAAACCCTAAACAGTACTCCAATAATAACCGGAGAAATTACATTGGGCAGGTAGATCATGGTCTGAAACAAACCAGTTCCTTTTATTAGTTTTCTGGAAAGGATATAGGCAAGGGTAAAACCCAGGGGGATTTGACCAAAGACGGAAATGAATACAATTAGCATATTGTTTTTAAGTGCAAGATAAAAACCTCTGGATGGTTCGGTAAACATCCAGACATAGCTGTTAAAGCCTACAAAGCGTACATTGGGATTGCCAAAAACCAATCCCCCGTTATAGTTGGTACCAACTATAACGGGG
>Ga0099364_10010590_pt1 | contig 12667 bp, 6 predicted proteins | sample TergutTh196P3_FD_73070 | JGI IMG/M metagenome (GOLD analysis project Ga0099364, IMG submission 73070) | Microcerotermes parvus P3 segment gut microbial communities from Pointe-Noire, Republic of the Congo - Th196 P3 | ecosystem: Host-associated > Arthropoda: Insects > Digestive system > Gut ... | reverse complement strand
CCTAAATTGTGAAATAGACTCCGCCTGACACGGATTTTGTTTTGCCTATCTTGACAATTTTGCCACAAAAACATGTGGGGTACAACGAGGGCGTTAGCCCCCCGCTCGCTGCCGCAAAGTACGCAAAGAACGCAAAGAATTTGTATTATTAGAGGTTCCCGTATGTATCAATAGAGTAGCGAGCAGTTTTTTCCTCTTTTCTTTCAAGAGTTTCGTTAAATCAACCGATTACCAATCATAAGCGTCCCGATAATCGGTACAACCGATACATTCGGAATAACACATTTACAATACCGTAATTTAACAGTTTTCGCCCCTACCGAGAAAGAATATGAAACATTTGTCCTACAAAATCGGCTTGTTCGGAATAACCCTAACAGCAATCTTCATCGTTTCCGCCGCCTTAGCCAGCGACGTTACCAATTTTGAAAAAATGCTCCAAGAATCCATCCGAACCAATCAAAACAGTGCGGCAACGGAGTCAGCAACCCCGCGCGTTGCCTCTGCCACGCCCAAGGAGACACAACCCGCACCCAATCCCGGCGGTCCCGCCAAGTCCGTAACGACACGTCCCGTTGCCCCCAGCGCAGCAAACGCACCGCCGCCGCCCCCCGTCGATGTTATCAGCGACGGCTGGACAACTATAAAACCAAACGCTCCCGGCACCGTCGTTCCTGAACCGGTTGTACCGCCTACTCCGGCGAGTAAGCCTCCGGCAAGTGTGCCTCCAGCAAACGCGCCCGGCAAAGAACCCGTCGCCGAACTGTTTTCACCGCCGCCGACCGAACTAACAGAACCGAAAACACTAGAAGAGCCGGAAAAGCCGATCGAACTCTTCGAACCCGATCCGATCACAGCCGAAAATAAACAAGCACCCGCTGTAGACTCGGCAATGGAATCGACTCCGTTTGAAAGTCTCTTCGATCAGGTACTGACCATCCTCGATGCTACAGAGGGGGAGATCGGCGTACTTGAACCTCAAAAAATTGAAACCAACAAGGAAGACCTGATCAACATTTGGGACCTGGAAACAGTGACAGAACCGAGAAGAAAGGATCAGTCGAAGGAAACGACCGCCGAGTCTGCTCCGCAGAAAAGCGATTTTAGCGATTTTCTGGATGGCTTGGCAAACGATGATGACGGCAAAGCACCGAAAGATTCCGAAGAGACCGCCTCCGCACCGGAAAACACGAAGGTTACGGTCAGCGTCCCGGACTTCGACAGCGACGAGGAAGAGTCCAGTTGGAAAATGATTGACTCCAGTTTGGCGGGAGACCAATTTGCACAGGATAAACTCCAACTGATGCACGACGAAGTCATGAACGGTCTGCGGACACGGAACATTACTGGACGCTACGAAATGTGGAAAAACTTCTCCAAAGGCATTATGCGTGATACCGCCGGTATCAATACAAAGAGTGAACTGGACGGTCGTTGCCGACTGAAATGGTTTTTGGAACTCTATGCCGAACCGGTGAAGTCAACCTTCGAGGCAGAGAAATACTCTCGTGAATTGTACGTCGGTTTATCCGGCGGACATCGGCATCTGGCGGAACTGATGCCGGGTATTCGGGAACGGATGGATGTACTCAAACGGGAAAGCGGCGACATAAAGTTTCCGCTCTGCGCCACCCCGCAGGAAGCCCTCGTGGAGGTCAAACGTTGCCTGCTCCTTGCCGCTTCGGCTCACGCAAGAGCGTTTGCACCGCTGACCGCCGCCGAATTGACAGAACTGGAAAAGAACTTCGTCGAAACCTTCGTCGGGACTAAATGTATCACGGGACATACCGTCCCAGCCCGATCCGTCGGACGAAGACACACTGATATTATGGCAAGGGTTAATACCCCTGCTCTGTACGACGGTGCTGAAGCATTGATTCCGCTGACAAACACGGCATTGCTAGACCTGCTTGCCCAACTGCCGGACGATGCTCTGCCGCAAGTGATGATGAATGGTCAAAAATTCCAACGGCTCACCACATCGGCAGGCGACATCATCATCGGCGGTAAAGGCAAAAATGTTTACGACCTCGACTCGCCGGAAATGAGGGAAGTGATCTGCGTCATCAGCCGAGGCGAAGAGGATACTTTCCGCGAAGGAACCTGCGATATGCGCCGACCTGTTATGGTGGTTATCGCGATGGGGCAGAAAAATACTTTCGTCGGAACACGTCCCGGTATTCAAGGCGGTTCGGTTATGGGGATTTCTATGCTGCTTGATCGCGGCGGACGAAGCACTTACGACGCAAGAGATGTTGCCCAGGGTTCCACGATGGGCGGTATAGGCATTTTGATTAACTACGACGCACCGAATACATACAAAGGGTTGCGGCGAGTGCAAGGTCATGCCCTTTTGGGACTCGGAATGTTGATCGACAGAGCGAGCGGCAACGCTTCCTACAAGGCAGCGATGTGGGCGCAAGGTTTTGGTGCGCCGGGCGGATTCGGTATTCTCTCGAACAGCGGAAACGGCAATAATCATTACTACTGCGGCGGACTCTATCTTGACTCCTATCCTGAACATCCCGGCTATGACGGTTGGGGGCAAGGAGTCGGAGCGGGCATCCGGCAGGTTGCCAATGGCGGGATCGGCATTATTTTATCCGGCACCGGCGACGATGTGTACGAAGTCGATTACTTCGGACACGGCGGCGGATACTGGCTCGGCGTAGGCATTGCCAGAGACTTCGGAGGAAATGACGCAAGACATGGAACAACCCTCACCGCCTACGACGGCAGACCTCGAACTTCGGGGAACGGAACGCAAGCCAGATGGACCCGTTTTGCCAACGGCTGGGGATGCCACTATGCCGTCGGGTATCTCTTCGATGACGGCGGTGATGATCTCTACGGCGGACAAATCATGGGTACCGGGATGGGCTGGGACTTGGCGTATGGAATTCTTGCTGACTTCAACGGTAGCGGAAGATATACGTCGACCGGCAATATGAAACATGGTGTCGGTGCCCAAGCGAGCATTGGTATTCTATTCTCCTACGGCGGTAACGATGTCTTTTCGGGGCAAAGTCAGGGGGTAGCCAGTTCAAGTCATGACTATCATCCTCCGGCGAGCGGCGGGAACTTCAGTTTCCTGATTAACTACGGCGGAGACAATCAATATGGCACCGGCAACCGCCGTGTAGCACAGAAACATTCCTATGTGCAGCGCGGGACTACCTCCGGCTTTTTGATTGACCGACCGACGGAAAGCGAAGCGGCGGTTGCCATTGTTGCTCTGCGGGAATCAATCGACAGACGTAATCAGGAAATTGCGGAGTACGATGCGATGGTCGCAGAAATGCGGGCAACGGCAGCGGAACGAAGGCAGCCATTCAGAGCACCTCGTCAGCAAAGACCGCGACCGATAGCAGAAAATCAAATAATCAGTGCGGTACCCGACTTCGGTACGGACGTTAGGAAAGCCGACGCCGTAGATACGAATGTGCAGTAGTTAGCCGCCGCACCTGTGCGGCGCAGTAGATACGACAATACTTCCGCCCCGCAAGCGGGACGGCTAACAAATATCCCCCCTTAACCCTCTAACAATACGATGAAAACAACCTTGATATACAAAACTTTCCTTACCGTTCTCCTTTGCGGTCTCGTTTCCGCAACGGAGTACACTGTTGACAACACGTTGCTGCCGGAACCGATTCCGGGCTTCAATCCGATGAACGGTGCGCTTGCACCGGCAGTAATTTTGCCGTCGGTGAAGACCGAGTACGACTCGTTAGTCCGCCCCGGCGACATACCGGTTAAGCCGCCGAAATTGATGCAGTCCGAAGAAGGACAACTGATTCTAGTGCAATATACGCATCGAAATCAGAACAGCAGAAACTCACAGAAAGACGGAGATTCGGGTAAACCGGCGGCTTCGTCGACGGAACTGCCGCAGCAGTACAGGGATTTCAATGCGATGAGTGAGTCGGAGCGTCTGGCAAGTTTGAAAGAGGCGATTGAGGCTGCATTGGTTGCGAATGTCCGGCGTGGGATGAGTACGCAAAACAATACTCCCAACGAGGTGATGCTGATGGCGTTGCCTTACGGTGCGGATGCACGAGTGTTTCAACCGAATCCGAATTTTGACCCTCGTGATCGAAGAGCCGATCCTGCTACGCGAGGTAATAACATTTACTCGATTGGTGCGTTGTGCTGGAACACTCCGCTTAACGGTAAAACACTCTTGCGGACGGACGGCAGTAAGATTATTGCTCGGGTAGGTCACGGATACCAACCGCAGCCTGCCGCTTTTGCGGCGACGCTGGCAATGTCTAACATTATGCCGGACTACGAATTGAGGGTCGGCGGCGGCTCTTATACGATTGATGACCTGATTGCGTCGGAAAAAGCCTCGATTTCTAAAGGAATGAATATGTCGATGACGTTGGTTGCTCTCTCCTTTTACGGCAGAGCCAACGAGCAATGGAAAAACGAATTGGACGAAGTTTGGAACATCGAAAAGATGGTAACTAATGAGTTGAATCGGCAGATCGATCAGGGAACGTCTGATGCGACCGATTGGCTTCTCGGTTTGACGGCGGCGGTCAAATTGTATGAAAGTGAGAGTCGACCGATTCGCGGTCCGATGGCGTTGGCGAAGCGGCAACTGAAGACTTATCAGGATTTTGTATTGTCGATACAGAATGATCGTTATCTTTGGCATCCGAGGTTTTTCTTGTATAAGGGTTTCAATCCTGATGCGTTTGAGACGATGTATTCTGGCGGACATGTGTTGCGTTGGCTGGTTTTCTCTTTGACGGATCAGGAGTTAAAGGATCCGCAGGTTGTTCGTGCGGTGATGAGTTTGTCGTCGACGGTCAATCGTGTGAAGCCGGAGACGACGGCGAGCAGTTTGAATGCGAAGCAGTTGGAGGGCTTGGCTGTTTCACTTCATGCTTTGACGTTGTACTATCAGCGGACATTCGGTACGGAGCCTCCGCTGACCGCCCGACAGGGGAGCAATGTTGCCGTGCGGTAACGGTGATAACCAAACGGAGTTGCATTCGTAAAATGCAGTTCCACGTTGATGTTAGCCCTTCCCTGCATAGTGGTCAAACGACATCGACTATGCTACAATGAACGTTCCCTGTTGGGCAAGATAAGAGGTATTACTATGCAGGCTGACGAAATTCTTCTCGATGTCGAAGATCGTATGGAAAAAGCGATCTTAAAACTAAAACAAAATTTGACGGGTATTCGCACTGGTCGGGCAAATCCTGGTCTCGTCGACTCGGTAAAAGTCAATGCCTATGGAACTTCCACTCCGCTCAAACAGGTTGCAACCGTTGCCTGTCCTGAGCCGGATCAAATTGTGATTCGTCCCTTCGACGCCGGTACGCTCAAAGAAATCGAAAAGGGGATCATCGCTGCCGACCTCGGTTACACACCGAACAACGACGGTCGGGTGGTTCGCTTAAACATCCCGCCGCTCTCAACGCAGGTGCGGCAAAAAATGGTCGCCCGAATTAAGGAACTTTGTGAAGAATCGAAGGTCGCTATCCGTAATGTGCGGCGCGACGGCAATAAAACGGCGGAGCAATCCGAAAAGAGTAAAATCTTTTCGGAAGACGTCCGCGATTCCGCCAAAGAGGAAATCCAAAAATTGACTAAAAAATACGAAGATGAAGCGAATGAACTCGCCAAAAACAGGGAAAGCGATGTGATGGACGGATAACGGCGGAGTGGCGTTCGTAAGGATGCCGTTTCACTTCAGCGCCGGACGCACCGGTGTTTTTGTTCCGCAGTCGGGACATGTCAAAAACGATCCAATTCTTTCGGGCGCAGCATACATCAAGGTATGGCAAAGTTGACAATGCACAGGAATGTTATTTTTATACTCTTTGACTATTTCTTTGTCGCGTAGTCCGTAAATTTGATCTGCCGCTTTTGCTGCTTCGATTTTGTCATTTGTTTTCGGCGGCGGCACCAGTTGCCGAGTGAAACAAGAGGGACAAAGCACATACTCTCCCACTTTGTCTTCCGGCGCAGAAACTTCGTAACGACAACCGCTACAGGTAAAATAAATCATTGAACTACTCCTTAACAATCATCATTTTGTGTTTAATATACCGCATAGAGAGGAAAAAAACAGAGCTGCATGGGGGTGTGTAAAAATAAAGTGGGTGCGGCGCCGCTCCCACTTTATTTTTACGCACCCATCTTCGTACATGCGATTGCGGCGCTCCTCCGTTCTTGCTATACTGAAGTCATGCTGAAAGTCGTCCGCTTCCTTCTTGCATTTGTTCCCTGTTTCTCCATCGGCAGTTCACTGCTTGCGCAACTCTTGCCGGGACAGTTACCAAGAAAAAGTCCAGCAGGAGGACTCATCTATCGAAGCCTCTTCGATAGAACTATGGACGCAGAAGATAACGACGGTTTTCCAGACCACTGGACAAGAAAAGAAGGAATCGATAACGATATACTCTTTCCCGTCCATATTAACATTGCAATCGCCGAAAATCCGAATCCCTTCGGTAACTACGTTCTCCGTATGAACATGGAAGGCGGAGCCGCCGCCGTCTTTTCACCAAAGATTCCAATCAGAACAGGAATGAGTTATACCGTTTCGACACACGTCGAAAGCAGTAATACCGTTTTTAACGAAATCTTTATCCGTATCCTCTTCTACGGCAATAACACCGCCCGACCAATACATATTGAAGATTCAAGAAAAATCGGCAACACCAACGGTTGGCAACGAATTTCCGTCGGTCCCATCACCGCCGATATGCCGAATGTAACCTCCGTTGCTGTAGGACTTTACGTAACACCGACAGGCAGACAGGACTTCGGCAGTCAAGTCAACTTTACCAACGTGGAGATTAGGGAAAGTCCCGCCGTTTCTCTCGAAATGGCAAACACCGAACACCTGTTTTCCTCACACCGAGGACTCGATGCCCGATGTCAATTTCGCGGACTCGATCCCAAACAGCATACCGTTCTGTTCATTCTCGAAGACGTTTTCGGCAACATCATTCGTCAGCGGGAATTTGACCTAATGATAGGCAACCATCCTGCGTCGCAGTTTATTATTACACCGCAGAATGTTCACAATATCATCCACGGAGCCGCTACTTGGCGCGACTTGCCGATTCTCTCTCCCGGCTTTTACAAGGTTCGCGTTGCCACACCGGAGTCGTACATTCAAACACTCCGCTTGCCTGCCGACCAAACGTTTGACGATCCGCTCGGCAACATTGAGCCGTTGACCTTTGCCGTGATGTCGCCGGGTTCATTCAGAGCAGGCGGCGATTTCGGCTGGTCACTCGACGGCTGGACACTCGACGATATTATAAAAACGATGCCGACAATTTCGCAGTCAGGTCTTTCACGATTGAAACTGCCCGTGTGGATTACAACAGAAACCACGCCGCAACACCGGGAAGACCTGCTCCATCTTTGCAATCGTTTATCTCAACAGCAGGTACAGTTAATCGGACTGCTGCAACCCGTCCCGCCGGATATTGTACAAAAGATTCCGACCAATCAAATTAACGCAGCAATGATACTGGGCAACAATCCGCAGTCTTGGGGGGAGAGTTTGCAACTGTCGCTGCGGACGCTTTCGCTCCTCATCAAAGATTGGCAATGGACATCGGATAACGATTCCAGTTTGGTCGATCAATTTTTCGATTACACCGGTTCGATGCCCCCAGCCGGTGAGGCGCGGTTTTCGGCATTTCAACGGGCGTTCGATCGAAACCAGTTCGGCTTCGGAATCGGTATGGCTTGGAATTGGTATCAACAAGTTCCCGATGAGGAGTTTCCATTGACGAATTTTTTTCTCAATTTTTCGGTCGACTCTTCGGTAACATCGGAATATGCGGCATCGGCACTCGCCGGAATGTCGTCATTGCCTTTCCGACGGTTGGTCTCGGTTTCGCCGCTTCCTGCCGATGATTACACATTGGAGACCCGCATTACGGACTTCGTGCAGTCCCTCGTCTTGTTGAAAGCGGCAGGAGTGGACGGCATATTTCTTGCTGCCCCCAAGAATGAACAGACCGGCATTTTACGGCAGAACGGTACGCCGAATGAACTCTATCTTCCTTGGCGGACGACGGCGACGTTGCTCACCGGCAGCCGATTACTGGGGAGTATTACTCTGCCGAATCGGAGCCGTAATTATTGTTTCGATCTCGGGGCGGGCAGGTGCGTGATGGTGGTTTGGAATGATTGGGCAACTGCCGACAAGCCCGTGTTGGAAACGCTTTATTTGGGAAACGAACTGGATACGATTGATGTTTGGGGAAAACATGCTTCGCCGGAACAACTCGGCAATAATCAGACGATATCCGTTACGCAAACGCCGATTTTTGTAATAGGCGTGAACATCGACGTTGTCCGCTTTCGATTGAGTATGCAGACGTTGCTCGACAGGATTCCTGCGACTCCGAATCGAAAGCATACGATTCCCATTTTTTACCGCAATGATTCAGCGTCGCCGATTTCGATTCAAATTACTCCGCAGCCTCCTCGTCCGATAGATTGGACGATCACTCCGCCGACGCTCACGGGAAGTTTGGAACAGGGTGCTGAGGGATTAGGTTCTTTTGAATTAACGCTTCTTCCTCGTGCGGATACGGGACGGCGGCTGTTTCAGTACAATGTACTGATTACGGGAATCAATGCGCCGGAGTTTGCTGTCTATGACGAAATGATGGTTGGTGATCCTGATGTTTATATGGAATTTGTTACTCGAATGACGGAGGGGGGCGACCTTGAGGTTATTCAAGTTTTCGTTAACAATACGGAGAGTGTGTACACGTATAGTTGTCGATTAACGGTTCCGACTCGCTCTGGTCAGAAGCATCAGGTTCGTCGTCAGGGATTTGGACGTGCGGAGCATGTTTATGTGATTCCTCGTGGTCGTGCGTTGCTCGATTCTGGTGTTTCGGAGATAATGCTTCGTGCTGATCCGGAGAACGATGGTTCTGGTGTGCGCGGCGAGCCGATGGTCTATACGATTTCGCTGGTGGAGGAATAATAGAAGGGCACCTCTAAAAATCAAATTTTATATTGATTTGTGCCGAAAACGCAACGTACGCAAAGGATACGCAAGAAACGCAAAGGATTTTTTGTATTATTAGAGTCCCCTACAGGTTGAGCGGGCGAAAGCGTTAGATTGCAACTCCGTTAATCTTATTGTACAATGAACGCAGGTTTTCTCTCAAGAAAACGCAACCCTCTGCCGTTTTGGAGGTTATCATGAGTACACACATCGTCTCGCCATTAGAATCGACCGTCGAACAACACATCGACTCGACCAGCCGACTCATGCGGCGAGTCGACCTCGCACTCGCTCTGCTCATCGTCATCTCACTACTCCTCGGCGGACTCTTCCTCGCAGTCCTCGCTGACCACTGGCTACTCAAAGATGGACTCTCCATGCCGCTACGCTTGGCAATTTTCGCCGCCCTCGCCGCCGCCGCCGGACTCTACATCTATTGGAAAATCGTACCCATCCTCCGCTATCAAATCAATCCCGTCTATACCGCCGACCTGATCGAAAAAGATGTTCATACATTCAAAAACTCCCTAATCAACTGGCTACTACTCCGCCAAGAACGCGAAGAACGGGCAAATGTTCCCCAAGAAAAGATACATGATAGAATGTTCGACGGCATCGTCAAAACAGCAGCGGCAAATGTGAGAACCGTCCCTGCCGGACACGCCGTCGATCTGCGAAAACTGATTTGGGCCGGAACATTCTTTGCAGTGCTGCTCATTATGTTCGCCGCCTACGCCGCCTTTTCTCCGAAAAATCCGTTGACATCAATTTGGCGGGTACTGATTCCCGTGGCGAACATCGACCGTCCTCAAGCCGCCCAGTTTCGCAATGTCCAGCCCGGCGACACCACCGCACTGCAAGGAGAAACGCTCAACATCTCGGCGGAAGTCGTCAGCCAAAGTATCGAACCCGTGTATCTCGTCTTCTCAACGGACGACGGGCAAGCGGTCAACCAACGGATTCCGATGTCCCTGCCGGAAGGAAAAAAAGCGTTTGAAACGCAGTTCCCGCCCGGCAGACAAGGTTCGGAGCGCGGCTTCAACAGCAGTGTCGATTATTGGATTGCCCAAGGCGAAAGCCGAAGCAAACAGTACCGCATCGAAGTTCTGCCGGCGGCTTCCGTGGAAATTGTGTCGCTGCAATATGTCTATCCTGACTACACCGGTTTGCCGCCGGAGACCGTCGAACATGGCGGCGACGTCAAAGCACTCGAAGGCACATCGGTAACGGTCGCCGTCCGAAGTACATTGCCGCTGGACAAGATTAACCTTGTATTCGATAACAATCCGTCGAGCGGGACTTCGATGCGGATTACCAATGCGGAGAAGACCGAAGCGAGAGGAACGTTTGTACTCAAACATCCTTATCCCTATCAGACGTTTTCCTTTCAGGCGGTCGATGCAAACGGCAACGCTTCGCGGCGCAGCGGGATTTATCGGATTGAAGTGATTCCCGACCAGCCGCCGAAGGTGCAATGGGCGGACACTGCGACGAACCTTCGGGAAGTTGCACGGCTGGACTTGCCGATCAATGAAACGTTGCCGTTGCCGATTCAAGCGGAAGACCCCGACTTTGCGCTGCGGTATCTGCGTTTCAAGATGGAATTGACGGGACATGGTAACGAAGACAAGCGGGTGTTTCCTGCTGTCGAACTGATCACGTCACCGTCGACGGGTGCGACGGAGCATCGGGGACAAATTCGGAAATTGCACACATTTTCTCCGCAGACGGCGAGGCTGGCACCCGGCGATACCGTTGAAGTGTGGGCGGAAGCGACCGACACGAAACTGCCGGAAGCCAATGTCAGTGAAACGAGGAAAATTACGATTACCGTTGTCGAACCGAAAAAAGATGACGAACCCAATGCGGAAAAGGAGCAGGAAGGCAACGGCGAAAACCAACCGGATAATCAAAACCAAGACAATCAAAATAAGGAAAACGACTCGCAGGAGGATACAAAGGGCGAAGGCGGAGAAGGAAACGAAGGCGGTAAGTCTAACGAAGATAATCCAGACGGTCAAGATTCCGGCGAAAAAAATAATCCCGAAGACCAAAACTCCGGCGGTGAGGGGGAACCCGATCCGAATAATCCTCAACAGGATCCCGATAATCGACAACCGGCAGGAAACGATTCTCAAGAGGGGGAACAGCGTAACGGAAACGATGGTCAGGGTGGAGGAACGCCGCAAGGAGGAGAGCCGGACGGTTCCAATGAAGGGGCGGGCAATGATCCTGCTGGTACTGACGGTACGGAGACCGAAGAGGGGACATTCGACAATGGTACGGAGAGCAATGCGGCTTCGGAACAATCGCCGGACGGAACCCAGCAGGGCAATGGAATGGACGGGGAACAGACTGACGACGGACAGTCTGGTGCTGAACAGTCGGGCGGCGGACAGGAGCAAAATATGCCGGTGAATCATCAGACGCAAGACGGCGATGCGATGGATCGGATTGCGAATCAGATGCGGCGAGAGGGCAAATTGGACGACAAGGCGGTGCAAGAGGCGATTCAGCGTAAGCGGGATGAGTCGCTGGATCCTGACTCGAAAAATCGGAGTGAAACGGGAAGTGATCCTAGTAATCCGGGTGAATCGAATAAAACGCCGAAAAATGGAGGGCAACCGGAAGGTGAGAAGCCCGTCGAAAAGCCCGGTGAGGGGAACGGTGAAGAGAGTGGTGCGAGTCCCGAGTCGGGTCAAGAGGGTACGGAGTCGGGACAACCGACGCAGGGAGAACAGGGCGGACAGCAAAATGGACAAGAATCCGGTCAACAGAATGGACAGGAGTCCGGTCAGCAAAATGGTCAACAGCCGTCCGCGGAGGGGCAGCAGGGCAATTCGGGCGGTGAGCCGCAATCGGTACAAGAGGGTGCGGGTGCTGGTCAACAATCGCAACAGGGTAGTGAGGGCGCAAATCCCAATTCGGGTGAACAGCCGTCGGGGCAACAGGGGCAGCAATCGGGGTCTGGTGAAGGCGGTGCGGGGACGACGCAGCCTACCACGCCGGACGATCCTAATTTGGAGTATGCGAATCAGGTTGCGAACATGGTGTTGGAATATCTTGAAGACCAGTTGAAGGAGAAGCCGAGTGATGATTTGCTCAAAGATTTAGGTTGGTCGGAGGAGGAATTACGGCAGTTTCATGCTCGTTGGAAGGCGATGTCGGAGAATAGTAAGAATCCGGTGCGGCAAGAGGGGGACAAGAGTGATTGGTGGGAGGCTCTTAAGAGTTGGGGTGTTCGTCCCAATCAGGACGGTTTTGGTGTTCGGGGCAGTCGGACGGCGAAGGTTGATGCTTCTAATACGGAGGCGATTCGCACGCCGGTTCCGCAGACGATGTGGAATCGGTTCAGGACTTATACGGAGAATCTTGGGAAGTAGGTTACGGGAACCTCTAATAATACCAAAATCTTTGCGCACTTTACGCAATCCTTTGCGTGCTTTTCGGTTAAGGAGTGTGTGAAAAATTTGTGGGTATTTCAACATTGCGCAAGCGAGCGGGGGGCGTTAGCCCCCCGATGGAGAACCAACACGCTTCGTACCCTAACGGGGGGCTAACGCCCTCGTTGTACCCCACATGTTTTTGTGGCAAAATTGTCAAGATAGGCAAAACAAAATCCGTGTCAGGCGGAGTCTATTTCACAATTTAGGTAAC
>Ga0099364_10010589_pt1 | contig 12667 bp, 12 predicted proteins | sample TergutTh196P3_FD_73070 | JGI IMG/M metagenome (GOLD analysis project Ga0099364, IMG submission 73070) | Microcerotermes parvus P3 segment gut microbial communities from Pointe-Noire, Republic of the Congo - Th196 P3 | ecosystem: Host-associated > Arthropoda: Insects > Digestive system > Gut ... | reverse complement strand
GGATTTGGCGGGGTGAAGTGGGGTTGACGGGCAGGACCAACGCCGCCGGGGGCCGGATGTTCGTTATCGGCGGCTTGCAGAATTTGTCCCGGAGCCGATACCGTCCACGAGGTCAGCGATGGTTGCGGGCGAATCGGCAACGGTTCTACAGGATTTCCCGACGGCTGTTGGTGTTGGACCTGACGAATCTGCGAAGTCGACGCCTGCCCCGAATAGACGGCTTGGATAACCGGCTGAACTGTCGGCGTAGCGGAAATCGGTTGAACCGTACCTTGTCCGAAAGCGGTGTTGGCCAAAATCCCAACAAATAACAAAAACAGCGATTGGTGAAAAAAGTGCCGTTTCATGGAAAATATTCCTTTGGAAACCGGGGAGAAATTGTCTTACCAATCTGTATCGGACAATCCGGCCAAACTGGTTAGAAAAATTAGGCAAGATTTGTCGATTTTTCAAAAAATGCGACTTTTTCCAATTGTAGGGGATTCTACTGGCTTGTTTCATAGTACGCCGACAAATTGGCACTTTCGATTCAAGGCCGCGAGTGTAAGCAGAGCGGAAATTGCGGAAATTACGGGCCGAAAGTGGGTTATTCCTTCTTGATGACTGCCACATTCGACGGAAAAGGCAAAAACCGCTCTGGACACGAACAGGAATTTTGCCTATCCTCTAGCGATTTTTCCTGGAGGCTCCATGCGTTTACGATGTTGCATAGTTTTGGTTCTCTCGCTCATTTTGGCGACGCTGTTCGGCGGTTGTGTACGGCGTCGGATGACGGTCCAGTCGAATCCACCGGGAGCAACGGTCTATCTCGACGGCAAGGAAATCGGGCAGACGCCGTTTTCGACGAATTTTGACTTTTATGGCAAACGGGAATTCCGCGTCGTCAAGGAAGGTTACGAAACGAGGACGCTCCTTCTACCGGTCCGTGCTCCGTGGTATCAGTGGTTTCCGCTCGACTTCGTATCGGAAGTCCTCTTGCCGGGCAAACTGACGGATCGAAAATACTACGAGATCGATATGCATCCGATCGTTATCGTACCGACATCAGAATTGTTCGGTCGGGCCGAAGAACTTCGGCGTCTTGCCCACGTCCACGGCAATTTTCGCGTTGCAGATTCGCTGACCCCCAATGATCCCGTCGGACAGAGCGGATCATTAGGGCCGCCACCTCATTCACCATTTTAAGGCTTTCGCCGAAAAGTTTTACGCAAAAAAAACAGGTGAGAGAGCGAGAGAGACGCAAGCGATTGTTGCTTTTCTCATTAGGCGTGTTCGGTAACGTCAACTTGGCATATTGGGAGAAAATGGGATCGTCGATGGTGGGCGACGGAAAAGGTAGGCGACAGAAAAGGTAGGCGACTTTTTCCAAAAGTCGCGTGCGGTATTCCGCACAAAGCACCCCGTGTCGGCTATCGCCGACGCAGCCGCCCGGCGGTCGGTTGCCTACCTTCCCCCTACAATCGAGTCTTCGTGGTGAAAATCATTACGCTATAGAACTAAGAGTGGAGTTCGTTTTCCACTTTTCCGCTCTCCATTCCGCTTTCTCCAGGGTTTTCAATCTTTACCGTTCGAGTCGAAAAACAAGTTTTCCCCCGACGACGGGACGTCTTGGGAAAAAAATAAAATTCTTTCCAAAAGGTTGGAAACGCCAAATATATTGTCCGAACCAGACCTTAGGGTGGCGACGATTTCAAAAATACTCGCACCGGCTCCTTTTGTGTTTGACAAGGTGCTCGGTATGAATACAATCTTGCCTCGTGGTTTGTGATTCGTGACGCAAGCGGAACTCCTCACCTCGAGCCTCTCCCGAATGGAGAGGCCGACGGACATAAAAAGGAACCGCGAAGAAAAACGAACCACGTTTAACATATCTCTCCCCCTAACACTCTGATAACGGAGTACGTCGAGGCCCCAGTGGAAGTTCGGAACGAAGGGATCGAAAAACGTTTATTCGCAGCGCTGGCCGCCAAACTGGAGCCACAGCGGTTCGATCTGTGGTTCAAAAATTCCCGATTCCGCATTGAAGAAACAAAGCTCGTCGTTAGCGTTCAAACCCCCTTTGGCGTCAACTTCGTTCGTGCCAATTTTCTTCGGCAGATCGAGCAGGCTTGCATCGAAGTCCTCGGAAAATCATTTCCTGTCGACTTTGTTGTTCACGCGGACGAGCCGGCGACAGTGTCGGCCCCCGCCGTTGTTGTTCCATCGACGTACGTTCCCGCTCCGCACATTGTCGTCAAGAAGAGCGGTGTTCCCGCGTTGGTTGGTAGTGGGGCAACGGTCCGAGGCCATTTACCTGTTTCGGAAGTGCCGGAATCACCGCCAGTGACCGTGCCGTTACCTCGTAGCAGCGGTCCGTTGAGGGCATTGCCGGTCAACAAGCCGACGACAGGAAGCGGACGTCGTTTCGCAACGCTCCAAGGTTTTGTCGAGGGACAGTCCAATCGGTTGGCATGTCAAGCAGCCAAACTTGCCATTCCCCCTCCTGTCATCGTGAAGCCGGTCTATATTTTTGGACCGAGCAGTGTTGGCAAAACGCATCTTTTAGAGGGAATTTGGACCGCCGCCCGGTATTTGCCGAATCCCAAGCCGCCGTTGCCGCCCAACAAGCCGCCGTTATATCTCACGGCGGAGCAGTATATTTCGTCGTTTCAGGCGAGTATCCAACAGAAAACGACCGCCGACGGGTTTAGAAACAAGTTCAAAGGAATTTCCATTTTGTTGATCGACGACATTCAGCACCTTTCCGGAAAGAGCGCAACGCAGACGGAATTCCTCCACACGATTGACACGTTACGCGCCTTGGGGGTCCAACTCGTTTTCACAGGCGACCGTTCCGTCAGGGAGCTGACTGGGATTCGGAACGAAATCATCTGCCGTCTGGAAGGCGGGATGGCCTGTCCCATCGAGCAACCGGAACGCGAGATGATGCTCCAAATTTTCCGCAACATGGTCCAACAGCGTCAGCTGCAGATCGGCGAGGATGTTTGCCGGTTCGTTGCCTCACGTCTGAACGCCCATGTTCGACAACTCACCGGAGCATTGAATCGACTCCATGTCGCCTGCATGTCCAGCGGAGAGCCGATGACGTTGGCCCTTGCCGCAGAAGTGCTGGATGACCTGATTCGGAACAATCACCGCAGTGTCCGGCTACAGGAAATCGACAAGGCCGTCTGCGAGACTTTTGGACTTCCGGAGGACTCACTCAAGTCCCGAAACCAAACCAAGCAGGTTGCCGCAGCCCGGATGCTGGCGATGTGGCTCGCCCGAAAATACACCCGATCAGCTCTCTCCGAAATCGGCAATTTTTTCGGCGGACGCAAGCACAGCACCGTGTCCAACACGTTGAAAAAGGTCGATGGTTGGATCGACGAAAAAAATCCCATCCACGGCGAAACGTTCGATTTGACTCTTACCGACGCCATTCGACGAATCGAACGAATCCTCCAAGCGGGATAGAAATAGAGCTTGCGGCTGAAAAATTGGTGGGTGCCCCTTGCCAATCAATCGTTTTTTGCGACAATACTACCACTGTTGTTCTGTCTCGGCAGAGTTCGTTCTGTTTCACTTGTTATGCGCCGGAGTACCGGCTCGATTGATGATGACTCGCCGCCTACTGATTGCCGGAAACTGGAAAATGAACCTGACCCTCGCCGCCGCACAGGAATTGGCCGAGGCTGTCAAAAAGGAATCTAGAAGCGTCACGGAACTCGACGTTGCCGTTTGTCCGCCCGCCATTTACGTCCAACCGGTCGTTGCGACTCTTAAAGGTTCCAATATCGGTGTCGGAGCACAGAACGCTTATTTCGAGAAGGAAGGAGCGTTCACCGGTGAAATCAGCATGGGAATGCTCAAAGACGTGGGATGCCAATACGTGATCCTTGGACACAGCGAACGGCGGCACATTCTTCACGAATCCAGTGAAGACGTCAACGTCAAGGTCCTTGCCGCTTTGTCCGTTGGGTTGACGCCGATTGTTTGCCTCGGCGAACTGCTCAAGGAACGCGAGGCCGGGATGACCGAACTCGTCGTCCGCCGTCAATTTGAAGGCTCGTTTTCCGGTGTATCCCTCAACGATATGAAGAAATGCGTGATCGCCTATGAGCCCGTTTGGGCAATCGGAACCGGCAAGGTTGCCACGCCGGAACAAGCCGAGGAGGTCCATGTTGCGATCCGAAAAATGATGAAGGAACGATACAATCAGGAGGTCGCGGAAACGGTCCGAATCCAGTATGGCGGCAGTGTCAACGACAAAAACGCCAAGGAAATCCTCGACAAGCCGAACGTCGACGGAGCATTGGTCGGCGGGGCATCGCTTAAAGTCGCCTCGTTTATGGGAATCATCAATGGCGGACGCGGCTGATGTCCCCATTCGTTCATTCCTGCGAAAGCGGGAACCTAGAGAATAAACTTCCTACTATTTCAGTATTGCATTCAATAAACCAATAACATTGATCGTCCAAGTCCCTTGCTTTCGCGGGGGATGACAAAAAGAGCGACTAAAACATTTAGCGAAATCCCTCATGCAAACGATTTTAATCCTTCTCCTCACTTGTACTTCGGGTTTTCTGATCATCTTGGTTCTTCTTCAGCGAGGCAAAGGAGGCGGCTTGGCTGGTGCATTCGGCGGAATGGGAGGTCAGAGTGCTTTCGGAACCAAGGCCGGTGATGCGTTTACGAAAATCACAGTCGTCACGGTGATTTTTTGGTTCACCCTTTGTATTGGGGCCCTGATGTGGCTTGGCGGAGACGAAGGACTGAACCTCGGCGATGGAAACCAGAGTGTGCCCTTGTCCGGTTCGCCGTCCGGGCAAGAATCGCAACCGTCCGAAACGCCGCCCTTGTAGTATTTTGTTCATCGATGACGTGTTTCACTATCTAACCAATCGTGACGATGCTCCTGAGCATGACCGGCTTCGGTGCCGCAAACCGCTCCGATGGCGAAACAACCGTGACCGTTGAAATCAAAACGGTCAACAATCGGTATTTCAAACTCGCGCTCCGAATGACCGAAGGCTTCGGTCCCTTGGAGCCCCGAATCGAAACTTTAATTCGTGCGTTGATCGATCGCGGAACCGTCAGTGTATCGTTGCGAATTCGAAAAAAAAGAAAAGCAGAGTATCGAATCGCCGAGTCGGTTCTTCAGTCGTATTACAAACAACTGGTTGCTTTGGGACTAGGCCGGATCACTAATCCGACCTTGGCGGGGTTGTTGACATTGCCCGGTGTCATTGAAACCGATGCTGAGCAGTTCGATAGCGAACTCGAATCCATTTGGCAGGTCGTGAAACAAACCGTGAACGACGCCTTGAACAACCTGCAAACGATGCGAAAAGCCGAAGGCGAATCCATGGCAGTGGACCTCGCCGCCAACGTCGAGCTACTCAAAGTATTGGTCCGAAATGTCGAAATGCTAACCCCGAACGTTGCGGAGCAATACAGAATACGATTGGAAGAGCGTGTCGGAAAAATCCTGGCGGAACACGGCGCAATACTGAGCTCCGCCGATTTAGTACGGGAAATCGCCATTTATGCTGATCGCTGTGATGTGTCGGAGGAAATCGTTCGATTTCGTTCCCACATCGCCCAATTCGATGAAGCCTTGAAATCGAAGGAAAGCTGTGGTCGCAAACTCGATTTCCTGACACAGGAACTGTTTCGGGAAACCAATACCGTTGGATCGAAGGCAAACGACGCCGAAATCACCAAACACGTCGTCGATATGAAAACCGTTATTGAGCGAATCCGCGAAATGGTGCAAAACGTGGAATAGCGGATAGATGATAACGGATAGAGTGATTCGTTATCTCCTCTCCTCTGTCCGTAATCCGTTATCCGTTATGTTAATTGTTGTTTCCGGTCCATCCGGTGTTGGAAAAGGGACACTTTTGAAACGGGTGTTTGCCGAGAGCGGATTGCCCTTGACGTTGAGCGTTTCGGCGACGACGCGGGCACCGAGACCCGGCGAAATCGATGGTGTACACTACCGGTTTCTGACAGTCGAAGATTTTGAAACAAAACGAAACAACGGTGAATTTCTCGAATGTTTCGAGGTGTTCGGCAAAAATTGTTGGTATGGAACACTGCGAGAAGGCGTCGAAGAGAGCCTTCGCAACGGGAATTGGGTCGTGTTGGAAATCGATGTCAAGGGTGCCCGAACCGTCAAGGAGCAATTTCCAGATGCCGTAACCATTTTCATCGAGCCGAAAAATACCGATGTACTCAAGGAACGTCTGCGAGAACGCGGTACGGAAACCGACGAAGTAATGAATCGCCGTTTGGAAACCGCTCTCGAAGAACTGAAATATGCCGATGATTTTCAGCATCGAATCGTCAACGACGATCTTGATGTTGCCGTACAAGAATTTATTGAAAAACTAAGATAGGCGGCTTTCTCCGAAAGTCGCGTCAGTTTTGGAAAAACTGACCTACCATATCACCTAACCCATATCCTGAACATGATCGAAGAACTCAAAGACGAACAGTTGATCCAAAAGGTTGGCGGACGTTTCAAGTTGTCTGCGCTTATTCAGAAACGCCTCGTGTTTATGAACAAGGGGTCGCGCTCTTACCTCGACTCGGAAAAGTCGATGGAAAACAAAAGTGACAAACTCAACATTGTCATCCAGGAAATCCTACAAGACAAAATTTACCTCGATATGGACGGCAACGTTCAAGAACGCCAAAGCGGCCCCATCGACATTGTGTTCGGTGAGGATTTCGATGAACTTCGCGGCGGAGTGTAGAATTCGAGGTGCGAGGTTCGTGACACGGATGGCAACACGAGCGATGCTTTTCTGCCTTGCGAGTCCCAAATCCCGAATTCTGAATCCAAAATGTTAAACACCGACGAAATTCTCTCTACGGTTCGAATGCTCCACGACGAACATCTCGATGTCCGTGCCGTGACGTTGGCCTTGAATCTGAACGACTGTGCATCGACGAATGCCGACCAGCTTTGTCGCCGAGTCTATCATAAGATCACGGACCGAGCGAGGGAACTCGTTGCCGTCTGCAACAGCGTCGGTGAAAAATACGGAATCCCCGTTACAAATAAACGGATTGCAATTTCTCCAGCGGCGACGATCCTCTCGGGACACGGTCGAGTCGCTGCCGTACAACTGGCAGCAACACTCGACAAAGCGGCAGAAGAATGCCGCGTCGATTTCGTCGGCGGCTTCTCCGCCTTGGTTCAAAAGGGAATCTCGACCGGTGCTCAACTTGTGATGGACTCGCTCCCCGACGCTTTGGCATCGACAAAACGAGTCTGCGCGTCGATCAACGTTGCATCGCGCAAAGCGGGAATCAACATGGACGCTGTCCATCAACTGGGACATCGATTGCTCGACATCGCCGAGGCAACAAAGGAACAGCGAGGTTTCGGAGCAGCAAAACTCGTTATCTTTGCCAACATCCCAGAGGACAACCCCTTCATGGCCGGTGCCTATATGGGAGCTGGCGAACCTGAGGCGGTGATCAACATCGGTGTCAGCGGTCCCGGTGTCGTAAGTTCCGCGCTAATGCGGCGTCTCAAAGAAGCCAAAACTTCCGGTAAAAAGTTGACTCTCGGCGACTTGGCTGAGGAGATCAAGATCACAAGTTTCCGCGTCACCCGGGTTGGTGAACTGATTGGTCGCGAGGTTGCCGATCGCCTCAAAACGGAGTTCGGTATCGTCGACCTGTCGCTAGCTCCGACACCGACGGTCGGTGACAGTATCGGCGAGATTTTGAAACTGCTCGGTATTGCGCGGATCGGTGCACCGGGGTCCACAGCGGCAATCGCTCTCTTGAACGACGCCGTAAAGAAGGGCGGCCTCTTTGCGTCGAGTTCCGTCGGCGGGTTGAGCGGAGCGTTTATTCCGGTTTCGGAGGACTCGGCACTCGCCGATGCCGTTGCGCAAGGACACTTAAGCCTCGAAAAGCTCGAAGCAATGACGAGCGTTTGTAGTGTCGGTCTTGACATGGTACTGATCCCTGGCGACACGCCACCGGAAACGATTGCCGCGATTGTTGCCGACGAAATGGCCATCGGCGTTATCAACAACAAGACGACGGCAACCCGGCTGGTTCCTGTTCCCGGTGCGAAGGCCGGCGACCGTGTCGACTTCGGCGGATTGTTCGGGGCTTCACCTGTCTTGGAAGTCCGCAACATCGGAGCAAGCGACGCCTTCGTCCAGTTCGGCGGTCGCATTCCGGCTCCGCTCCAATCGTTGGGAAATTAAAAGGAGCGGTTTTACCGTTGCCAGATGAATCCAATTGACCCGGTGTGTGAGTCGGACCGTTTTGTAAAACCACCGTTGTAGTCGCCGAAAATCCAAAGAGACTTCGCGGCGTTCAGTGATTGTTTGCCACCCAGCCCAACGTCAAAAACAGAATCGCCGATGTCGACACTGTACACGGCAACGCCCGGTTCCGTCACGCCGACAAACCGAGTGCGGCTCTGTGCGGCTGTGTCTCCGGCAACTCTCACGCCGTAGTAGAGCCGTCCCCAAATCGATCCACGTGGTAGAGAATGTTCGCCGGACGCTCCCAATCGGAGCATCAACCGCTGGAATTCGGCTCCGCCGTAAGAAAGAACGATGCCCGGGCTGCCGTACTCACGGAATCCTTTTTGCGAAATCCGTTCGAAGTCGACGGCAAACGTCGGTTTGAATAGGAATCGATCCGACAGATCGACTGGTCGAACAAACATTAATGACGCTGATACCGAGTCCCCCGGCGTCGAACCGTGGGCCGTGTAACGGGTGTCACGGAGTGTTACTCGTCGATCATGTGTGAAATCCAAGTGTCCGTAGCCGACATACCCACGAACTTGGAGGTTCCGTTTGAATAGATTCGCGCCGCCATAGAGACCAAACTGATAGTCGTTGATCCGGAGATGACTCGTTTCCTGTGTGAAGGAACCATTGGCGTAACCGAAAGTCCAGCCAAACAGGGTTTCATAGGTCGGCGTCCATTCGTTGCCGAGATAAAAACCGAATCGGTCGCCGAGACCACCGGAAGCGTTACCATCCGAACGCAAGTTCGTGTGATTGTAATAAGAGTCGAACCAAAGGTTACACGAAAGCGGGCTGACCGACTGCCCGAAATACTCCGTTTCCGCCGTCGAAAAATTCGCCGTTCGGCCCTGTTTCGGAATGTAAAGAGACAGACGTTCCATCCCTCCCCTTTCCAAAGGCACGCGCCACGGTTGCGACATTGCGGCAACAAGTCCGTTCGCCCGAATATCACCGAGCAGACTGCCCATCGTTCTACGGAGTTCAGCGATGGAGTTGATCCCCATCAGGGAGTCGAATGTCTGCTTTTGTGCATTGCTTGCTGTGCCGCTTGCATTCACTCGCTCCATCATCAGAGCGAATTCTCGTTGATTCGGTGAAACGGCATATTCGGACAAACCGGCGTTCTTGGAAATCTCAACCACCAGTATTGCCATATCCTCATCGTCGAGCCGAAAAACGTTGGAAAGTTTGAAAAACAGGGATTCGAATCTCAGATTCTCGCTGAATTCCGAGTCACTGTTCCCTATCGCAGCGTAAAATTGCTGGGTAATATCATTGAAGTCGGAACCGTTGACGATTTCTAGAAAAACGCCTTCATCAATTTCAACTTTTCCCTTGGTCCTAAGTAGTCCGTATCCTTCCGGATCAATGGTCATGGCAATGGTTGATCCGCTTTTGAAGGTCACGTTCTTGTCGCCGAAGTCGGTGATGATGTAATCCTGGTTGCCGAAGCCGGTAAAATCAGGGGCGTTGTGGTCGATGTCGGGATTGTAGAATCCGAGTACCAACTTGGAACCATCTGCGAACACGGTATGGGCGTCGACCGCTCCGATGCCAAATAGCATTGCTCCCTCGCCGAAACGGAGGTTCGTTACGACGATTCCACCGTTGGCGTAATTCCTGTTCTCAATGCTAACGTTGGCAAATTCAAGCGTTTTTCCGTATAATCGGGAAGAGGAGTCGATGTAAAGGTTGGAAAACTCCAAGCCTCCGTTGATTGTGTTGTTGCCGCTTAGGTCAAGGATGCCATTCTCTAGCAACACCAAGTTATTAGCCCGAATGGTTCCATGACTTTCATTGACTAATTCGACGGACTGCAAATACAGCGACTCGGATTCGATGGTTCCCGAATTCGAAACACCGGGATGTCCCGAAGTTCCAACGATAAAGACATCTTTGGCCGAGAGCGTTGCGTCAGTACTCGTTACCGAATCGCTCGCAATAGCGAGGAGCAACGCCCCATCGGGAACCGCCGATGTCAAAGACGAACCGGCCCCCAAATGAAAGCTCCCATAGAGAACCTTCTCGCCTAATTTCAGGGTCGCCTCTTCTTCGAGATGGAGTTTTCCTGAGATGTCGCCACTGACGGTTACGGCTCCCTCGAAAAATATTTTGTCGGATGATGTAACGCCTCCATCCAACATCGAGCCGTCGCGAAACCGGATCGTTTGGTCAGCGTAGATCGTTCCTTCGCTGAGAACCTTACCGAGATCGAGCCACTCCGTTCCCGTCGGTATGCTGTTGTAAGCGTCGATTCCGATGTACAGTTCGCCGGTTTCAGTCATGACGAGCGTTCCCTTGTTGTCGTATTCCGTCGTCACCGAATACGAGTCGTCGATGGGAAACGTTCCACCGCTTTCGACGATCAAGTTTTCGCCGACGGCATTGCCAGTCGAAAGGATTATCACCAGACACGTTAAGAGGGCGACCAAGCGAGTGAAAAGCATGGAGATGTTCTCGAAAAAGGATTGACGGACAATAAGCGCAGCCGTAAAAACTTGCGAATCATAGAAAGAAAACAAGCCATTTCCAAGAGAAAATGGGCAAACTTGCGAAAAATATTGCCGAAAATAAACCTACTACCCCGCCGGGGCTAATTTTGTATATACTAGACTCGTTCGGAAACAGTACCGTTCAAGGACAGTCGGTTGGGTAGGCGACTTTCTCCGAAAATCGTGTCAGTTTCGGAGAAACGGACCTACCCTGCCTGGAGTACCGGACGCGATCTTCGAAAAAATCGCCCACAAAAAATGGCTGCTTATTGACGGTATACAGCATAGTTTATGACCGTTACACTTTTACCCCCCAACACCTATGCAAAACTGTCAAGCCCTTGAAACGCTCTTCGTTCAATCGAAACCGGGTAACCGTGCTGTTCGGTTTCCTGTCTGCGATGTTCCCGTCGACAAGCCGCTAGACGCACTGTTCCCTTCGGAACATCTCGCCGCAACGGACCTGCCGCTGCCGGAACTCGCGGAAATTGACATCGTTCGGCATTTCACGAACCTTGCAATGTTGAACATGTCGGTTGATACGCATTTCTATCCGCTCGGTTCCTGTACGATGAAGTACAATCCGAAGCGGAACGAAGCGTTTTCGAGTTCGCCCAGGTTGCTCGGTTTGCATCCGTACCAGCCGGAGTCGGCGGTGCAAGGGCAACTCGAAATTTTCTACGAGTTACAGCAGATGCTCGCAGAAATCGCCGGGCTTCCTGCCGTGAGTCTGCAACCCGCCGCCGGGGCGCACGGCGAACTGACCGCTCTGTTCGTTGCCGAACGATACTTTGCGGATCACGGCGAAAAACGCACCACCGTACTGATTCCCGATGGCGCTCACGGCACGAATCCGGCCACGGCGGCCTTTGCTGGATTTAAGACCGTCGAAATCAAGAGCGATGCCGACGGACTCGTCGATCAAGCCGACTTGGCGTCGAAGTTGAACGACCAAACGGCGGTCTTTATGACGACGAATCCGAACACACTGGGGATTTTTGAAACGAACATCCGCCAAATTTGCGATGCGGTTCACGCCGTTGGTGCTCTTGTTTATCTTGACGGCGCCAACATGAACGCCATCGCAGGCATCACCCGCCCCGGTGATTTCGGCGTCGATATGATGCACTATAACGTCCACAAAACCTTTTCGACGCCGCACGGTGCAGGTGGGCCTGGGGCAGGACCGATTGCCGTCCGTGACTTTTTGTCTCCATATCTGCCGACGCCGATTGTCGTCAAACAGGGCGATGGGGACCGCGGAGTACCGGCTAAATTGTACCGCCTCGAAACGCCGCCGAAAACCATTGGCAAAGTCCGCACGTTTTTCGGGAGCACGGCAATCCTTAATCGGGCATGGTTCTATCTGCGGACGCTTGGAGCCGACGGCATCCGCCGAATGACGGAAAACGCCGTACTCAATGCCAACTATCTTTTGAGCCTCCTCAAGGACGCAATCGACGTCCCCTATGGCGACCGATGTATGCACGAATTCGTCGCAAGTGCCGCAATGTTGAAAGCTGAGAGAGGAATCACGGCGATGGACATTGCCAAACGGCTACTCGATTATGGATTCCACGCGCCCACCGTTTATTTTCCGCTCCTTGTCAAAGAAGCGATGATGATTGAACCGACGGAAACCGAAAACAAACGGACGCTCGACTTGTTTGCCGAATCGCTCAAAAAAATTCTCGCCGAGGAGACGCAATTGTTACACGACACGCCCCATTCAACGATTACCAGCCGTCCCGATGAGGTGAGGGCCGCGAAGAAACCACTGCTTGTCGCCCCTCTCCCTCTGGAAGAGGATTAGATTGACTGTATATTTTCTAGAGCGTATTAAAAGTTGGTCTGGATTTTATTGTCCCCTCTCCCTTTGGGAGAGGGTTAGGGTGAGGG
>Ga0099364_10010588_pt1 | contig 12668 bp, 10 predicted proteins | sample TergutTh196P3_FD_73070 | JGI IMG/M metagenome (GOLD analysis project Ga0099364, IMG submission 73070) | Microcerotermes parvus P3 segment gut microbial communities from Pointe-Noire, Republic of the Congo - Th196 P3 | ecosystem: Host-associated > Arthropoda: Insects > Digestive system > Gut ... | reverse complement strand
TTAAGGCGCAGGGCAAGAATCCTTTCCAGCTTGACTGCAAAGATCCTACAACCAAAGTTGAAGACTTTATGTACAAGGAAACAAGGTTCAGAAGCCTTACAGGAGCTGCACCGGAAAGGGCAAAAGCTCTTCTTGAAATAGCCAAAGCTCATGTTGAAAGAACATGGAAAGAGTACAAGTACCTGGCAGACAGACCGTTCTAGGCTGCGTTTACGGGTGTCCGAAAAGTTTAGAAACTTGTTCGGACACCTTCCTTAATTTGGTATTTTCGTACATTTTCATTAGAAAATGGAGAAAATACAAAGGCTGGACGATAAGTAACCAACTTATTGTCCAGCCTAAGCTACAGTATTTATCAATGATATGGCTTCGTCATATTCTGCAAGCAGAATATTTTCAGAAATTTTTTCAACAAGATCATCAATATCCTCAGGCAATGTCATACTTTGCAGAATGTCAAGGTTTTTATCAATAATATCAGCTTCCAAATTACCAAGAGCCCTTTTTAAATCATTAAAAATCTTTTTTACTTCATCAATATTTTCACAAACCCCATTTTTTCTGGATTTATTCTTTGATAATACCAGGTCTATATTCATTAAAAGTTTTTCCAGATTATGAATAAAGTGATCGTTATAGTCATTGATAAAATTTGTATCTTTACATTCTCCTGCTGCTTCCAGCTCTTTTGCCTCTTCTGCCAAAGCATCTGCCCCAATATTTGCAGAAGCGCTTTTAAGCGCATGAACATGTACTGCATATAAGGGATAATCAGTATTTTCAAGACAGTCTTCTATTTCTTTAATTCTATCAATGCTGTCTCTGTAATATATCGAAAGAGTTTTAAAATAAAAATCTGCATTATTTCCTGACAGGGAAAGGCCTTTTGCAATATCAACGCCTTCAATCTCAAAGTTTATACTGTTTTCGTTTACGTCCTCCATTGCCGGAGTTTGGGTAACTAAACCTTTCTGTTTGCTCCTTGGTATCCATTTTTCAAGAACAGCATTTAACATGATAGTGTCAATTGGTTTTGATAAAAAATCGTTAAAACCGTGCTTTACAAACATCTCTTTTATGCCGGAAACAGCGTTTGCGGTCAGGGCAATGATTGGTATGTTTTTAAAATATTCGTTTTCATCTCCAAGCCACCTTATATATTGCGTTGTCTCAATTCCGTCCATTACCGGCATCTTGTGATCCATGAATATCAAATCGTATTGATTGGTTTTTAATAAACCGATTGCGTCTGAACCGTTGTTGCATAAATCAACACTCATTTTATATGGATGAAGCAGACCTTCTGCCACATGCAGGTTTGTATTTATATCGTCAACAACAAGAACCCTTGCACCAGGCGCTGTAAACCTTACAATTAATTCGTTGGTTTCATTGTAGGATATACTTGAAGATACACCATTCAATATATCTGCAATTGACATGGAATGTATGGGCATTGCAAGAAAGTTTATATTTTTATCAGGAATTGTTTCGCCAAATTCCGTAAGCACGACTATTTTTTTAATATCTTTATATTTTAGGATGATTTCCTGATTTTTTTTATACATTATATACGAAATAAAAATAAAATCCTGTTCCTGATTGGATATTCTGTTTCTAAATTCAGAATCACTTGTAACATGCTTACAGCTCACTCCCAGACTTTCAATACTGTATATAATGGAATTGGCATATAGGCTGCGGCGCTCGTAAAGGATTACATTCTTTTCAGCTGGTTTTAAAACAGATGCCATGTATTGAGGCGAGCTGATCTTCTGCGGCAGGATAATTGTAAATGTGCTGCCTTTTCTGAACTCAGACTGGACATCTATTTCTCCATCCATTGCATTGACAATACTCTTTGTTATGGCAAGCCCTAGGCCTGTGCCTTCAATGTCCTGGTTGATATCTACGTCAAACTGAGTATATGCACCAAACAATTTGTTAAGGTTTTCATGTTTAATTCCCCTGCCCGTATCCTTGACTTCCATTATTAAATTAATTGTTTTATCATCGATCCTTTCACTGGAAACAGAAAACTGAATAAAACCCTTTTCTGTAAACTTGAAAGCATTGCTTAAAAGATTTAATATGCTCTGCCTGATTCTTGTATCATCGCCTATAAGCGCATTTGGAATTTTACTGTCAATATTTACAACAAAGCGCAGCCGTGTATCTATGGTCCTCATCCTTATAATACTTATAACATCATTTAAAAGCGGCGCAAGTAAATATTCTTCTAAAATGATTTCCATCTTTCCTGTCTCAATTTTTGACAAATCCAATATGTCGTTTATGATGGATAAGAGATTTGACCCTGCCTGCTTTACTGTAAGAACATGTTTTTTAACCGCATCCAAATCCTTTTCCCGCAGGGCAAGTTCTGTCATTCCCAACACAGCATTCATGGGAGTACGTATCTCATGGCTCATCTTTGCAAGAAATTCACTTTTGGCATTGCTGCCCTGTTCAGCCTGTTCCTTTGCATTAATCAATTCAGTCAGATCTACGGAATGCTGGAGATGAACCCTTCTGCCGTCATGCCAAAAAATGTATCTGTCCATGTTGCTGTAGGAACGGCCGGTTAAAGAATTCTTTTCTTCCCACTCGATTATTTTTTCAGGGTCATTGTCAAGCTGGAAGCAGGGGCAAAAATCGCATCTTCTGTCCATATCTTTTTGTAAAATCTTATAGCATATCTGCCCTATTGGCTCTCCCTTAATTCCAAAATGTTTTTTCATACTCTCATTTATAAAAAGTATTTCGCCTGTTTGCGGAACAGTAATATATATCATGGAATTAATGCTGTTAAGAATATTTCCCAAAATGGAAGAGAATTGATTTATTTCGTTTAACATTCTTGAATATTCACGCTTGTCCTGCGTGTATGCTGCAATTATATCCTCGCCCTTGTAATCTACACGGACAAGCGTAACCTCCGCCGGTACAAGAGTGCCGTCAGGAAGCTTGTGTGTCCAGTCAAAAACGCACCTGCCTTCTTCAAATACTTTTCTGACATACATGGCAGCCTTATCAACAGAACTCTGTCCGTCAGGCTGAAACTCGGGTGAAAATTCAAGTATACCGTCAACATTGCTGCTGCCTTTAAGTCCAAAAAATTTAACAGTTTCTTCGTTGCGATCAATAACATTAAGGTTAAAATCCCATAACTCGCAGCACAGGGGAGTTGCGTTTAACATAATGTTGTGGCGTTCATCAGCTTCTGTAACGGATTTTTCCATTAGCTTTTTATCGTCAATGTCCACAAGCGCTCCGGCGACCCTTTGCGGTTTACCTTCGCTGTCCCTTTGCGTTGTTCCAACTGCATGGAAATAACGGTATTGCCCGTTTTTTAACATGAGCCTGTATTCAATATTGTAGGGTGTATTCCCTGAACGATCGTTTATATGTGCTGCTAAAGCATTAAGTGCCCTGTCTTTGTCCTCGGGATGGAGTCTGTCGCTCCAGCTCGAAAGCACATTTGGAAAATCTCTCTCGCTGGAAAAACCCAGCATATTGCGAAATTCCTGGGACCATATAAACTTGTTTTCCGGGTTTATGGGGTCTGTGCTTACAACATCCATGTCCCACAATGCAATGCCAAGAGCATCACTTGTGAGCTTGTATTTCATCAATTCATATTCAATATTCTTTTTATTCATATTTATTGATTACGATATGATTCTACAGTTGCTGCAAATGCATCCTTTAATTCAAGAAAAACTTCAATAAGACATGGATCAAATGCAGTTCCGGAATCGCCATTAATTATTTTTTCTGCTTCTTCTATGGAAAACGCTTTTTTATAAGGACGCTCGGATATAAGCGCGTCGTATACATCGACAATTGCCATAATACGCCCCTGAAGCGGGATATCGTCACCGGAAAGTCTGTGCGGGTAACCCTCTCCATCCCAGCGCTCATGATGATATCCGGCAAAAAGCTTGGCATGGCGTAAAAACCATCCTTCTCCTGTTTTAATTATTATCTTGTCAATAATCTTTTCGCCTTCAAGGGTATGAGTACGCATCTGAACAAATTCCTCGGGCGTTAATTTATCTGGTTTGTTTAGAATTAGGTCTGAGATTTCTATTTTCCCAACATCATGCAGCCGGGCAGAAGAGACAACTACACCCAAATCCCAGCTCATTATCTCATCACTGTATACATCTCTGGCAAGCATTCCTTCAATCATAAGCTTTAGATACTGTGATGTTCGCTCAATATGTCCGCCTGTAAACTTATCCCGGCTTTCCACTAAACCAGCTGTGACAAGTATTATGCCATTTTGCAGTTCCTGAATCCTTACTGTGCGCTTTTTAATTAAACCATCTATATTAAGGTGAGTTGTAACCCTGTTAAGCAAGACAGAGGGGGAAAACGGCTTAATAACAAAGTCTACTGCCCCCAGCTCAAAACCATGGGATTCGACTGCCTCGTCCGTGGAAGCTGTCAAAAACATGACCGGAATTTTTGCGGTACTTTCATTTCCCATGAGTTTTTCCATTGCAGTAAAACCATCCATATCCGGCATTTTTATATCCAAAAGTATGAGATCCGGCGTAGTCCTCTCCAATAATTCAAACATCTTGGCTGCGGAAGACATTGTCAACACATTAAAATGTCCAGCTAAAGCCTGTTTTGCTTTTTTTAAATTTACACTATTGTCGTCTACTGCAAAAATTGTTTTCATATGATATTGATTATATTATAAATTCAATAAAGGATCAAATATAAATTTGGGGCTGGCTGGACTTTTTTCGATAAGCTATAATATTAGTCATATTTTATGAATAATACTTATAAAGATTTAAACCACGCTCTTGAGTTTACAGAAATATATAAAAATCATAATAACTGCGATAAACCAAATATATCATTGCGAGAACTGGAATGTCTAAGAATCCAGCAGCCCTATGTCCTTCAGCCCATGCTCGAAACAGATTTAGTCGCTGGTTTTATGCAACATGGTATTGTTGGTTTTTCCCCGCAATACGGCGGGATATATACCTATTACTATCATAAAGAAAAGTACGAACATGCCAGGGACCTTGTAAAGGCTGATGCAGCTTTGGATTTTTTGCACAAGATCGAAGACATGGATGCTTTTTGGTCTTCTGAGATGACCAACGCAAAACTCATGTCTGCTTTTGAAAAAAAATACAATACCCCCTTAAGACAAGGATTTGCAACACCAGGCTGCGGAAACGGAGACGGCCGTATTGCCGGTGTCAATGTGGATTTGGATAAGCTTATACGTCTTGGATTGCCTGGCCTTAAAGAAGAAGTAAAAAAAAGCGCAGATAGACATAAAAACAATCAGTTTTTAACATCGCTTTTGGGCAGCATAAGCCTTATACAAGATGCCTGCAAATTTTATGAATTACAGGCTATAGAACTTTTAAAATGCGCAGAAGAAAAAAATATTGAAAACTTAAAAACCACAACAGCCAGCCTTTGCAATATACAAACAAAAAGGCCAGAGTCTTTCCTGGAAGGCTTACAGCTAATGCACATATATGCTGTTGTATCAGACCTTATGAACTACGGCAGAATGGATGATTACCTTGGCGACCTCTATGCCAAAGACATAGACAGCAACCGCATAACACAAGAAAAAGCTGTGGAGTATATATTGTCCTGGTATCACCAGCTAAAGCGGATTGGCAAAGTACACGACTGCCGTGTGATCATAGGCGGACAGGGCCGCAGGAACCCTGAAAACGCTGACAGGCTTGCACTGGCCATCATGGAAGCATCGCTTTGTTTCAAAGACCTTTACCCCCAGCTTACGTTAAGGTTTTACGAAGGCATGCGCGAGGATGTCTTTGACAAGGCACTATATCTAAATGCCCAGGGCTTAAGCTTCCCTATAATTTACAGCGATGAAACAATCATCCCTTCCATTATTAAAAGTCTAAACATAAGCCGTGAAGAAGCGCTAAAATGGGTTCCCTTTGGCTGCGGAGAATATGTTTTGGAAGGGCTTAGCCTGGGTACACCAAACACAAATATCAACATGCTCAAGGCCCTGGAGCTTAGCCTTTACAATGGGTATGATCCTGTGTTTGATGTTCAGGCAAGTATAAAAACCGGAGAAGCTTCAAGCTTTATAACATTTGATGCATTATTTGATGCAGTAGGAAAACACACTGCAGTATGGGTTGAAATGCTGGCTGGTTTTAAAAAGCTAAATTATGAAGTTGCAGGTGAACAAGCTGATTTTCTGCATATAAGCCTGCTTATGGATGACTGTATAAAAAAAGGTAAGGGTTTGCTTTCCGGCGGTGTACGTTATGTAAACGCTGCCTGCGAAGTATATGGCATAATCAGCTGCGCTGACAGTCTTAGCGCCATAAAAAAGCTTGTATTTGATGAAAGGGTATTTACGCTTGAGCAGCTTGTAACCATGCTAAAAAACAACTGGAATGGTTATGAAAAAGAAAGACTAATGTTTAAAAATGCCCCAAAATACGGCAATGATGACACATACGCTGATGAAATGGCAGTAAGGGTCTTTGATCTTATTGCAGATCAGACAATAGAAGCTGGAAAAAAAGCAGGGCTCAACAAATACCTTATTGTCAGCGTCAACAATTCCATAAGTGCGGAATGGGGTATGTATTGCGCTGCTTCTGCCTGCGGACGTTTTGACAAAGACGCAATGTCAAACGGCAATGGCCCCTCAGCCAATGCAGACAAAAACGGACTAACTGCCCTTTTAAACTCAATGTCAAAGTTCGATAATGCAAGGCATGCAGGCGTAATAAATAATATACGCTTTACAAAAGAGATATTTCAATCTTCTTATGAAAAGGTTAAGGCCCTGTTGCGAACCTTTTATAAAAACAACGGTATTCAGACAAATCTGTGCGTTATAAACAGGGGTGATCTGGAGAATGCCGTAAGAGAGCCAAAAAAATATGAAAATCTCATTGTGCGTATAGGCGGTTTTTCCGCAAGGTTTATAGATTTAGATCCAATTGTGCAAAAAGAACTTTTGGATCGCACAACATACGGCAGTTAAATTCCACCCTGCTTGAGCTTGTCTCTTGAATCCATCTTCCGGTAGTATTCGGTTTGTCTGACTATTTCCATTATTGAATTAATTACTATCTTGTTATCTGATATCTGGAGTTTGGGGTTATTAAGTATTCTCGAGAATGATGCGTTATTTTTTTCCTTGTTTAATCCAGCCATGCTTAAAAGCTCAGGCCAGCCAAATTTAAATGTATAGGAATTCTTTGTATCTGAACCGTCAAGGGGTATGCGATTTTTTTCAAGCTGTATATAGAGGGTATTAAACAAACGTCCAACAGGATCCTGTATGGTAATATTTTCCAGTTTTTTATATATAATCCAAATTCTGTCCGCAAGCAGGGATGTAATTTTATCTATAAGCTGGGGTTGGCTGCTGCTCATCATCTGAAAATTGGCTTTATTCACAGCCATAACACTCATATCTTCGTAAGCCACAGCGCTTGCAAATCTTGGTTTATCTTCTAGCAAGGCCATCTCGCCGAATATATCCCCGGCTTTTAGTACAGCCAAAAGAACTTCGTTATTGTCTACGATTTTACATATTTTTACAGAACCTTTCTGAATAATAAAAAGCTCATTCCCAGGCTCACCTTCAGCAAAAATCATGGTGTTTTTATTGTATGTACGGGTTAGCTGCTCTGATCCAAAATCAATCTTAACATCTTTTAAATAATTTGCCAGCTTTTGCAGTTTTTCCCTGGCAGCTGCTGCATTAACATCATCGGGACAATACTTAAGAAATTTGGCATAGGCGTATATGGCCTGGACATACTGCTTTTGGAATAAATAATACTCAGCAACATTAAACATATGGGAAGGGCCCACTTGAGCAGTGTTTTTTAAGGTAAGTTCAGCCAGGGTACTGTTTAAAAGCCTTAGGCGCTGGGAAAATTGCTTTATTATCTTCATGGCCACAGCAGGGTTATTTTGAATAAGCCCCATATACTGTTCCCTTAAAACTTTAATTAAAACAACATCATTTAAGGCCATGGCTGTCTCAATATGACATTGGCCAGACATGGCAGAAACAACTCCTATAAAGTCTCCAGGCCCCAGTAGATTATTACTATCCCCTTCAATTAAGGCCTCTTTGGAAATTTTTACATTTCCTTGCTGTATTATATAAAAAAAGCCAGAATTCTGTTTGCCCTCAATTGCAATATATGCGCCTTTATTATAATTAACATAGCTTAATTGAAGTTGACTATTCATATCTCATATTATTATATCAGAATAAACGGCTTTGCGTTAAGCTCTTTTAGGTTAGTTTTTTCTGTGTCTTATTGTGTTTTTAATGGGATAAATACTCCCTTTCCTTAAACATTTTTGCCATAAATTCTGCGCGGCTTTTAACATTAAACTTGCGGTAAATATTTGTAGAATGACTTTTTACAGTAACAGTGGACAGAATCAGCTTTTCTGCGATTTTTTTATTGGTAAAACCTTCCATTAATAAAAATGCTGTATCTTTTTCTCTTCTTGTAAGCTCGTGCTTGTGGAAAAAAGTCTCTAAATATCTGGTATTTGTGTTATTTTCGCTCATTATTCTTCCTTGATGAGGCGGGTTTAACATAAGAAAATGAAAAAACAGCTCCAGCCTGGTATGAAAAATCATACCAACATGGTTGTTTTTTCATACCTTACTGCTGGGCAGCTTTCCCCCGAAGATCCTCATGCCATCACGCAAAGGCGCACGGCGGCTTCCGTGTAATCACCCTCTCAATTCCCCCAAATAAACCCCATATCAAGATTTGCAAAATCTGTATCTAAGGCTGAGCTTCTTAATGATTCACCTGCATCGCCGCTTCCAACAGGAGTTGTTGGGGAAAGCTCAAGTTCAGCCAATTCTATTGGGTCTATTACCCTGTCAGTATCGCTGATGGTACTGGAATAACCTGATGTAACTGCCATGGAAAAACCATTTGAATCACTCCAGTTTACAGTACCGCTTGATACTTTAAGATTTCTGGTATCCATATCAAAGCTTGTACCGCGCACAGATGCTGTTGCAATAGGGGCTTGTATTGTGACATCAGCCCTTGTTCCTGCAGGAGGCTCAACATCAACCCTTATTCTTCCAGCCTGGAGATTAACATTAAGACTTTCTGTTCCCTGAGAACTGCTTATTTCTGCAAGAGAGAGTCGGGTCAAGGGGCGTACTGTTATCATGGTGCTTCCAATAGCAATTAACGCATTGCTTCTGAACCCTGTTGATACAATTGTATCAAGAGCAATTGTACTGCCAATCTGTGCAGGACTGAAGTCAGAAGCTCCCCTGGCTTTTATTTGCACATCACCTGCCAGTTCACGTATAACACCGGTTTGCGGAAAAATTGCAAAAACAAAAACGCATGTAAATAAAACAACTAAACAAAACCTTTTCATAAACATTACAATACCTCCAGAATTTTACTTTTGTTTGAAAACATCAGTTTTCAAACAAATCAATAAGCAGTAAAAATTACTGCTAACTTTATAAGCCGTATAGGGTCAGAAGAAGGCCAGTTATTGCCATGATGCGGTAAAAATTTGCCGCCCCCCAAACTAAAATAAAGATCAGAATAAACACTATAGTTTAAAGATACAAAAAACTCAGGTCCCAAAAAATGCCCGTTGTTCTGCTCTCCTGACAAAGGATAACTGTTAATGGTATACAAATCATTTTGAATAAAGTATTTTGCACTTATGTTTATTCCAAATTGTTCTGTAATACGCGCAATATATGCCAGTTCCAAAACAGTTAATGCAGACATTCTTGCCTGGAAAACATCTCCGGTACTTCTTGTGGTTATGGGAATAAAACTGTCAAAAAGACCGCCAATTTGTCCGCTTGCATACTGCACGTTAAGCGAAATCCGGCTGTTATAGGCTGTCGGCAAGGTAAAGTATAGTCCCAGATCACCGGCAAAAGCCAAATTTAAAACATTATTGCTTCCTGTTTGGCTTAAAGAAAATATGGTTCCAAGTTCAAAGAAAAAAATGTTTGCAGGCACTCCTATCTTAAATGTCAGGTACTGGCTGTGATAACTTTCATCTGATCTGGTTAAATCAAATTGACCTGTAAGGGCAATGTTCATGCGCAGTATATCAGCTATTGAAAGATGTTCCCAGTCCAGGGATGCCATTACACGTGGCGGGGCAAAATATGTACTAAAATCATTGTAAGCATAAGGCGTATTATTGATTGCCCTGTCATTATCTGTCATTTCAATAAGTATATTTTTTTTGTAAAGAAATCCTGTGTAAAAGGCATTAAAACTGAAATTCCCCAGCCCTGAACTGTGCGAAATTCTTAAACCGTCAAAAAGACCTTGTGCAAGAAAAGGCAGGGGGGTGGAATAGACAAAACGTCCGACAGATAATCCCAGAGCCCCCCATTGCAGAGCAAGCTCTGTGCGTAAAAACTCAGGAACAGATACAAGCTCTTCTGAATACCCAACTGTCATTCCTGCTGAAACAAAAAAACTTCCCAGAAAGTTGTTTTGGGTATTGTCATCACCAAAATACAACAAGAAGCGCGGCACCATCTGCGCATTGTATTCAAAAAAAATATCATCTGCTCCGCGGTCGCCAAAATCTACATATTGATTTATCATAAGGCCGTTTTCCTGGGTCATGCCAATAAAGGGAATAAGCAAAATAAACAAAAGTAAAATGAATCTCTTAATCATTTTAATTCTCCGATATGGTTTCCATGTATGAAAGCATTCTGCCTGTTATAAAAAGCAATAGCTCCCCTGACACTGGCATGGAACCCACTACCCTACCCTGTATGATATTTTTATAAACAAGTTCGCGATAAGCATAATGCGGGTTTCTTGTTCTGGAATACATAAGCCCGCCATTTAAGCCAAAGCAGTTTAAAAATAAAAATGAAATTCCATCAAGCCTTGCAATCATGTCTTGAGTAACATTTTCAGGCAAAAAACCGCCCTTTTGCGCATAATCAAAAGCTTCATCATGGTTGAGCAGAACTGCCTGGGAAGATGCTTCAAGCACAAAGCGCGCTGCCTGAGCGTATGTTACTGCCTGAGTTTCCAAAAGCGCTTCTATTTCATGCGCTGTGTTCTGGGCATGGAGGAATATTGCGCTTGCGAGAAAAATCATTAATAGCAATGGCCATTTTTGCTTCATTTATTACCCATTACTGACTAGCATTCCATGCTGCAAAAACTGCTTCTGCCTCAGCTTTTATCCAGTTATTTGGATCATTGGAAATTTCGAGGGGTAAATCATGATCTGACTTAAAATATTCCATATCTTCTACCCATTTAGCTCTGTCACTTCCTTCAGCATTCCACATATGTGTTGCATAAGTTGCAAAAGACCAAAGAAAATTATCTGCTTCACTTAATTCACTTGCTGTTACCCAGGATGAATTACTCCATGATGGAGGGTTTGGGGGTAAACCAATGATTCGAAAAGCATTGTTGTATGCAACTCTCGTATCTGCATTCTCTTCCCACATTTCCAAAATAACTGCTTTAAACTCTTCCTGTTCTGCTGTGAGTACAATTGGATCATCATCACTACCTCCTGGGTCACAGGCTGCCATTGAAAATCCTATTATTGCGACTAATGCAATAAAGCCGAACAATTTAAGTGTGTTTTTCATAAAAACCTCTTTTTTAAAATATATGAAGGGTCTACAACCCTTTAGGTGCTTAATCCCCCTGATGACTGACACCATAGTACACCAAGTCAAGAAAAAACCACCCACCATAGTGCTGTTTTTTTCATACCACGATGCTGTTTTTTTCATACCACACTGCCGGGCAGCTTTCTCCTGTTTTTTCACGCAAAGACGTTCACCCAGCACCAAATTTGGTGCTGGGCAAGAAGAACGCAAAGAATAGGAATAATTCACAATGCATAATTCATAATTGAGAATCGTGAATTGCTAATTCTTCCTCCTTTCTATTGACAGTTTGTAATATATACATTACAAATAAATAATGGCGATAGTTCGGAAAACAGAGGAAGAAGATGAAAACGAGTAAATGGGACATGGCAGAATTCATTGATTCAAAAGAGGACGTAATCGCCCATCTTAAGGTTGCTCTTGAAGAAAATGATGTGGATTTTCTTCTGAGTGTTCTTAATGCCCTTGCCCGTTCCAAAGGTATGGCAGAAATTGCCGCTGATCTGGGTGTTACACGTGAAGGGTTATATAAATCTCTTTCCCCTGGCAGTAATCCAGCTTTTGGAACAGTGGTAAAAACTCTGGATAATTTAGGATTCAAACTCAACATAGAATTAAAAGCTGCTTCCTAAGCCTTTCCTGTTTTTTCTCACGCAAAGACACAAAGGACGCAAAGGACACAAAGATCAGATAACAAGTAACAGTTATATTACCTATTACTTATTACCTGATACCTATTACCTTCTCTCCCCTCCGTGTCTTAGCGTCTTGGCGTGCTAAAACCACGAATAAAGCTTCCCTGTAATTTTTCTCACAAAGACACAAAGGCACCTTTCTTCCCATTTTATGATTGTCCGCAGATTTCACGGATTTACGCGGATATGATTTATTTCTTATAATATAAATCATTATAATCCGTTTAATTCGCGTAATCAAGAGGGGAACCTTCGCAGCTTCGCAGCTCGGTTGAGGTTCCCGCGGATCC
>Ga0099364_10010587_pt1 | contig 12668 bp, 8 predicted proteins | sample TergutTh196P3_FD_73070 | JGI IMG/M metagenome (GOLD analysis project Ga0099364, IMG submission 73070) | Microcerotermes parvus P3 segment gut microbial communities from Pointe-Noire, Republic of the Congo - Th196 P3 | ecosystem: Host-associated > Arthropoda: Insects > Digestive system > Gut ... | reverse complement strand
ATACCGCTTCTTTATGCAATTCATGATGTTCCTTTACGGTTCTTTGTTCTCGCTTATCCAGACCCACAGCGTCGCGCAGAAGGAGAGCGGCGCGGAACGCGCGCTTATGGCATTCTCGTCTCTTTTGAAAAGCACGCCTAACTTTATGGTTATAACCGATTCGGACAATACGGTGCGTTATATATCCCAACCGATGATTAAGTTCGCGAATATATCGCGTCTGGAATTTGCCGTGGGAAAACCGCTGCTCGATTTATTCCCCGACAAAACGTTGAAGCTCATGTTTGCCGATATTTTGGACGCGGACCGCTTCATTGAAACGATCATGGAAATCGACACGGGTGGCGGGGGGAGGTATTTCAAAGTCGTTTCGGATAAACTTGCCGGCGACGCCGGAGGCATGTTTATCGACATATCGGACATAACGCCTTCGGTGGAGAGCCGAAAGATGGCTGAGGAAGCCAATTCCGCGAAATCCAGGTTTCTCGCCAACATGAGCCACGATCTCCGCACTCCGCTCAACGTCATAATGGGAATGAACGAGATGATAGGCAGGGCAGCCAGGGGAGTGAACGAAGACGTCGCCGGATGGAGCGGCGAGATCGCGCGCATGGGCAAGGGCCTGTTGAGCCTCGTGGAATCGGTGCTCGACGTGTCGAAGATCGAGCAGGGAAGGCAGGAACTCAATCCCTCCGAGTACGCCGTTTCCGATCTGCTCCGGGACCTCGCGATAGTCGGCGAGCAGGAGGCGCGTGAACACGGGTTGAATTTTCTCGTAAACGCGGCTCGGGAAATGCCCTCGAAACTGTACGGCGATTTCGAGCGTGTCCGAAGGATAGCGGCAAATCTCCTTTCCAACGCCGCGAAGTACACGGAACGGGGCACAGTCGCCATTGAATCCTCATTCGACGCGAAAAAATCCGAACTTCGCCTTGCCGTTTCCGACACGGGAATTGGTATAAAAGAAGAATATATCGATTCGATCTTCGAAAAATTTTCACGGGTGGAAAGCGCGAAACCCGGTTCCGGGCTGGGGCTCACGATAGCGCTGGAACTGGCGCAGCTCATGGATGGGGATATAAAGGCGTCGAGCGTGTGGGGAGAAGGCAGCGTCTTTACGGCGGTCATACCCCAGCGCGTCATCGATCCATCGCCGATGCTGTGGCGCGGGACGGAAGCGGAAGAAGTGACGGAAGATCATTCCGGCTCGTTCATCGCGCCGGAGTGCCGGATACTGGCCGTGGACGACAACCCCCCCAACCTGAACGTGACGCGCCTTCTTCTGGCCCGTACCGGAATGAAGGTGGATACCGCGGCAAGCGGCGCGGAATGCGTCGAAATCCTGGCGGCCGGGAATCATTATCACGCTATCCTCATGGACTATATGATGCCAGGGATGAACGGAGTCCAGACGCTCTTACGCATCAAGGAGGAAATCCCAGGATTTGCAGCGCCGGCGATCATGTTCACAGCCGACGCGATAACCGACTCTCGGATATTTTCGGAGGCCGGTTTCGTGACATGCCTGACGAAACCAGTGGCGCCCGCCGCTCTCGAAAGCGCGCTGCTCTCCGTTCTGCCGAGGGAACTCGTGACGCGCGTGCACGGCATGGCGCGGGTTTCCGAGGAAATAAGGCTCGAATGCGCGAACCTCCTGACTCCGTTCGGCGTTGATTTCAACGAGGCAATGAAGTACGCGGAGGATGTGGATATGTTTATTGAACAGGCGAGAATTTTTATTGAAGGGTACGAAGAATCCAGGGATGAGATCGAAACCGCGGCGGCATCGGATGATTGGTCCCGCGCGCGCCGAGGATTCCATTCGCTGCGGGGACTCGCCGGATATGTGGGAGCTTCCTCATTGGGTGAGACGACGCTGAAAATACACGCCGCCTGCCGGACGCAAGACGCGGACCATGTCCGCGTACTCCTGCCCGTCCTGTTGTTCGAATGGGAACGGGCGCGCGACGGTCTTGAAATCTTTGTACGGCATTACAATGAAAGGAGGTTGTCCGATGTTTGAGCAAACTGAGCAGACCGAGCAAGCCGCTATAAAAATTCTGCTTGTCGATGACGATAAAAACCTGCTCCGTATGGCGCGCGTCCGGTTGCAGCGCCACCATTACGAGGTTATTACGGCGTCCGGCGGAGAGGAGGCGCTCAGGATGGTATACGAAGGTGGAATCGAGCCTGACATCGTTCTGCTGGACATCGACATGCCAGGCATGGACGGGTTCGAAACGTTCGTCCATATGCGAGAGCGGCGGGCGCTGGATTATGTTCCGATAGTGTTTCTCACGTCGCTCGCCAGTGAGGAGGATAAGGTTAAAGGGCTGGGCGCAGGAGCCGCCGACTACCTGACGAAGCCGTTTGAAGGCGACGTGATGATGATGCGAATCCCTATGTACGTCGAAGCCGCGCGCGAGCGGCGCAAGCTCCGCGATATAGAGAGAGGCGGCGGCATCGTGATCAACGAGAAAAAATTCGCGAGTATTTCGTCGCGGTTGAATGAGGTGGAGAAAGAGGCCGCGCGTCTAGCCCTCTTGGGCAGGAGTAATACCGAGATCAGCGAAAAATTGTCGTACTCCGGCGCGTACGTGAAGAAATTGATGTCCGGCATATACGATAAACTGGGAATAAACAGCCGCGACGAATTGAAGAAAATTTTCACGCCATTACAGTAAAGGCGGCAGCCTGCCGCCTGTGGCAGAATGCCGCCCCTGCGAAGGGTTTGATATGGTTCCCTATTTCACCGGGAATTTAAAATACGTGTCGGGAAACGGCTCGTCATTCAGGGTATAATGCCACCATTCTTCGTCATACCGCCTGAATCCGGCGCTTTCCATCGCGTTTTTCAAAATCAGCCGATTACGTGCCTGCTCGTCTGTAATAAGATTCGTTCCGTGGTGGGACGCAAGCCCAAAGAAGTCAAACGGCGTGCCCATGTCAACCTCTTTGCCGGTCCGCATGTCTATGATAGTCAGATCGATAGTGCTGCCCCTGGAATGGCCGGAGCGAGCCGCGATGTAGCCGTCGATAAACAGCCGGTTTTTTTCGACATCGGGATAGAAGTATTCCTTTGTCAAAACATCGTTCACATCTTCCGCCCATCGCACGAAGTGATCGACCGCGCCCTGCGGCCTGTAAACGTCAAAAACTTTCACCGCGTACCCCTGTTCGCGCAGGCCGTCGCTCGCTTGCTTCAAAGCCGCCGCCGCCTGTTCGGTCATTATGGCGACCGGGGACAGATAATCGTCAACGCGAACGCCCAGAAAGTTATATGTACTGTAATACCGTATTTCCAAAATTACGTCCGGCACTACGTCGGTCACGTACACGAATCCGTCGGGCAAACCAGCCGCGTCAGGCGCGGCGTGGACATCCGCGCTGCCCGTCAGTAATAAAGAAATTATTAAAAGGATCATGAGCATCCTTGGCACGGTTTTAAGTTTCGTCATAGCAACCAAATCCTTTCAGTTTATTTAAGATTATGGAAATTTTAATACTAATGCGGAGAAAATAAGGTGACCGAAAGTTACTTATTTGAGTTGAGAGTTGAGGGTTGAGAATTGAGAGTTGAAAAAACGCCGATTTTGTCATAGCATTGAATGTTAATTGGCGTCAATCATGATTCTTGTTGAATATGAGGAGAGTAAAAATGGAAGAGCGTACCCAATGTATTTTTTTAGCGGACGATAATCCGATATACCTGAACGCGGGGAAAGCCGCTTTGCGGCATAAGTATACCGTGGTGACGATACCATCGGGGGATAAACTTTTGGCGCTGCTTGAAAAAACGCGTCCAGATTTGATATTGCTTGACGTGGAAATGCCGGGCATGAGCGGGTATGACACAATTAAGGAAATAAAGGCGAACTCTGAAACCGCGGAAATACCCGTAATATTTCTGACCGGAAAAAGCGAGCCTGAAAACGAGCTTTTAGGGCTTTCACTCGGCGCGGTGGATTACATAACAAAGCCTTTTTCGACTCCGCTTTTACTCAAGAGGATTGAAGTGCATTTGCAGCTGCACGAGCAAAATAACGCGTTGCGCATGTTTAATGAAAACCTGCTCGAAATGGTAAAGGAACAAACGGCCGACATACTCGCTCTGCAAAACGCGGTTATCATGTGGGCCGCGGAAGTGATTGAATTTCGGGATGAGGAAACCGGCGAGCATGTGGAACGCGTTCAGAAATACCTGAAAATACTGTTGAGTGAAATGAAAAAAACCGCGCTTTACGAGGATGAAGTAAAAACATGGGATATTGAGGCGTTTTTGAAATCGGCTCTACTGCATGACGTCGGCAAGATAAAAGTGCCTGATGATATTTTACTGAAAAAAGCGCGGCTTTCGGACGACGAGTTTGCCGATATGAAACTTCATTCGTTATATGGCAAAATGCTGATCGAGAGCCTGGAGGATAAAGTACCCAACCAAACTTTTTTGCAGTACGCGAAAACACTCGCGTACAGTCATCACGAAAGATGGGACGGAACCGGCTATCCGGACCGGTTGAAAGGAGGGGAAATTCCCTTGCAGGCGCGCATGATGTCTATTGTGGACGTGTATGACGCGCTGATTTCGGAGCGTCCGTATAAAAAAGCTTTTTCACATGAAGAATCTATGGAGATTATTTCCGGGGGCCGCGGCACGCAATTTGACCCTGATTTGACAGATTTGTTCATAAGCTTGTCCGGCAGAATCAAAGAAATTAACGAGGATGCGAAAAATGAAGAAGCGTAAACGGGGGATATCTACCCTAAATAAAGTTATGCTGACCACTCTCATCGCCGTTTTTCTTGTTTTTAGCCTGTTCGTGGCGCTGGCGGCTCATATTCTGTTTACTACGAGCATGAGTAACGCGAGAGATATGTATGCCGACCAGGCCGAGCGCGTTGCGTGGCTGATCCGGGATAATATCGGCTTTACGACCAGTATGCTGAACTTAACCCAACTATCGCTTGCCGAACTTGACCCCGATTCACGCGAGGCGAGCGTCGCGGCCGATAAAATTCTGCTTGCGATGATGAATTTAAGCCCTAGCGTGTACTCAGCCTGGTTCGTTTTTGAACCCGGGGTGTACCATGAGGAGGGGCATTTTATTAAGGAGTATTTCAGACAGGACGGCGTTATTAAAGAATTATCCGACACGAAAGCCAATGATGAACTAAAATCGCCTGAAACCGCGCCGTGGTATTATGAGCCGCTCTCAACGGGAAATTCTTTTTTCGATAATGTCGGCCTTTACGATTACGGTTCCGATGGAGGACTTATTTACACAGCCACGGTCAGCGTTCCAATTTCGGCAAACGGCAAAATCATCGGCGTCTGCGGCGTGGATATCATTTATCAGGGTATGTTCGACATGTTTGATCTAAGCGCGAAAAAGCCGGACAGCTTTTTGGTGCTGTTGAGCAAGGAGATGACCATTCTTCATGCGCCTGATAACGATTTGATTTACAGAAACCTTGCCGATTTTTCGTTTGAGGATTTTGAAACGATGCGCGATAATTTGGAGCAGGGGGTGGTATATTTTGGCGAAATCACCTCGCCGTTTACCGGTATGAAATCGCTTGCATCAGTACAGCCGATTTGGATCGATACCGGGGCGAGCCGCCGCCCTCTTTATTTTTTCAGTTGTACGCCGCTGCGCCAGCTCTACGCGGATAGTTACAATATAGCGATATTGCTTATTGCGGCAAGCGCGGTCTGCCTGTTTCTGGTCGTCTGGATCATTTTTGTAAATACGAATAAAATTTTGAAGCCCATTAAGATGCTGACGCGCTATGCGGAACAAATGTCGAGCGGCAATCTCAATGAGGATAACGCCGCCGCCGTTTATCACCCTCCGCCTCCGCTCCCGGACGATGACATGAATGAGAAAAATGAAGTTGCGACCTTGCAGCGCGCATTCATTAAGGTGCTGGACACGCTGCAAGAAAATTTGCGGACCGTGGAAAGGCGCGTGGAAGAACGCACGCATGAATTACAAAAATTACAGGAGGAGGCGCAGGCGGCTTCCGAGGCGAAGAGTCAATTTCTGACCAATATGTCGCACGAAATCCGCACGCCCATGAACGCGGTTTTAGGTATGGCCGAACTGCTGCTTTCGGAAAAATTGAACGAACGCCAGATGCGCTACGCCGATGACATTAAAATATCCGCTATGGCGCTGTTGGACATAATCAACGATATTTTGGATTTATCGAAAATACAAGCCGGCAAATTGGGCCTCACGCCCATACACTACGATTTTAACGCGCTGATTGTCCATATCGGTTCGATTGCGAACTTTTTAATAAATGAAAAAAATCTGACGTTTGAAGTTGATATGCGCGGCGAAACGCCTGGATGCCTCTTTGGGGATGATGTCCGGCTCCGGCAGGTGCTTCTCAATATTCTGGGCAACGCGATCAAATTTACAAATGAAGGTTACGTTCGGCTGGACATTTGCGTCACGGATAAAAACATTACTTTTACCGTCAGTGACACAGGTATTGGCATATCTCCGAAAAATATTCCCACGCTTTTTGAGGCTTTCGAACAGGTTGACACGAAGAAGAACCGCGATAAAAAAGGAACCGGGCTGGGTCTTACCATTACCAAGGCTTTGGTCGAAATGATGGGCGGAGAAATAACGGTTGAAAGCGTATACGGCCAGGGTTCGAAATTTAATGTCGTAATCCCGAAGGTGCTAGGCGACGAAGCATTGATCCAGCGAACCGTCGGCGAGGAAAATTTAATTTGCGCGCCGGACGCAAAGGTATTGGTTGTGGATGACAATAAAATAAATCTGAACGTGGCGCTCGGTCTTTTGGGACTGTTCAAAATAACGGCGGAAACGGCGGTGTCCGGTCCGCAGGCAATAGAGCTGGTCAGCAAAAACCAATATGATATTGTGTTCATGGATCATATGATGCCGGGAATGGATGGCGCGGAGGCAACCAAAATCATTCGTGAAATGGGCATAAACGTTCCAATCATCGCGTTTACCGCCAACGCCATAACAGGCACGAAAGAATTGCTGCTGGAAGCCGGCATGAACGATTTTCTGTCGAAACCGATTCTAAAGGCGTCGCTGATCCAAATTTTGAAGCATTGGCTTCCCGCCGAAAAATTGATCGGCGAGCCTCCTGAAACGGTTACAGCGGGAGAAGCTGAAGCAATAATAAATGAGGAATTTTGGAATAACATCGAACATATCGAAGAGCTTTCCGTAAAGACGGGCTTGGACGCGGTATCCGGCCGGCGGGACGTTTATGAAAAATCTATGAAATTAATGATTAAGGAAATTGAAAAGTGCGATAAGAACTTAAACGAATTTTTAGCCGCGGGCGATATGCGAAATTTTTGCATAGAGGCGCACAGCATGAAAAGCTCGCTGGCCAATATCGGCGCAACGGCGCTTTTCGAAATCGCGCGCGATCTTGAAATCGCGTCCGATCAAGAAGATGCGTCATTTTGCGCTTCAAATTTACCGCCTTTTTCAGATAAGCTGAACGCGTTAAACTTTAAACTAAAGGAAGCCTTCATGGAAACGACACAGCCTAACGGCCCGATTGAAATTCCGCCGGAACTGTCGGGTATTTTTAAGAATATGACGGACGCTTTTGGCGATATGAATTTCGCCGCCATTGATAAAGAGATGGGAAAGTTGGACGCGCTTGAGATAAACGGCGCGTTGAAAGAGGAAATAGAGCAGATTAAGGACGCTGTTCTTATAATGAATTACGACGGCGCTGTGGAAGTTATGCAAAAGCTGCTGCGTTACGAATGAACAAAGACAAAGGCATACCGTCGATAGGTTTGGTGCTATCCGGGGGAGGAGCTAAAGGCGCGTATCAGGCCGGAATAATCAAAGCGCTCGCCGAGATGGACGTTCCGATCGCCGCGATATCCGGGGCGAGCATAGGCGCTTTGAACGGCGCTGTTGCGGCGGCGTCCGATTCTCTGGGCGACGCCGCCGCGAGGCTTGAAAAGATTTGGCGCGCCATAGCCGAGGACCCGCCGCTTGGAGAGAAAATACCGACGTCAATCCGGCTTTTGGAGGCGGTCGGACTCAAATTGGGCGATGACTTCCTGTACAAGACGAAGATAGCAAACGAGATCGCGCACAATCTTCTGCCCACGATCCTTTCCCCCGAAACCGGCGCGCTGGTCGATAATTCGCGCATAAGGGGCATGTTGGCCGAATATGTGTCCGTGGAACAACTGGCGCGCGGCACGCCGCTTTATGTCAGCGTCTATCCCAAAAACAAGAAAACCCTCGCCACCCTGATAGGCCCGGGGTTGGCAAAACTCCGCATCAAGAAAAACCGAGGGGCGGAATTTCTTCACGTGCAGTCGCTCCACCCGGAGGACCAGCACACCGCTCTGCTTGCTTCCGCCGCGATTCCGTTTCTGCTCGCCGCCCAAAAAATTGACGGGGAGAGCTATGTGGACGGGGGGCTCGGCGGCATCCTGTCCTCCTCTGGCAACACGCCCATATCGCCTCTGCTTGACGCGGGGTGTAATCCAATCATCGTTACGCACCTGAGCGACCGTTCGGCGTGGAACAGGCAAAAACACCCTGACGCTGCGATAATCGAGATAAAACGCGAGGAAACAATCAGCCGCGCTCCTGTGCTACCGGAGATATTCGACGTGATTTCATTCCAGCCGAAAAAAATCAATTCATGGATGAAGCAGGGCTACAACGATACGATCCGCTGCGTGAGGCCGTGGCTTAAATTCATCGTCAACCGCTGAACGCGGCAAAGAGGTAACTTTTAGTCACCCTGCATAACTCGCCAAACAATTAACATTCACCCGACTGGCGTCTGTTTCGTCAAATAATTGTTTAAAAGGCGGGTGAATTGCTATGACGAAAAAATTTTTGATGGTGTTGGCGGCGTTTTTGTGTTTTGCTCTGCTGCCAGTGACCGCATGGGCGTCGCAGGTAGACATAACAAATTTGTCGACAGTCGGTGAAATCAAAGAAAAAATAGAGGATGCTATTAAAGATTTGGGTGACGGCGGAACAGTGATCGTGACCGGCGAAAAAAACGACGCGGGCGAAACCCTTGAGCTGAGAATCCCCGCGAACGTGACGGTGGAATGGCGGGCTGATTATTCCGGGAGTTACGACCAAGGCACAAGAAGATTGATTGAATTATTAAATGGCGACAACGACAGCGGCGTTGGGATCTTTGAGTTGAGAGGCACGGTGGAAAACAGAGCCGGCAACGCGATCTACCTTACGAAAGATGAAGAAGACCCGGACCCGGACACAGAAATTTTCTTTCATGAAGGCGATTTCGATCAAGATAAAAACGATGAAAAAACTGCACCCGAAGTCGCGAATACTGATCTTGTAACGGTAAAGGTAATCGGCGGCAAAGTGAGAGCTGCGGCGGAAGCCCCAAACCCAACGGGAACATTATACGGCATACTCTTCTACGGCAATGGCAGGCTGACGATGGAAAACGGCACTGTGGAAGCCAAAGGAAATAATGAATATATCAGCGCCATCGGCATGTTGCGCGGCAAGGCCGAAATAATCAACAGCACGGTTACGGCGGACGGACTTACTAGAGCCGATGATACAAGGCTAATATACGCCATCTACGTCACGTATCGGCATGAAGATAATGACATTAACGTAACCGGCGGAAAGATTTCGTCCGCCTCTGTGATTGGAAGGAACAGCGCTATCCGCTTCAGCAACGGCAAGTTGACGTTAACCGACAGCATAGTGGAGGCGAAATCGAACAGTATGAGAAAGGGCGATATCGCAAACGCAATCTTCATCAGAACAGCGGGAACGGTCGCGGTAAGAGGCAACAGCAGGGTTTCGGCTTTCAATGAACAAGACGAGGTAATCGCGGCCTACGGAATATACGCTCAAGCCACGGGCAAGGTGGCGGTAACCGGCGGTTTGGTTGAAGCCGTATCCAAACAAAAAACTGAACCGATAGATCCTCCCGCCAATGTCAGCGCAATTTTCATTGATAATCCACCCCCCGGTGTGGCAGCCTACCTGAAAGGCGCTTGCGTAGGCGAGTTAACTGTTTCTAACCCAACAGGCGCGATGATCGTTGAGGTTGATACGCCTGTCATTCCGCCATCGCGCCACGGCACGAGCGAAGGTCTGACTGTAAAAAAACCGGATCCCCAAAACCCCGGCGAAACCGCCGTATGGGATACCACCGGAAACATTCCAAAAATCGTATTCACGCTGGAAACGCTTGATGAAAAGGTCGAATTAGAGTGGGGCGTTAAGGCCGCTGATCCAATAAATCCAAGCGACCCGGAAATCCCAGACAACCCAAGCGACGGGTGCGGCAATACCGGAGCCGGGACGATATACGCGGGGCTGTTTATCGCGGTTTTATACGCGCTGGACCGAAGGTTTAACGCGGCGCGCGGCGGGAGGAAATGAACCGGTGGAGGGAGAGTGAAAATATCATGAGGAAAAAACTTTTGATAGTTTTGGCGGCGTTTATGTGTTTCGCCCTGACGCCCGTTGCGGCATTGGCGGGGGAGGTCGCGCTCGACATCTCTGAGGGCAGCATCGTAATAAACAGGAATAACTATACCGTCGGAGGCGGAGGGCAGGTAAATTACCCTTCGGGAACCGTATTCGTAATATTCGGCGTAACCGATCAAAACACGATAACCGTTTCCTCCAGCGTAACCGCCAATATAACGCTGGGGAATAGGATAGGCCGAAAACCTGTAAACGTTGACGTTAGCGGGCCTGAGAAATGCGCTTTTGATATAGAGAGAGGCGCGACGGTGAATTTGACGCTCTTTGTCGCGACCGAAAATAAACTCAAAAGCGGCGGTACTCACGCCGGCTTACATGTCCCGGCAGGGGCCGCCATCAATATCATAGACGAGGGTGAATTGGAGGCCACGGGCGGCTTCGGCGGTGCGGGCATCGGCGGCTCTTCCGGCGAGGCCGCCGGTAAAATCACCATCGGCAAAGGAATCGCCCGTGACCCGGCGATCGAAGCCACCGGCGGCGGCGGCGGGGCCGGCATAGGCGGCGGCGCCGGAGGCGCAAGCGGCAACATCACAATTAACAACTACAGGACCGTCGCCACCGGCGGCCCTGACGGCGGCGCGGGCATCGGGAATGGCAGCGGCGGCGCGGGCGGAGTGATTACCATCAATAAAGGCATGACCGAAGCCGTTGGCGGCGGCAGCGGCGGAATTGGCATCGACGGCGCGACTGTAAATATCAGAGATGGTACGGTGACGGCGTCGAGCGCTGTCGGCGGGCAGGCGCTTCGCGCCGGCAGGCTTAATATGGCCTCCCGTTACTCTTATCTGGCGAGTACAACAAATCCGCCCGACCCGAATGATACGTGGAAGAATTGGCCCGGGGACAGGGTTCCTTTGAAAGCCGATCCGGCGTTCAAATACGTGGAAATTGCGGCGGGTTCAGGCAGTGAAGGTATTGAGTCTTTAGACGAAAGCGGCGGCGGCGGTGGCGGATGCGACGCTGGAGCCGGGGGATTTATCCTTTTGGCCGCGTTCTTCATGTTTGTACATCAACAAAAAAAGAGCAAAACACCGGACCGGTGATCAAAATCCCGCTTCGCTGAATCAGTACGCTGGAAGCCGCCCTGAAAATAGGGAGGCTTCCGGCGTTTTTATTTATCGGGTTGGCTCGTAATACTTCTTTACCGTATAATTTCATATATTTCATATTGTGAGGGCTGAATAAAAACAATTCGTGAGGTGACGGATTATGTTTATAGGAAATGGTTTTTTTCGGCGCAAATATGTGACGCGGCGCGAAATTTGCGCTTTGGCCTTGGCTGTGACATTTTTTTCAATTTTATTTTTAGCTTCGCGCGCCGTTGCGAACAACGCCGCCCCGTCCGGAATTTTCTCACCCGAGGCGGACGTAATTTGGAGCGATTTACATTCAGGCGTTTACGACGAGGATATAGAGCGCGATCTTCTCGATTTGGTTTCTGAGTTAAAGTAAGGGCTGATGTGTCTGGAGGCGAAAAAATGAAATACGCAGATTCTCAATATAAAAACTATATCGCGATTTTAAAAGAAGAGCTCATACCCGCAATGGGGTGTACAGAACCTGTGGCGCTGGCCTTTGCGGCGGCTAAGGCAAGTGAAATCCTTGGGAAGCCGCCTGAGCGGCTGCTGCTGGAAATAAGCGGCAATATTTTCAAAAATCTTAAAAGTGTCGTCGTACCGAATACAGGCGGGCGAAAGGGGATAAAAGCTTCCGTCGCCGCGGGAATAGTCGCGGGCAATACCGAAAAAAAACTTGAGCTGCTGGCCAATATCAGCGAGGACCAGCACCGCTTGATTGCCGATTTTTTGGATAAAGTCCCAATAGAAATAAAAATGGCCGACTCCGGGCGGGTTCTTGAAATAATTATCAGTTTGTTTGCCGGAGAATCTTGGTCGCGGGTCAGAATAATCGATGCCCATACGAATATTGTTTCTATAGAGAAGGATGGAAAATTTCTATTTAAAGAAGAAGAAAAACCGATGCAGCTTAACGAAACCGGCAGGACCGCGCTTAATATAGAAGATATTGTCGATTTTGCGGAAATCGTCAATATCGAAGATGTGCGGGAGTTGTTCGAAAGGCAGATTGAATACAATTCGGCCATTTCAGCCGAGGGGCTTAAAGGGGATTACGGGG
>Ga0099364_10010586_pt1 | contig 12670 bp, 1 predicted proteins | sample TergutTh196P3_FD_73070 | JGI IMG/M metagenome (GOLD analysis project Ga0099364, IMG submission 73070) | Microcerotermes parvus P3 segment gut microbial communities from Pointe-Noire, Republic of the Congo - Th196 P3 | ecosystem: Host-associated > Arthropoda: Insects > Digestive system > Gut ... | reverse complement strand
TGTGGCATTAGATATTAAAAATGGTATGCTTGATTTGAATGGATGTAATTTAGTGTTGGCGTCTGCTGAAGCAACAATCCAAGAGACACCAAACGGTTATGTAACAAACAGCGGGATATCTTATTTTAATGAAGATATAGATTCCACCAAAGGTGCAATCCTTTCTTATGGCGAGGAAGCAATGGGTGGTGTTTCTTTAGATTGGTCTAGTGTAGACCAAATTAGAAGTATTGGCGTAACATATACTCCTGTAAGCCCTTCTGGTGTTCCTAACGGTATTAATCTTCAAAGTGCAGGATCGGTTAGAAGATATCCAAAAGCGGTAAATATTCCTGATGTTGGTCGTTCAACAAAAAGATATTACTATGTAAAAGATGAGGTATTAGAAAGCGTTACACTTTCATACTTCCAAAGAGAAGTTGCAGGGCAAGAAACATCGATGAAAGTTTATTTAGAAGTTGTTGGTGATGCAGGCACAAGCACAGATGCGTTTTCTAACAGCGAACAGTTGAAAGGAAACACTATGGTAAATGCTTCGAGCGCAACTCGTCCTGGCAATGTATCGGTAACTAAATTCGCAGAAGGTGAAACTTATGGTTTAACAGGTGATGCTATAGCAAAAACACCTAAAGGACTTTTGCTTGCACTTGCTGCACTTCCAGGCGACGGTATAGTTAGAATTTGGACTAATGCTTCAGGTGATGAGCAATGGCAAACTCCTTCTAACTGGTTGCCGCTTGACCCTCCAGGACCTCCGGGACCAAGCGATCAAGTTTTAATTTCTCGTAATCCAAATTATCCTCGCACATTGACAGGCAATATATACATTACAGGTAGAGCGACAGCGGGACATCTTATTTTAGATGGCGATGATATAACTTTATACGGTTCGCATTTATCGGCAACTAACTCTCCTGTATTAGAAATGACAGCAAATATAGATGTCGAAGGTAGTGCTGCAATAATTGGTATAACTCCTGACGGCAGAAGATTAGATTTGCGAATCGGCGACGGACAAAGACAAGGAGTTAGCACAGAGATTTGGGCTATTCCAGTAAATACAGAAGCGACTACGGGTGCTTGGTTTGATAATGTTATTATCAATTCTGCAACATTAACTCCATCTGATGGAATGCGTATTTCAGGCGATATTACATTAAACGGCAACTCAACTTTACGACAAGATAAAGGTAATAGTTTAGTATTGTTTGGTCCGCATTCGGCAACGAAAAGATTATCAATGCCTACAAGTAGCAGTGCTTTATTTGGCAATATAATTTTAGCGAATCAAGCAAGAATGACAACAACAGCGGATTTGCGTTTGCAAGATGCGTTTATATTCGAAGACGCTCAAAGCAGTTGGGTTTCTACTGCAGGAACGATATTTGCCACAGAACCAAACCAAGTATTGTGGATAAACAGATTTAATGCAGATTTCCAAGTGTTTAATATGCAAATTGGATCTACGGATACCGATGATCCTGTTGGTCCAGATGAAAGCGAGCCAGAAGGAACGATAACATTTAGAGGACAATTACAAAAAATTGGAAATAGTGTATTAAGTCCATTAGGAACAGCATATACAACCGGCGAAGGTCAATATGCAGTAGTATTTAATAGCACAACACAAACCGAAATAGTAAACTCTCTAACGGGTGAATTGAATTTCCATAACTTAATTGTTCGTCCTGGAACGAAATTAAGAACCAGTTCAAGTTTCAATATCAAAAACTATTTATATGTTGGCGATAGAGCGGAAATGGTTTGCGAGGCGGGAACTGTTACTTATAATGGACTTGGAGAAATGGTAATAGAAAACATTTCTACACAAACTTTAATTCATAACGATGTAGTTGTAGATGGTAGATTAACAACTCCTTCAAGTTGGACTTTAGCGGGCAACTTAACTGTTGAAGAAGGTTATTTCAGACAAACATCAGGCACGATAACAATCGATAACGGTGGTCAGATTAAAAGAATAATTGATAATACGGGCATTGTTGGTGTTCCTGCAATTGAGTTTAATAAGTTATACATTACAGACAATTCTACATTAACAACGGGACCTGCAATGGCTACTGATGCGGACAATACAAGTTTTGCAATTAAAAATAGCGTTCCGACAGGAAATTCACCGTCGGGAGTTAAAATTGTTGCAACTCCATCGGGTATAGAAGTTGATGGAATAGGTAGATTTGACCAACCTGCAATTGGCACAGTTCATTTCAGAACAGACGGAAATGTTGATGATACAACTGCAAAATGGATAATTAACAACGCTGTAAATGATTCTAATATGCGTTTTGGTAATATCTTTATCGAATCAGGATTTGCTAAAAACGATGTTAAAACAAGAACGGGCTTTGAAGTTATTGGCACAAGTGGATCAGGTGGTTCGCAAGCTGCAGAGTTTTTAGTAGCAGGTGCGGGTGCAACATTTGAAGCATTTGATGGCACTGTTCACTTTACAGGATTTGGAACATATGAAGCGAGAATTGCTGCTATTCGTCCTGCGAACGCACAATTTTCATCTATTCGTTCTACAAATGCAATAACATTACGCTTAAATGGTGGCGATGAAATTGCTATTAGTGGTGATTTAATTGCTGATTCGGCTTCTCAATTTATTGCGGGAGATGGCGAACCTGTAACTCAATCTGCACGAGTAGAGTTTAACGGTAAAGATGCTCCGCAATATTTAACAGGAACAACAACAGAAACTCCTGCATTTACATTTACGAAATTGATTGTAAATAAAGGTGATAATCTTCCTAATGATTTTGTTGATAATCCAACAGAAGATGGAGTTTTGTATATGCAAAAACCGACAAGAATTGCTAATGTTAGCTCAACAGATATTTCTACGCTTGTATTAAATAGTGGCGTTCTTCATCTTGGATCTGATACATTGACAGTCAAAGCACCAAATATAACAAGGCACGATGGAGCAATAAACGGCGCCAATGGAACTTATGTTATAGGCACAGGGCATCAAAGTCCATATTTAGAAGATGTATTATTCACTGTTGGCAATACTCCTACATTATATAATTTGGATGTGGCAGCAGCTCATCAATTAACAAATAGTTTAACAATTAATGGAAACCTTAATTTAAGAGAAGGTAACTTAACATTTGCTCCAGTAGGAACAAGTAATGTTGTTGAGCCAAAATTGATAACTTTATATGGTGATTTAATACAAACAAGCGCTTCAGGTTTATTACGGAATTCTAATGGAGACCAAACATATAACCGTCTTGTATTAAGAGGAAGCGGAAGTGTGCAAGGTGGATTAAGAAATGGTTTGTTCTTTAGTGGTAACGCATTAAGTATTACACTTCACAGAGCCGAAACGCTTGGTGGCGACCTTAATTTTGTTAATGCTAATTTAACAATCCAAACGGGCGTAAATACATTAAATTTGGGTGCTAATAAATTAACATTATCTGACTCAGCTAAAGCCAATCCAACAGGAATCACAATTATATCAGGAAATATAACTGCGGGACCGGGTTCAGAGGTTGATTTCCAAAGAATAAATGTAATACCTGCAAATATGTTTACAAGAAGCGAAGCGAATATAATTACTTTAGGTAATGCAACAGGACATCCATCAGAAGTTTTACTTAGAGGTGATTTAAAAATTAACAACGCTTTAAGAATTATTGAAGCTACTACTCCTGTTACTCCTCATACAATGCAAATTGTTACAGGCGATAATATTTTAACAATTGCAGCGGGAGCAACAACACATTTGAGTGATATTCACTATGTAGTAGGCAACTTGCAAAAAACAGTTACAAATGTAGGCGAAATGACATTCGAAGTTGGAACACCAACAGAATATACTCCTGCAACTATGCGATACCAAAACACGGGCTCGAGCCAAGAAATTCGCGTTAATGCTCAACCAGTAGATCCTGCTTCAGGACGCGGTGGAAATCCTGACAATACGATAAATATTGTTTGGAATATTGAGCCACAAGGCGACCCAGTTAGAGACGCTTTATCATTAAGATTTGGTTTCAAAACTCCTGAAAAAATATATAATCCTACAAATCCGTCTGTTACTTTTAGACCAGAAGCGGGAAGAGTATTTGCTGCGAAATGGGATAACGGAAGATGGGAAGATTATAGAAATACAATCGCAACATTGACAGATGCAAATCCTAACCCATATAATGTAGTGCCTTCTACGGGCAGTTATCCTGTAAGAAATAGCGAAGCATTAGCGGGCGATTGGGCAATATTTGTATCGAACGCAAACACAGACGCATCTAAAGACGATGCTATAAGAACAGACAGAAACAGAATTGTAATTAAAGAAATTGTTTCCACTCCAGTAGTTACGGGAATGCCTTTCAGAGTTACAATAGGATTAGAAGATATGTATGGACAACCTCGTTCTTCTTCAATTCCTTTACCTGTTGAAATAGATTTTGGAAATAGTGGGCTTAATCTTGAAACAGGTGGGCTTCAGACATTCACAATGGTATTTCCAGCGGACTCTACAGAAAGAACAGTTCAATTGCAAGTGAGGACAAGCGGTCCAGAAATAACATCGCCAGCAGCACAATTATTAGTAAGAGCGACAGGCGATTCAGCATCTCGTTGGACTCCAGCAATATCAGAACACTTTGCAGTAATTCCAGTAGCACCACCGGTTCAAGCAATCAATGTTAATTTCCCACCAACAAGAATTACATATACAACTGCGAAAGTAGTTTGGGAAAATATGAGTGGTGATAATGTATTAATTGTTGCTAAAGCAAAAGAATTATTAGAAGCACACGAAATGCCAAGAGATGCCGTAACATATATTCCTAACCAAGTATATGGAGCGGGTTCTAACCTCGGTAATGCTGTTGTGTTGTATAGTGGTCCGGCTCCGGGAGGAGAACAATCGATAGATATAGCGGGATTATTGCCAAACACAGATTACTATGTATATGCCTTTGCATATAATGGTGGCAGAGGAACAGAAAGTTATAATAGAACTGCATCTATGCGAAATCCTAATATGCTTTCAACATTGAAAGGCAACAATGACGACGTTACACTTGGCTCGAACAATGATATTCCAAGTTCAGCAACAGTGGGAACAAATAGTTCTATAACAGGAATGATATTCCCTGAAGGTGATGTGGATTGCTTTAATTTTATGGTAACAAGTGCAGCACCAAATGTGCGTGTTTTACTAACAAATTTACCAGAAAATCTTACATTAGAGTTGTATGACTTTACAGGCAGACGGATTCGCCGTTCGACATTAAATGGCAGAGTTAATGAAGCATTAGTAGTAAATGATCTTCCAGCAGGAACATACGTAGTAAGAGTTTTTGCTGAAGACGGTAACTTTGCTTCAGACAGACCTGGCGACGAATACAGATTACTTATTAACACATTCTCTAATGAGATATTTTCTGTAACCCCAGCACCAGATATGAGGTAAAATAATAAACTGGGACCGGCGGTCCGGTCCCAGACCTCTTATTTGATTTTTTGATAATTTTTAATAAAAAGGAAAATTTTAAAATGAAGAATAATCCGAAAACACAGCAAAAAGAATTAAAAGTGTTAGGGCGCATACTCTTGTTAGTAGTAGCATTCATTGCTCTCAGTGAAGAAGTTTTAGCCCAAGATTATCAGATGACATTAAATCCAAGACGATTGGGTCATCAAATAGGCGTAGAAGTATGGGTAAGAACCCTCAATGCAGACGCCGCACCATTAGGTGATATGACAATTCCTGTAACATATAACAGAGAATTTTTAGAAACAAGAACAGGAGACGCAAATCAGCCGTCGACAAGAACAGACGCTGTATATAATAATCCTGATATGTCACCTACATTATCCGATCCTGCATTACCTTACTATGTAATAGAATCAGGTATGAGCAGCATAAATGGATATAGACCACTTACTGCATCGGTTGCAAACGGAACAAACGATAACGTTGCAACGCTACATGCAAGAATAGACCAAATGGGAGTCGGTGGTATTCTTCCGTCAGAAGATGGAAAAGGAACCTTTATAGGTATGTTAAGATTTACAATAAAAAAAGGTGTAAATTTAACAGATGAGGCATTAGCGGACTTTGCGTTCTATAATGGGGCTGTAGGAAATTGCGAAGTTTTAGATGCAACTCCACAAAAAAATAATATAACCGATTTGGTTGAGTTCGCTGAAATGGAACCATTTACCATTCGCGGTATCACAGTTCTAAATCCTACAGATTACCAAACGGTTAATCGTTATCCTGCAGTTCCATATTCTTCGATGGAAGGGAATTATGGCTATCCAATTTACTTCGAAAGAAGCGGTTTGTTAGAACCAGATTTGGATAAAGGCGTTTATGGAATGCCGAGATATGCTTACCAAATTTCTTATTCAACGAATAATGGAATTTCGTATATGGAAACGGGCAGAGTCGCAGAAAGCAGAGTTAGAAATTCTGCTATGACTACTGATGCAATTAGAAACGCTAATTATAGCGGAATGGTTGATTATTATAGTGAAACTTTGGATTACTATATAACAACCGGTTCAGGTAAAGTAATGCCTACAGATGTTGCTTCAGGATTAGATTTAATAGACCAACCTGACGGACCTGGAGTAGATACATTAGGTTACGGCGGCGTTTTAAGAGTTATTTGGAAAGCTGACCCGAACTTCCCGTTCCGTTCAGAAGATGCAAAAATTAAAATTACTTTGCTAAAAGACACAACGGGCAATAATGTTCCAATACGCGAAGATATTCGTCCTGCTTACAGAGAAGAAACAAGAGCAGGAGAATCTATAAATACATTTGTATTAGGTAGAATATTCTTTGCACAATTAAACGGTCAATGCCAATACTTAAGATCTGAAAGAAATTTTTCAACTCCATCTTTATTCACAGTAGGGGCTTGGATTAATTTGAACGGAGTAAATGAACCGGGTTCAGAACCAGCAATTATAGCAACTTCGTCGGGATCGAGAGAACCTGCGGGTTCGATCGGTGGTGGCTGGATGTTATACTTAAGAGATGGTGAATATCCTGCGTTTAAAGTTCGTGCAGAAGAAGGCGGCTGGCTTGCTGACATCGTATCTGCACAACCAATAGGAGTTTATAACACTATTGATGCCGAAGGTAGAATAGTATTTAGTGACGCATTTAGCAGAAACTGGACTCATATTGCGGCAACAGTTAATTCGAACGTAGTTACTTTGTTTGTTGATGGCGAGCAAGTAGCACAAGCGACTATTCCTGGTGCAAATGCAAGACCTTTCCATTCAATAAAACCAATTTGGGTTGGTGTAAATCCTGATGGAAATTTTGAATTGGGTAGGGATTTCTTATTTGCAGGACTTAAAGAAGTGCAAATTTGGAAAACGGCATTAACTCAAAATCAATTAAGGCAATACATAGCAGGAATTCCTGCTCCAACAAGAGCAACAGCAGACACAAGTTTCCCAGCGGGAACAAACATACCTGGCGCTCCAAATGATCCAAAAGCAGTTTTGAGTATATATGCTAACTTGCAAGGTATCTTGTCTGATATCGCAACAGAAGGTTTGGCTCAAGATTATACAAATAATTTTAATTATATAGTTCAATGCGATGAGTCGGATCCATTTACAAGCGTTAATAACCAAATTATATTCAGACCTGACGGTTCGCACATAAAACTTACTTCTCCTGCTTGTGGCGAAGGTGTTAGCAATCTAAAAGGTAGGACTTATCAAGTTCGTTGGACAGGATATGGAATAGGTAGTTTATTCCCATCGGCACAAGGCGAGCCAGGCGATGTTACTATACAAATTTCAAGAGACGGTGGTAATAATTGGTTCGATGCAATTGGTCCTCAAAAATATGATTCTGCTACAGGTGGCACATTTGCTGTGTCATTAGATAATGAAGAAGTAGAATTAGGCGAGGCAACTTGGGAGCCGTATAATAATGTTACTTTAACAAGTATTGCAAATGATTTGCAAGGGCTATTCGATATCCAAAATAATTTCCAAAAAACAGCAAAATTAAGAATAACTGGAAATGCGGATAGAGGACAAAGTGATATTTATGCAGAATCAGGCGAATTTACTATAGCACCAAATTTTGCGTTAGTTAATACTCCAACTGCACAAATTACTATTCCTGAAGGTTCTATGCTTAATGTTACTACACAAAATGCGTTTTTGGAAGCGTGGATTTCTCCATATACATTCCCTACATCAGATTTAGGAAATGGAACTTATCCAATAATTGTAAAAAAAGATCCTGAATCGGGCGATTTACATTACGCATTAAGATTGTTGCCAACAGGACAATTGCAATTCGAACTCGTTAGTTACGATTCGTTAAGTGACACAAGAACATCAAGATTTGCCGAAAGTGATCCTAATCCTAAAAAATGTATTTTTAATCCAAGGGAGAAAGAATATGAAAATGTATGGTATCACGTTGGAGTATATTTAGATGTTCCTCCAAATGGCACTCAATCTACAATAATATTCTTTATTGATGGAAATTACCAATTAGATACTACAATAACCAGACAATTAGGGGAAGGAATTGCTAAAGAAACAAGAAACACTTTTCCAACATATTTGGGTTATGAACCAAATAATCTTGGCGATGGTGGAACTTATTTTGATGGAGCAATGAAAGAATTCCGTTTCTGGCGTGGCAATCCTGGTGGCTTTTCTCGCCATGATCCAGGTCAATATGATACAAGAGAACTCTTTAATTTCATTCAAGGTGCTTCGACCATTAGAGCAAATGAATTAATACAAGTAGGAACAACTAATTACGCACAAGGTTTAGTGGCTGCTTATTCAATGGACGGCGGTAGTTGGGTTAATAATGGAGCCGATGGAACAATATTGGCTTATCCTAATAATCCTGCATTGATGGCAAGAACATTTGCTACTTGTGGCGAAAGAGAATATGTTGCTACTTATCCTTACATCAAACTCGTAGAGCCAGTTGCAGACCAAAAAGTTGGTAATGACGAAACTATAAGAGTAAGATGGGTAGGTTTTGACTATAATAGAAACGATTTAGAAGCATTTACTTCCGGTTATAGCCCAAGAAGCCAACAAGACGGAAAGCGTGCCGATTTAGGAATATCCGACGGTTCTGGCGGTGGGGGAGAGATATATCCTCCAGTAGCATCGATGTTTGATAATACTTCATTCAGAAATTCGATGTTATTGATTCAACAAATAAATCCGTTTGAATTCCAAGGAACAAGATCTAAATCGCAATATGCAGCACAATTAGATATGTCTATTGCTAACTCTGATGTTAAGCAAAACAACTCCTTCGATGAGCAAGGGAAAGTTCCTGCAGTTCAATCGAACGGTAGATTACAATTATTCGCAAGAGCAAGCATCAACTCGCCTGACCCATTAGAATATAGAAATGTTGTAGGAGGAGTAGATGAATTGATAGAAACATTGATGTCAGAATCTCCTGTATTTTCAATAACTCCTCCTTCTAACTTTACCGTTAGAGTATTGCTCGAAGGTTATCACAAAGGAAGAGATACAGGCATCGTAGGTAATTTGGGAACTTCTTATGAAGATAATGGTTTGCGTATAAGGTTCTTTAGAGATGACGCAGGCACACCAGTTCCTGGCTCTGTTCCAAATTCTATAACACCGAATAAATACAACTATTCTGTAGAATCAAAAAATATAAACAACAGAGGACGTAATAGAAATAATTTTGCGAATGTTCCATTTACATTTGATGCAATAGAAGATGGTCGCTATTTTGTAGTTGTTGATAACTTGAACTATTTACCAGTAATGTCAGCGTTCGCCGCAGAGTTTAGATTTACCGGCGATATAGATACAAGTTGGGCAATAGAATCAGGTTGGGATTTCCAAAGTTGGAATGGTGAAGAAGGAAACAGAATGACCGAAAATGATGATATTAGCAACCCAATGGGAACAATGTCAGCATACCAATTAGAAGTTCCAACAGCAGATAGAAATTCACAATTAGGAACTTGGACATTAACAGGATTAAACTATAATGAAGGTTATTCGAGGAGAAATCATGAATCTGAAAGGGCACTTCCAGCAATGGTTGGTGGCGATATTGTTAAAGATGGTTTGATAGATGTTAGAGATTATCAAGCAATTAGAGACAGTGCAAGTATGTCTTATAGTCCTCGCTTTAGTTTGCGTGGTCTTGGCGAACCTGCAAATGCTATCGATAGAACTATTGTAGATAATAATCTTGGTAAAGTTTCTACGCTTTATTCATTACCACTTATACATAGCGAAATATATCCTGACGAAGAAATTGGCGGTATAATAAGTGCAGAAGATGTAATTACTATTAATACAGAAATAGACAGAATTAATTCTCAAGTTTTTGCAAATAGAGCATCTAAAATCAAAGAAACATTTGAAGCGGGAATAGATTATGTTGTAACTGCAACTCCTTTCGTAAATGAAAATTTTGTTGATGTTCCTGTATATATCCAAAATCTTGGAGATGTTTGGAGTTTAGCAAATGCTTCATTCCCAATCGAATACGATCCAACGGTTTTAAGTTTCCACGGATTAGTTCGAACTGAAAATGTATTGTTCCATAACAATTCAACAGCGGGTTATAATAGCCAATATTATGCACCAAGCCAATTTGCAATAGATCCTGTTCCTAATACATATTCCATTGAAATTAATTTCGATGCTGAACCTGTGTTAAATAAACAAGGAATAGAAGTTCCTACACACAAAACATATTTGGGAACATTGAGATTTAACTTATTAGTTAATGATGAAAGCATTTTCTTCCGCTGGTCGAGACATAGTGCTGTGTTAGCAGTAGATGGCAGAGACCTCAAAGGCGATGGAACTTTTGAAGAAATACCTCCAATCATTGTTAATAAGAATATCGAGTTTGTAACTCCTTATTGTTCTGAAAATCTTAGTGGGGGAGCGACTACAGTTATTTCTTGGTTAAGTCCATTAGTTAGCCGCCTTGTTAATTTAGAATATTCGTCTGACAATGGAAACAACTGGACATTGATTACAATGACTCCAATGCAAGTAACAATGAGCGAATATATATGGAATATTCCATTTATTAATTCGAATACTTGTGTTGTTAGAATTACAGATGCCGCAACAAGAGAAGAATTAGCAAGAAGCTGTATGTTTAGAATAAACATCGCTCCGACAGAAATTATTCGTCCTTCAGCAGGCGATTCTTATGTTGCAAATACAAAAGAATCTATTAACTGGATTTGCTACGAACAAATAAACGTATTCTTTGAATTCTCAGAAAACGGAATAAACGGCTGGACTAAAGTTACCGATGTAGTAAGTGCTTCATTAGGTCAAACTTTATGGACTGTTAGACCTGCTAATACTTGTAATGGTGTTATCAGAATGGTTAATGCTCAAACAGGAATGCCTGTAGAAAATGGTATTTCCGAACCGTTTAAAGTTGCCGCAGGAAGCGTAACAATGGTAAGCCCTAAGAAAGGTGATAAATTTGCTAACTCTAACGCAAACATTACTATAGATTGGACTTCGAAACAAGTTACAGAATTTAATCTGCAATATACTACCGACGGCGGTGCAAGCTGGGAACTATTAGCATCAAATGTTAAAGCATCAGCAAGAAAATATGCTTGGAAAGTTCCAAATATATCTTCGCCAAATGTAATCGTTCGAGCAGTTAATACTACAAACGAATGCGTAGAATATGGTCGCACAGGTCTATTCTCCATCGGAACAACGAACATCGAAGAAGATGCCGTAATCGGTTCTGCTATCGTTGGAATTACACCTAATCCTGCATCAGATATTGCAAGTGTTAAATACGCAGTTGTAATCCCAGGATATAGTAATATTAGCATATACGACCTTCAAGGAAATAAAGTTCTTGATATTCTAAACGATGAATATAAAAACACAGGAACTTATGAAACTGAATTTAGTGTATCTAAATTAGCAAGCGGTGTATATGTTATCCAATTGCAAGTCGGCAATACAATATTCGTAAAAGAATTTGTTATCGCCAAATAATAGGGAAATCCCCTAACACCCTAGGCTATACATAAAAAAGTGTATAGCCTTTTTTTTGTTGTTTCGTCATTGCGAGCATCCGTAAGGATGCGTGGCAATCCAAAATAAAACAAATATATTGCTGCGGGCTAAATCACTCGCAATGACGGAAGTTAATAAACGAAGTTTTTAGAGGTTGGTATATTTTTTTAATTATTTTTTTGTATTTTTGTATTATGAAAAAGTTATATTTTCTGTCATTGCGAGCATCCGTAAGGATGCGTGGCAATCCAAAAAAAACAAATAGATTGCCGCGGTCTAAAGTCCTCGCAATGACTGGAACTTAATAAACGAAGTTTTTAGAGGTTGGTATGTTTTTTTAATTAATTTTTTGTATTTTTGTATTATGAAATCAGTATATTTTTTAATAATTTTAGTTTTTATATTTTTTAGTTCGCTGGATGCACAGTTTGCGGGCGGTGATGGCTCTGAAGCCAGTCCTTATCTTATTGCAACGGCAGAGCAGTTGGATAGCACGAGGCATTATGCGAGGATGCAATATCATAATATTTTCTTTAGATTGATTGCAGATATTGATTTGGGCGTTCCGCCTTGGAATCAAGATGAGGGCTGGGTTCCGATAGATGGTATTGTT
>Ga0099364_10010584_pt1 | contig 12673 bp, 16 predicted proteins | sample TergutTh196P3_FD_73070 | JGI IMG/M metagenome (GOLD analysis project Ga0099364, IMG submission 73070) | Microcerotermes parvus P3 segment gut microbial communities from Pointe-Noire, Republic of the Congo - Th196 P3 | ecosystem: Host-associated > Arthropoda: Insects > Digestive system > Gut ... | reverse complement strand
TTATTTAAATGCGTTTGATAAGTCTGCTCAATTTCTTCTTTCATTTGGCATAGTCGTAGTAAGGTATAATTGTGTTTCATATATTTGAAATTAAGTAAGTATAGTATTTTATTTTTGAATTACAAAAAAACGTTAAATTTTTTCTACATCCACCACATCCACCACAAAACGATAAGGCAGTCGGGCGTCTTCTTCTGCATAGTCAATCCCAATTCTCGGTGTTGCGCTTATTTTTTCGGCAGGAATGGTAATTCCTCTGTCTTCTATCCATAACAAATTTCCGAACAGAGAAATTCCTGTTTGAGAATAGTGTATGCCCATGGCTTTCGACAATTTTCCCGGACCTGTCAGCAAATTGTTTGTCAATTTTTTCTTTCCGGCGCGTTTCAACATCGCGTCTATGCCGGAAATGGGAAGGGCTCCTCTGATAAGTACGGCGTGCGGAATATCGGCTTTGTTTGTAACCACATTAAACAGGGAATACATTCCGTAACAAAGATATACATAAGCGCAACCGCCTTCGCGATACATAATTTCCGTGCGCTTGCTTCGCCGTCCTCCGTAAGCGTGTGATGCTTTATCGCTAATGCCGCCGTATGCTTCCGTTTCCGTAATAAGGGCTTCGGTAAGCGTTCCGTCCACATTTGAACAAAGTGTTTTTCCTATCAATTCTTTGCTGATTTGTACTACGTCGGAGTGGGTATAGAATGAAGAAGAAAGGTGCATAAATTAGTTACACGTTTGTTTTCGCAAACTTATAATGTATTGGCGAAATGAGTTGCTTTGATTTTCATTTTTCTTCTTCAAATAGTAGTTCCCCGCTATAGTTGATAGAATCGGAATAAAGCGAGTTGATATCTATGGATGCGTATCCGGCTATGCCGACATTAATCGTTATTCCATAATAATTTTTTGGCGTCTTTACCTCAAAAGAAATGATATAGCCTTTTCTTTTGTCGAATTTTGTTGTGTAATGAAGCATTGGCTCCGAGAATTTAATACCTCCTTCGGAACTGCCGTACTCAACGTAGTGCGATACGCCGAAATAAGGTAAATAAGCGGTAGCCGTATTGTTATGCACTGCGATGTCGTAAGGAGAAGTTAAACTAATAGCGCCTCCTTGCAAAGGGATGGCTCTGTTTACCTTTATTTTGAAATTTTTATTCTCTACAGCTGTTTTAATTTCCATTTGCTGTGTTATTTTCAGGGCTTTTCTTTCAGCCTTTTTGTCCTGCCTCGTATTTTGACCAAAAACAGGCGGGAATATAAGTAACAGTGCCGCAGTTAAAATAATCGTTTTCATAAATACCTCCATTTTAGGGTTTAAAAGTAAGAAGAAATAATGAATAAACAAATTATTTTCGATTGCGAATGGAAAAAGTCTACTGCCTTTTCTTGCAGCCTGTCAGTGCATTGCTGCTGTTAATAATAATTAAAACGGTATTAATTTTCAACAACAAAAACAATGGTTGGCAGATGGTTTTTGAATAAGCGCTGAAACAATAACGTTTGTATCGAGTATTACTGCTTGCATTGCCTGACTGCGTTAATTTCAGCATTTATTTCGTCCATAGACATTGTCGACAGTCCATTTTGTTCGGCAATCGTAACACAACGCCGCAGGGCTTGCTGCGCCATTTGCTGTTCTATTAAACCTGCAATTTCTGAAAAGAAAAATCGGTCTTTCGACAACCCGAAAGCGTCGAATTCAACATCTGACATCTGTACGCTAATCGTTTTCATATCCATACAATTAAAAATAATGGCACAAAAGTACAATTATTTTTGTGAACCCCAAAAAGTCAAAGAACGTATAGAATTGAACGTTGAGAATTATTTCAAACTTGCATCTCCTCTGTGGTTATCTGTGTAATTATCATTTTGTTACACAGAGTTGCACAGAGAAGACACAGAGATTTTTTTATGGTTACGGCGTTCGGGTTTGGTATTAATTTTCAACAATAAAAATAGCGGTAGCACGAGCCGCATACGTGCCATCGGTAAGCGCATACAATTCTTCGCCGTTACTCCATACTTTTTAATTTTTTCTGATTATTAATTGCTTTAGCTATCTTTGTCAAAAAATATATTTGATATGGACACCTTAGTAATACGAAGTAAATCGAAAAGCGATGCTCGGTTGTTATCTGTTCTTGCACGCAAACTTGGCGCCACTGTTTTGGAAAACAGTTCAAAAAACGGTCAAATCTCAACCCATTATGCAAGTGAAACCGTTCTTGCAAAAGATTGGTTAACCCCTGAAGAAGACAGAGCATGGAAAAATTTGTAAAAGGCGATATTGTTGTCATTCCTTTTCCTTTTTCCGATTTATCGGGAAGCAAAAGACGACCTGCTTTAGTAATAGCCGCCCTTCGCGGTGATGACATTTTACTTTGCCAAATCACCTCCCGCCCATCGAATGATTCCCTATCGCTCGCATTGAATTTAGCAGATTTCATCACTGGCTCGCTGCCTTTCGATTCATTCATTCGTCCTTTGCGTATTTTTACAGCCGACAAAAACATCATTCTTCGCAAGGCTGGGAAAATCACTCCCGCATTAATGGATAATGTAATTGATAACATTGTTTTTGTATTAAGAAATTAATTCAACTACTGCGCGGTGTAGAGTGCAAAGACGTATAATAATATGTCTCGGTTATGATTCTAATTGAAAAAAGGCATACTTTTGTGAAAAAGTAAAAAGGTAAAACATGAACGATAAAACATATAATTTCCCATTTCCTGTCGGTAACGAAAAAGAAGACTATAAGGCAAGAAAAAAGTTTATTGCCAATTTTTATGTCAATTGGATTACAGCAAATCCAACCAAACATATTTATAACAATTCATTGAATAGTTTTATAGAGGTAAAATATTTGTCAATGAACGAAACGGCAGGCAAGGCGGCTTACAATTACAAATCTACACTGGCTGTAACTTTTCTTACCGAAATATTAGAAAATGCCAAAGCAAAGAAAGACAGAAACGGTAATGTGGTGTTTGAAAAACCGAAAGAAAAAGTGAAAAACCAAGAACGGTTTTCAAAAATATTTACAATGTATTATGAAAAACCTGCTTTTGGGAAAGTCAAACTGACAGTAGGCGAATTGCGAGGAAGCAAACAAAAAGTGCAATACTGTATTACCGCAATAGAAAACGACTGAAAAACCCGCGTGGTATCGCATAATTATTCAGTCGTTAGTGTAACTTAAGGCAAAGGTAATACATTTTTTTGAACTGCCAACTTTTCTAATACAAAAAATTTTTTTTACAACAAATAACGGAATAACTGATTCAATTACTCCGTTATTCAATCTGCATTCTTTATTTTACTCCGGTTACGGTATTCCCTGTTACAGTGATATTGGCTACTCGGCTATTACTAAAGTATTATTACGTGCTCCAGTAGGTAAATTGATAACTCCATATTTTGCACTTCCACTATTCAAATATAGCGCTGCGCCGCCGAATTGGGCATTGTTGGTAAAAGTCGGGTCATTTGTTCCATATATGGTTCCGCCTGTCATTACAAATGAACCAGTGCCAATATAAACACCGCCGCCCTGTCCGCCGCCGCCAACAGGAACTCCAAGCGCGGTGCCGTTAAGTGCGCGGTTGCCGCTTATTGTGCCGCCCTCCATTGTGAAAATGGCTTCGCTGTGATTTATAGCAACGCCGCCGCCCAAACCGGCATAGTTGCCTCGTATTGAGCCGCCTTTCATGGTAAATGTACCACGCATTGCATAAACGCCGCCGCCATGAATATTGGATACATTCCCGGAAATAACGCCGCCTTCCATAATAAACTCTGCTTCTTCCCATTCCAAATATACACCGCCGCCACGTCCCGCTCCGTCATTTACGTTTCCTTCTATGTTGCCGCCCTCCATAATGAATTTACCAAAACTTATAGTTACAGCGGCTACTTTATTCGCCTTAACCTTTATGAAAGAGCCGGATTTCATAATAACAACACCTCGTCCAACATCTATGCCCCCTCTATTTCCGGCGATGGTTATATTTTCCCCGATAATAAGGGTTGTACCGTTACCTGTATCTAATACTCTTTCAAACTCGCCAAACACATTGGGGTCGGGTGTTATGGTTATTGTTCCGCCTTTGCCTGTAATGGTTATTGATGCGTCTGCTTTATAAAAACCCCGAGTATCGTTTCTGACAACGTCCTGCTCCAGTATCAATGTATAGTCGGCGGGTGGATTAGCGGCAGCGTTATAGTACTGTGCCGCCCTCGTAATGATGTCGCCGCTGTAACTGTTGAGATTTACAGGCGTCATACTGTTGCCAATATACAACCCCTGTCCGCGTTCGCCGGTATTCCCGCCGCCGTTTTCGCCTATCCATTTGGCATAAAGCGTGAGGTCAGCCGTTACGCTGAGCGGGAAATTTACCTTGTTGGTCAAAGCGGCTTCCCTGTACCAGCCATCAAAACTGTCGGTACCTAGTTTCAGAGGCTCGTTAGGCTCGGCAAGCGTTCCGCCTTTCGGTACCTGCGTTTTGTGGTTGCTGTTGGCAGGGAATGAGCCGCCGTTAAGCTCCCACTCCACCTGCCAATATTCAACTGTCGCCTCGTCTTGCCATTTGGCTGTAAGAGTAATGTCGCTGTTCACCGGCGTTTGAAAGTTGTAAGCAGTTGTTGCCCCGTTCAAATGCCAGAAAAGAAATACATACCCTGTTTTTGCAGGGTTTGCAGGCTCAGTCGCAACACCACCTTTTTCAACGTTTTGCGACTGAATAGCGGTTCCACCGTCACTGTCGAACGTAACGGTATAAAAAGTTTCCTTTTTTTTGCAGCCTGTTAGCGATACGCCGACTATTGCCGCGATTAATAATAACTTCTTCATAATCAATTAATTTAATTTATTTTTTATTTTAACTCAATTTTTATTTTGCAAAACTACACCCGCTTTTCATACCCGTCAATCCCCCTAAAGGGTGAAAATGTATTTTAGTATTCAAATTTTACCTTATAAAATAGAAAAGCGTGGAACTATAATATCTCTTGTCTGCATATCAGGTTACCACGCCTACGCTTTCAAACAAGTTACTCCACGCCACAAGGGCGCTCACTAACTTACTCTTGAAAGCGCAACTCGAAAAAACAAGTTACATAGTGGTAAAATGATATGCAAGAACAAATCGCTATTCGCTTCTTTATATGTTAATTATCTCTTTTTCTGTATTATGTCATATATTAGTTTTATAGTTAATAGTCCTTTTTTAGTCTATAGACAATAGCCCATAGTTTGCAGTTTCAAAAATACAAAAACAATTTATACAAATCAAAATGCATTCGTCAAAATTATTACGCTTTTCAAAAACAGAATAGAGGTTTTGCAAGCATAATTTATCCAATAAAAAAATTGAACAACCTCTAAAGATAGGGCGATTCATACTCCGTTTTGTTACCCAAAACGGCATCGTCTTCGAAGAAAAATTTTTGTTTTCCGAAAGCCGGTTTTAACGTATCGAGCCATGTAGCTTCGGGGTCGTATTTTGCAAAAAACGGTCGCTGCACCCATTCGGGATTTCGCCCCTGCAGGAAACGAAGCACAAAAACCTTTTCTCCCGGCTCGTCACTCACGCCAAGAATCTGCACTTTACCCGGCGTGGCGCTCATGCTTGGTCCGCGCACCGTGCGGCACACGCCGCTTACCTGCCGGTATGCCCTGCGGAAAACGTTCCAGCAATCAACTAAAGGAAGCTCGAAAAACTGTTTGGCTCCGGTATCTCTTGCCACAAACATATAATAAGGAATACAGTTGAGATTGACCTGCTTACGCCACATCTCCGCCCAAACGGCGGGGTCGTTGTTGATATGATTAAGTATGGGCGATTGTGTGCGTATTTGCGCTCCGGTTGAACGAACGCGCCAAATAGCCTCTTTAACGGCAGGGGTCGACAGTTCCCTCGGATGGCTGAAATGTGCCATTATAGCCAAGTTTTTACCCGAGCGCACTATTTTTTCGAACATGCGCAACAGGTCGTCCGAATCGGGGTCGCTCAAAAAACGATAGGGCCAAAAGGCAAGGGCTTTGGTGCCGAAACGTATGGTTTGAATATTGTATAAGTCGTTGTCCATCAGGGCGTCCACATAACGTGAAATATGCGAAGCGCTCATGGTCAGCGGATCGCCGCCGGTAAAAAGCACATCGGTTACTTCGCGATGCTGTTGCAGATATTTTACCAAAAGTTCCGCCTCTTTCATCGCAAAACGCATTCCTTTCATGCCCGTAAACTGGGGCCAGCGGAAACAAAACGTACAGTAAGAATGGCAGGTTTGCCCTTGACTCGGAAAAAAAAGCGCCGTTTCCCTGTATTTGTGCTGCATACCGTTCAGCTTAACGCCGTCTACTTGAGGAACATTCAGATGCTGCCCCGCAGGATGGGGGTTTAGCGCTGTGCGTATCGTGTCTATCGCTTCTTTCAGTTCAGCATTGCCCGCACCCGCATTCATCAGCTGTTCCACCTGCTCGAAATGAGTCGCCTGCAACATCTCTTTTCGCGGAAAACAAAGCGTAAAAAGAGGATCATCGGGTATATTGTCCCAGTCTATAAGTTGTTCGGCAACATAGTTGTTGACCCTGAACGGAAGAACCTGACCCGTAATTTCGATAGCTCGCCGATCAGCTGCCGTCAACTTGTCTATGCCTTTGATAGAGGTATAATTGCGAAGTTGATATGATTGATATTTCATCTGTCTCTTATTTCGTTTTACAGCTTTCGTAACAACCCGAATCCGATATTACATGCCGCTTTTTTGTACTGTCTACAAAATTACGTGTTTTTTTTGAATAACAATAAAAATGTTTTTTTTGTTGATTTTTTCATAGATGTAACAAATGTTACATTTTCTTCCATTGTCGGCTTGTATCATTGTAGAAATTTTTAATAAGTCAAGCAATGACAAGAACAATAGTAAAAATAGACGAAAATATACTAAACTACCTTCGGCTAAAGCCGACTTAAGACTGCTGTATAATGAAATCTGTATTGTTATCTTTGTCATCCTGATTGTTTATATCTTCCAGTATAATTTCTCCGTAATATTTCCAGATGTTGCTACAAAATATCCCCTACCCCATAATGATGACCAAAAAATATCTTACCATAACAACTTATATCCCAAATAATACTAAATCCCTCACCTAAAGGCGAGGGATTTTCCCACAGATTGATACATTAAAAAAAAGGATTATTTTTCTCAAAAGAAAAGCGAAAGTGAACTATGTAGTCTGAAAGACATTCAGGTTTATAACCGGTCTACAACGCCGCTAACAGAGTCGAGTTAATTTGTCGCAATAGTATCATTTGGCACACTTTTTTTGAAAAAATATATTCATTGCCTATCTTTGCTGCCGTTTTAAATAAAAACCAATTCATGAAAACATTTAAACTATCGTTAATCATTTTAGCGCTGTTGATTCAATCGTGCAACTCGCCTGCATCAAACAATAAAGACGTTCATGTTCAAATTAAAACAAACCTGGGCGACATAACCGTCAGGCTTTACGACGAAACGCCGATTCACAGGGATAATTTTGTAAAACTTGTCAATTCGGGCTTTTACGATAACGTATCATTTCATAGGGTAATACAAAACTTTATGATACAGGCGGGTAATCCGGCAACAAAACCAAACGCCAACGCGCTCCCCGACTCGTTAAATACCTACACCATTCCGGCTGAGTTTGGCGCGGCGCTTTTCCACAAAAGAGGCGCACTTGCCGCAGCTCGTCAGGGCAATGAAATCAACCCGTACATGAGGTCGTCTGGTACGCAATTTTATATCGTACAGGGAACTAAATTTACCGAAGAGGAACTGAACATCGTAGAACAACGTATAAACAGCCAAGTAAGGCAAGCCCAATTCAGAATAATATTAAAAGAGACGGCTGACAGCGTTAGAGCGGCAGGCTCAACATTAACCGAAGCTGAAATTCAAGACGCAGCGTCTCAAAAGATGTTTCAGTATCTCACGTCAACGCCCGAATATACGCTAACTCCCGAACAAAGAAATGCTTACATGTCTGTTGGTGGAACGCCGATGCTCGATGCAACTTACACCGTTTTTGGCGAAGTAACGGAAGGATTGGCGATTGTCGATCGCATAGCGGCAGAAACCACCGACCCCACAGATAAGCCCGTAAACAACATTGTAATTTTAAAAATGACGATAGTAAATAAATAATATGCTCGATAAAATAAAAACGCTCATAAACGAAGTATCTTCATTCTCAGCGCAAACCGGTGAAGAGTTGGAATCGTTCCGCTTAAAATACCTCAGCAAAAAAGGGATTTTAACCGACATGTTCGATCAGTTTAAAAACATTCCTAACGAACAAAAAAAAGAGGTTGGTCAAAAACTCAACCACTTGAAACAGACTATTCAGGAAAAATATAACGTTTTTAAAAGCTCTCTTGCTTCCTCGTCCGAAGAAACAAAAGAATCCGACCTTACAAGACCGGCGTTTCCTATATATCACGGCTCAAGGCACCCCATTTCAATAGTAAGAAAAGAGATTATTGATATATTCGCGCGATTAGGTTTTATCGTATCTGAAGGTCCTGAAATAGAAGATGATAATCATGTTTTTGCAAAGTTGAATTTTGCGCCGGAGCACCCTGCAAGAGACATGCAGGACACATTTTATATAAAACGTCACTCATACGAAGATTCATCTCCCGAAGATATTATGCTGCGGACTCACACTTCGTCTGTGCAGGTAAGGGTTATGCAACGCCAGAAACCGCCTATAAGAACTATTTCGCCCGGAAGAGTTTTTCGCAACGAAGCAATATCGGCAAGGGCTCATTGCATTTTTCATCAGGTCGAAGGGTTGTATATTGATGAAAATGTTTCGTTTGCCGACCTTAAACAAACGCTTCTTTTCTTCTCGCGCGAAATGTTTGGACAGGAGACTCAAATAAGGCTAAGACCTTCATATTTCCCTTTCACCGAGCCATCGGCGGAAATGGACGTCAGTTGCAAGATATGCGGCGGAAAAGGTTGCAATATATGTAAATACACCGGCTGGCTCGAGATTCTCGGGTGCGGCATGGTGCATCCCAATGTGCTTGAAGCGTGTGATATAGACAGTAAAAAATACACCGGATTCGCTTTCGGAATGGGAATTGAGCGGCTTGCGATGCTGAAATATCAGATAAACGACTTGCGCTTATATTTTGAAAACGACATTCGTTTTCTTGAGCAGTTTAGAGCGGCGCTTTGATAGAATTTTTCAAAAATAATTTCAAATACCTTGCGGAACTTGATTTGAACGGCAACCGCCATTAACGCAGTAAGCAACAATATATAAAACACTTCAAACACGTTAAGCGTATTAAGCGAGTAAACAAGCCACGGTTCAATTATAGCGGGATTGAAAAAATGCATCAGCGAAAGTGGCATTACCTGCATTGCTTCCGGCGATTCGGGAATACGGATAAATCCAAACCATAACATCCGTACAGTATAACACACAACAAACACAATTTCAGATTTTAATTGCAGTTGATTTTTTGATAAATATAACTGTGCTTATAGCCCATAGAACACTACTTCTTTAATAAATTAGTAAGTTTATAGTAGCTTAAAATTTTACTATCCATGGAATTTATAGTAACTGGACTTAACAAGTTACGAATATAGACTAATCTTAAAATAAGTATTTTTAGCAAAAAAACTGTTCCATACTTTAAATGCTATACCGATGTTTACAAAAATATTTAAGAGGAGCCAATTTGTTAAAGAAAAAAAATATAATACGAGAAGCGTTGTCAATAAACTAAACACTAGTACATATAAGATTTCAGGAATTCGCCTACGAACAACTATAGAAACGACATCTGCATTAACTTCTACTTGCCTACAGCCTGAAAGCCAGTAATTTGTGGCTTTAATAGTGTAATTACCCTTAGGCAACTCAATTGTCTCTAATTGATTACGCTTAAGATGTATTAAATGATCTCCAATTAAGACATCAATCGCCCCAAACAAGAATAAACATTCGTTCTTAATATTTACTTTTGATATTTGCATTATTCCATAACTAATTACCCCTACACCTTTGAAACTATAAAGAACACTTAGTAATATGTACTCATTCAATAATTAGTACAAAGTTAGCATTAAATCCCCGATTACACACAAACGCATTAAAAATGTTTAGTGAAATTTATAGGGGAAAAGATTTACGTTTTGTCGGAAGACGGCACAACAAGCGTATTGCAACTATCTGACGATCCAACAAATCCTACTGAAATCATAGCGAGAAACGAATTGAACGAACATTGCCGAGCCTCTATTGTTCCGGCAGGAAGACAGTTGTTAATACGTTCAGCCAATGCCCTTTGGTGTATCGGAAAGTAATAGCGAAGATGGTTTGATAAAGTTATTAAAAAAGCATTCCGGTTTCGCTGTTTCTAAATTGTTTTCCCAAATGTTTGTATGCAAATTCGGTTGCTTCCCTTCCCCGTGGCGTTCTTTTCAGAAAACCTTCTTTAATAAGAAAAGGTTCATATACCTCTTCAATGGTGCCGCTCTCCTCGCCCACTGCGGTTGAGATGGTATTTAATCCTACCGGTCCGCCGCCGAATTTATCTATAATTGCCGAAAGAATACGGTTATCCATCTCATCTAACCCATGCCGGTCAATGTTAAGAGCGTTCAGTCCGTAGCGGGTTATTTCAATATCTATCGCTCCCGAGCCTTTGACCTGCGCAAAGTCTCTTACCCGCCTCAACAGCGCGTTGGCAATTCTCGGCGTGCCTCGGCTTCGCTTGGCAATTTCAACCGCCGCCGCTTCGTCTATCCCGACATTCAAAATAGTTGCCGAACGTTTTATAATTCCGGTAAGTATGTCGTGGTCATAATATTCGAGATGAAACTTAATGCCGAACCTTGCCCGCAACGGACTTGTAAGCAGTCCCGAACGTGTAGTGGCTCCTATTAAAGTGAAATTGTTCAAAGTGAGTTGCACCGACCTTGCTCCCGGTCCCTTGTCAATGATTATATCTATCTGAAAATCTTCCATTGCCGAATAAAGATACTCCTCAACCACCGGACTAAGCCTGTGTATCTCGTCAATAAAAAGAACATCGCCCTCTTTAAGGTTTGTGAGCAAGCCCGCAAGGTCGCCCGGCTTATCCAAAACAGGTCCCGAAGTAACCCGCATATCAACATCAAGTTCGTTGGCTATAATAGCGGCAAGGGTTGTTTTCCCCAATCCCGGAGGACCGTGCAACAAAACGTGGTCAAGCGATTCGCCCCTTTGCTTTGCGGCTTTAACAAACACTTCCAAGTTCTCAATAACCTGCTTCTGACCTTTAAAATCATCGAAATGTAAAGGTCGCAACTGTTTTTCAAACTCCCTATCGGCTACCGAAACACTTTCTTTTCTAAGGTCTAACGCTTTATCCATTCGTACTCTTGATTTGCATTCTTTTTGATTTATAAAAAAACGATAACAACATATCGTTTTATGCTAACAAAGATATGAAAAATAGTCGGTCGAACAACCTTTTTTATTTCTTATGGGTTATTTCTTTGATTTTTTTCTATTTTTGCTTGTTGATAACTTAGTTTTTACTAAAACAAAATGAGCATGATATGATGACAAAACAATTAGAAAAATAAAAGAGTCCAGAACATGCTTACTCAAGATGCTGCAATAGAAACAGTGAGTAACTATGTACGCGATGTAGAAACAACGCATTAATAAGACTATTTTATCACCAATACACGATTTGGACTGTTTTCCCCAACCACAAAAACGACATTCCCAAAAATGCGTTATCTTTGCATGGATTTATTAAGAATTCGTTAGATATGAGCAGGATAGACAAAATAAAACAATACGGAAAAATAGAGAAAACCTTAAAGGAAAAATACAGGGACAAAATGGTGAACGAAGTTTCATTGAAGAAGACAGACTTCGATGACGGAAAATTTTCGGTTTCAGGCTATATTCGGCTGAAACAGCAATGCGAATACATGCGCCATAAAGGCGACATTGAAATTAAAGTGCCGCGGGAATACACAGAAGACTTCAAGGACACACTAGAATCTTTGGTGGCGAATGAACTTTTATACATCAAAAAAAACAGACGAAGTACTAAAATAACTGCCTTGGCGCTCCTGATAATCGGGGTTTTGTGGTATCTAGTCAGATACTTTTTTATCCATACGATTGTAGTACAAGAGATAACCTTGGTTGCAACTTGGGTTTTCGTTTGGGCATCCGTGGAAAAATTGTTTTTCGACCAAAATAAATTGACAAATAGAAAACGCCGTCTACTTCAACTGCTGTTTGCGAAGATAACTGAAAAATGATAACAGAGAAAAAGTAACCTGCCCTATTCCAGAACATGGGTTTAATCACTATTTGACAGTAGGTTACGGAGGAATATTTTTCGAGTATATTCATTCTTCCGGTCGTTTACTGCACTTCACGGCAAATATGCTTGCCGGTTTGGGGGGGCGTAACCTACTCAAGGGCATGGGACAATAACTTCGGTTATCCATTTGAATTAGTCGGCCACCATTGTTTTATCATAAATATAGGCTTAATACCCAAAAGTGGTGATGAAAACTCCCATTATTTCATTAATGCTCAAAAGTGGTGATGATTTAGTCGGTATTAATCCCGACT
>Ga0099364_10010583_pt1 | contig 12673 bp, 10 predicted proteins | sample TergutTh196P3_FD_73070 | JGI IMG/M metagenome (GOLD analysis project Ga0099364, IMG submission 73070) | Microcerotermes parvus P3 segment gut microbial communities from Pointe-Noire, Republic of the Congo - Th196 P3 | ecosystem: Host-associated > Arthropoda: Insects > Digestive system > Gut ... | reverse complement strand
GTTCTGCCGTTTTTCCCTTTCTTTGCCTCCACCGTTACCTGCCCTGCGGCAACCAACTGGTTCAGAATACCGGCGACCGTTTTCGCATTGAACGAAGTCTCGTCCCGTATAGTCCGTTGCGTCACGGCCTCCGAATGGGCGGCCAGGACATCCAACACCTTGCGACTTTTTTCATCCAAGGGAGGCAACGACAGAGCGGGCAAGTTCGCACTCGATATAACCGCCTGAGCAACGGCATCCGGATCGCCCACCGAGACATGCCAATACCTGTCGGGATAAATGCCCTCTGAAACACGAAGCGAAAACCTCCCTTCCGGGACGTTTTTCAAATCGAGGGGGATTGCTTTTTTGTTGCCGGGTGTTAGAATCGGCCCCGCTTGGCTTTGTGGGAATTCCCACATTCCTCCTTCAAAGAAGGAGTTGCTGAGGTTTGGAATTGCGTTTTCGTGTCATTTGTTCATTTTACTTTTCACTGGAGACTAACCTATTTTGATCCGGCATTTTGCCGGTTTGACAACCTGATAATCGCAAGTATTAGCCACCGAAACCATCGATTTTGATGGGGCTACCTTCCTGTGTCACCCGGCTTGCCGGTTGGAAGAGTAAAGTTTGCACACCGTTGGAATCTATGCGCTCCCGGTCCGGGAGCGTCATGCTGATGGTGTGCGAAGTTCCGTGCGGATAATTGTTACCGTCCGTATTGGTTTGCGCAAATGCATAAGTGCATACCGCCTCAGTGACACGAGGGAGAGACTTCGTATTCGGTGGCTCATGGCGTTCCCTCTTCTTTTTTGAAGACGGCTTTCGTCTTTACTTGTCGATTCTCGACAAGGGCCTTATTGTCTCAGCGATGGGACGCCCACTGTGCACTCCACCACCATTTTTTAGGAGAGATTTTATGTCAATGCTACAAGTTACCCCAGAGGAATTACGTTCAGCGGCGGGACTGATGGCGTATGCCGCCTGGATCGATGAAGCACGGTGAATGGAAACTCCAGACAATAACAGAGCCGCAATCGTAAGATTGCGATATTGTGGTGTTCCTGTGAGGCGCAGTGCGCCGTACAGGGAGCGACGGCTAGCGACTTTACCGAATAAAAAAACTTAACAACATACAAATCGTACAGGCGATTGAAAGAACATAATGATAGAAAAAAATATTAACCTAACAAAACGGGAAGAACAGAAAGACATTGAAGCAGAAGCAAGCAAATTACTGCAACAAGGGGAAGGGTTGCTTGCACAAATAGCCGTGTTTAAGGGGAAACGTGGTGCTTACGATAGGGGGGCCGTTGCCACTGTAAAAGTGAAAACTGGAATTACTGGGGGAATTGTTGGAGGAATTGGCAGCATACTCTTTATATTCTTCTTAGGTTTCTTATCTGTAGTATTTCGTGACATTTCCGAAATACCCATCATGCTTCTACCCATCGTCATCCTCGCCATCCCCGGTGTTATGATTGGCAGTACCATCTATCCTTTTGGATATAGTGATAGCACCAGGTATAAAACTCGTTATGCACTCGTTGGTGGTTTTGTTTCGGTTATCGCCTTGGTCGTTTTGTTGATTCTAGCCTCGCAATTCAAAATCCCTGGTCTGTTTCTCGTAGTTTTTGGCTGTATTTACTTCTTTGGCGCAGGTTTCTACTGGGGATTAGATTATAGCAAGTACATCGCCAAGGAAATATGCCATGGGTTTGATTTGTGGGGGTACTGAACCAACTTGCCTCTGCTTTCCATTGTCGGAAAACATTTTTCAACAACTTTAACGCCTCACAAAATCGAAAGAAACAAATGGTACAAGTTGATCCTATGTCAAACAAAAGCAAAAAATTGGTGCAAGAAATTTATAATGCTATTTCATTGGCCGATGGCAAAGCCAACGCAGTGAACAAAAATATAGAAGAACTGCGTTCCGAAATTTACCGAATCGGCTTACAGGTACAAGGTAAAGCAAGCGGGACGGCAAACAACTTATACGAGCAAATTTCCAATTTGAGTACACAATTTAAGGCGTTATCTTCCGAGAGAAAAAAACTCAATGATTGTGCAGAAAAGGGCTGGGCACATTTTTACTGTTCATTTTTCGGAAGCATTTTCAAAGAGAGAATAAAATCGTGTGATATGCTGATGCAATCCATCACAAACCAAAATTTACAATTAAATGCTCTCCTACGGGAGTTTGGAGCACGATCGCAAATCGAAATTGCAGAGTTGGAGCAAAACGTAAAAAATGTGGAAAGCCAATTTGCCGACAATTGGGATGCAGTTTTGCAGCCGTTGCGGGAACTCTGCCAAAAAATTTCGGTAAAGCAATCAAGTCTCTCCAATTTTGAACGGGAACATCTAAAAACGCCAAACGGGATTCCCCCTTGGATCATTTTCGGACACTGGAAACTGCTGTTTGACGTGATGGAATTCAAACAGTGGAGCGAAACTGTTCCGCACCTCATTGATTTTCCATTTACCGCTCCGTTTTTTGATGTTGGCACGCACAATAAGAAAAGAATACACTCCTTATTGCTCTGCTTATTATTTGCGCTGCCGGTCGGAATGGTCGAGTTGACCATCATTGATCCCGTCAAGATGGGGCAGTCCATCGAAGATTTTCTCCCACTGCTCGACATAGAAAAATTAGTGCCGCAGAAACGTTGCTTAACTCATCCCGACAAGATTGAAAAAGCACTTCTGGAATTGTTCGATTACTCCGCAGAGCAGTTGCAAACAAGGCTTCGTAGTACGGATTGGCTACGTTACAATGAGACGAATCGGGAAAATCCTTTGCCCTATAAAGTATTGCTGATTTTCGACTATCCTGACCAAATCACCAGCAAAGGAGCAACCTATCTGAAGCGAATACTGGAGAACGGAATGAAGTGCGGCATTTTGCCAATTATATGGATTACTGAAGATGGGCTTGATCAAATTGACCAAATTGAGTCCCGAGCAAATCCAGCAGATAAAGCCTTGCTTGATGTTATGAGGATACTTCAGGAGCAAGGACAACATTTAGGCGAACGGTACGACGATGAGGGCGGTTTTGAATTTCCACGAAAACTGAATGCGTTAGAAGCCAAGTTCGTTCATGAATCTTTTCCAAAGGATGAATTGCCGAAATATGTGACTTGGATCGCCGAGGCGTATGATTCGGATTGAATGCCACCGATGCACAGGATTTGACGGGCAACATGCAATTCAAGGGATTGGACAGTCGCACCAAGGCGGTGTTTGCGAACATCCAACGGGGGGAGCAAGTATTTTTCCGTCCCTTTGTTGTTCCAAACGGGGAATAAAATTTGTGTTTTCGGGAGTTTCTCTTGGAAAATTCGCATTTCCCGGCACGGTGCCGGGAAGGGTATTTCAAGAACTTTACTTGGGAGCAAAAAACAATGTCAACTATTGAAGCACTCGTGAATGAATTCAGGAAGGGATTGAAACAGCGACTTTCTGAATCTGACGATGAAAATGAAAGGGCAATGGATTTGTCCGTCCTTGACGGTGCCCCTAGCCCCCGCGACTGCGTGATGATTTTAGAACAGGTTATTTCCGAGGGAGCCAAAAATAATGTGGAAAACCTCATTGGAATATCACCAATACACTTTGTCGCTCGGGTTGATTCCGACGTGAAGATATTGAAGTACATCGTTAGCCAGAATGGAGATGCCGTCCACATTAAGGATACTCAATATGGTGCGACACCGTTGCATTTTGCCGCTATCAATCAACATTCCAACCCTGATATTGCAAAATGTCTCGTAGATCATAGAGCTCACATTAACGCTCAAAATAGTTTTGGCCTGACGCCGCTACACTTGGCTGCATCTGATGGCAAACCTGATATAGCAATTTTGCAATGTCTCATAGACGCTGGTGCGAACATCAGCGTGAAAAACAACAATGGATTGACACCACTGGATTTTGCCAATTCTGAAGAGAAAAGACGCATTATGCGAGTGGCACTGGCGAAAAAATGAAGTTCACCGCGAATGACAAGTCGCAATCCGTTCCCGACACGGTGTCGGGAAGATTGTTACAATCATTTTAACAAAAAGAAAAAACGAATCCGTCGACTATCAAGGCGACAATTAACTTGGTGCATAACCAAGATTAAATCGGTCTATACGGCATCACAAAGCGTTTTGCAGATGATGCTTGTTAGATATAACCCCTGACCTTAGAAAGGAAAAGCTAAAATGAATACAAATGTGTTCCCGCACCGACGGGCTTGTCGGTTTCCTCAGAAGAAGGGGAGTCCAAGGCCATCCAGAAGTTCACTGATCATATCAACAAAAACTGTGACAGCGGCTGAGAATTCGTGTCGATGGGGCAGTTTTCGGTAACATCTGTACCACCCGAACCAGAAAAGCCCGGATGTCTTGGAGCGTTGCTAATTGCGCTTAATATCATTCCTCCCCCAGTACGACCACAGTCAACGACAAAATCATACAACCTGCTTGTTTTCCGAAAGGCAAAATAGATGACAACCGTTCCTGCTTTGTGGTGAACGGTATCAGCAGTCAGCAGACACAAATGACGCAACGGAACGAACATCACGTTGCAAAGCGTTTTCCGACATTGGGTTGGAAAGGTTATTACAGGATGTTCCAAAAGAAAGAAAGGAAGAACACATTATGTCACATACCAGTACGTGCCCGCATCTCAATACATCTACCCAAAAATGCAATTTGTTGCGTGAATTGCAAAATCGAGGCAGTGATGCTTCCCGAAGGGCTGCTCAAATGTACAGTATGATGGGAGTTGAAAACGCAGATTGGAGAACAGGCTTCTGCTTGAAGTCGACATGGACTGAATGCGGAATGTATTGTAACGAACAAAAGGGAGTTCATCGGTGAACTCCTTGAAATACTAAAACAGATACCTCTAACTCTCCTTCCCGGCACGGTACCGGGAATGTTGCTACAAAAATCCTAACCAAATGAAAGGAGGTGAGAGAAATGGATGAAAAACTTCGCAAGTTGAAAGATATGGGCAAGAAAGTAAAATGCCCTAATTGCGGTCAAGTATGGAGCCCCGACATGCTGAAAGATAAGCGTTGTCCTAATTGCCAAAAAGAACTCGTAAAAGAGATCAAAATGGAATTAGGGGGCTAATACTCACCCAAGAACACGAGCATGTAGACAACAGCAAGATTACAGGGCTGTCGTTCTGCGCATCCCCTTCCCGGCACAGTGCCGGGGAGGTTATTTTGAAATTCACTTTACAGAATACCATGTCAACGTTCAAAGATATTTTTGAAGCCGCGCAAAAAGGAACCGTCGAGGACGTGAGGTATTTCATCGAGATAAAACATGTCGATGTTAACGCGGCAAGCGATTCTGGAAATACACCGCTAAACAGTGCTGTTTGTAGTTACCATCTGGAGCCGGATCCCAACCGCAATGTAGAAGTTATAAAGTACCTCATTTCCAAAGGAGCAGACGTAAACGCTAAAGAACCGCTATTGAAAGCAGTCTTCGCTAAACGTAATCTCGATGTCGTGAAAATCCTTGTTGACAATGGAGCCGATGTCAACGTCTGGTGCATAAACTCAACATTGCTGCACCAGGCAGCCAATACACCTTACAGTCTTGATGTTTTGAAATATCTCATTTCCAAAGGTGCCAATGTTAGCGCGAAAAATGAAAACGGCGAAACACCGCTACACTGGGCGGTTAGAGCAGTATCACGTGCAGAAGACGAGTATAATAAAATATCTGACCGTCCTGAAGCAGTTTTGGAATGTTTCATTTCCAATGGTGCCGATGTTAACGCGAAAAGCAGTATTATCGCTCTCAGTCATGGACGTACTGGTGGAGGTGTTACACCGATGCACGCTGCTGTCTCTGCAGCACTGTACGATCACCGGGGGGCAGGACATCCTCGAGTAACAGATGCCTTGAAGTACCTTATTTCCAAAGGTGCCAATGTCAGCGCACAAGATGCAAGCGGACAAACACCACGGGACATTGCGAACTTGGTACTACAGCACAATTTCGACCCGGAAGTGCAAAGACTGGCGCAGGAAATAATACACGTTTTACAAAACGCGCGTGGCGAGATTTCAAGCCGTCATAGTCAAGCAGAAAAAATAATGTCCATTAACGAACAAATCGACGCAATCGAAGCGGTTGTAAGCGAGTGCGAAAAGGAAATCCAAGAAGGGAGAGTTAGCGTGGAGATTCTCCAAAATCGAATGAACAATATTGCTGATCCAGAAAAGACGTTGGCTAAGGTAAAAGCAGGCGATCAAGAATGGATTAAAACATTTCAACAAGAATGCATACGGATATCTGGAATCGAAAAAATAGATATGAATCGTTTGCATTATCTAAAACGCACGCATCCAGACGATCCTCGTATCGAAAAATTGGTACGCAGAGCCGTAAAAACTCAGTTGAAATTGCATGAAATCTACTGTGTGGTAGCAGGAAATCTTGATATGATGCGTCATACTGAAGAAATGTTACAGATAATGTTTCCAGATACCAAAAAATGAGACGTTGGGTGTCATTGGGCAATGGAGCATACAAATTCGCAACGGACAGAATCTCCCGTTGCAAGACACTTTCCGGCACGGTGCCGGGAAGGTTATTTCATGAACTTCACCCTATAGGAGAAACAACAATGAATTTGAACTACGAAAACAATAGACTGTATTTTGAACCGATTCCCACAAAACATCATTTGGAAATAAAAAGCCTGCTCCCGCCAGGAGCCGAAGAGCCGCCACGGCTAATACCACTTGTAGCGGGTGGGATTATTCTTGTCTTCATCGGCGCAGTCTTCGCGTTGTCTGGTAGTATTGGTATCGGGCTGATTCCCCTATCGATTGGAGGCGGGTGTATCGCTGGATTCCTCTCAAGGGAACAGCACAGGCGAGACATTATCGCAACGAATACAGAAATCTCAAGCAAGAACAAAATAATCACCGAAGAGAATGCCAAAATCGAAGCCAAGAATAAAGAAATCGACGATTTTAATAAAAACCGTACTGTGGTAACAGGTGTTGATCTGGACAGAATATGTGCAGACTACCTAAAATCCAACTTGGAATCGATGGCGTTGCAGAAACTCGGTATTGACAAAGAATTGGTTCAGGCAATTGCCCCTATTTGTTTCGATGGCTACTACTTCGGCGAATTAAGGACATTGAAGCCAAAAGTCAAAAAGGGGACAGATGGAAAGGAACGCAGTTCCTGCTACACCGCAACCATATTCTTTTTCTCCACGGATCAAGTTTATTGTTACCAACTCATATTTTCTCTTTTGGAAAGCATGCAACAAGAAACAACCGAAGAGTGTTTCTATCGCGATATTGTGTCCATTTCCACGATGTCCGATACCTTTGCCCATGATTCTGAAGGTCAGAAATCGACGGTCAGTTCCGAGAATTTCACGTTAACTACATCTGGGGGGACGAAGATGGCCGCAACAGTTTTTGACACAGGAACCGTGGAACGCACCATCCGCGATATGAGAAATTTGTTGAGGAGCAAAAGGCAATAAACGGGGCGAATCCCCCTTCCCGGCACCGTTTTCGGGCAGGGATTTCGAGACATTTTGAGACAGCACTTCAATAAAAATCACTTGTATTTTTCAAAAGGTATGCTACAATGGGTACGCTCTGGCGTGGTGCCTCGCGGGTACAGAACGCGACTCGCTTTTGCGTCCCAAAAAGCCGATTCAAACTTTACCAACCTTTTTCATTGCCCTAAACAATGTCAGACATCACCATTAAGCCTGCCCAGCGGACGTTATGCCTTTTTTTCCTCGTTGATTGTTCCGGTTCGATGGACTTCAACAAGAAGATGTCCACGGTCAATCAGGTCATTCGTGAATTGAAACCTCTATTAGAAGAGGCACTGGGAAAAAATCCCGAAATCAAGATGCAGATCGGCTGTATCAAGTTTGCGGATGGTGCGGACTGGCATATCGGTCCTACACTGCTTGATTTGCACGACTTTTCTTGGACGGATTTACAAGCGGCGGGTTACACGGCAACCGCCAAGGCGATCAATTTGCTCTGTGATGCACTCGATATTGAAAGAATGTCCCGAAGAGCCGTACCTCCCGTTTGTATCCTTCTTTCAGACGGCGATTACACCGATACGGAAGAAGAATACGAAGGAGCCATTGCAAGACTCAATGAGATTCCTTGGGGAAAAAAGGCGATCCGCATTGCCATAGCGATTGGAGACGAACAGGCTTGTAGCGAGGCAAAACTTCTCCCCTTCACCAATGCAAAGGATGAGCATGGTTCCGTTGGAGTTCTCAGAGCCCATAATAGTTCTGAATTGGTTCACTACATCAAATGGGCAAGCGTTACTGCAAGCGTAACGTCCTCGGCGGGAAAAAGTCAACTGGATGTTGATGCCGACACCAATATTGTTTTGCCTGCACCAACACCCGCCCCCGCAATAACCAATGCGACCGATGTATTTTGATGAGGGGATTTTCACAGCAAACACGATTTTACAGCACAACAACCTATGCCACGTTTAGCACTTAAAAAGATTATTCAAGCGAATCCTGAACTCGCCAAGGATGGGCAACGGCTGAAAAGTATGCTTGCCGATGAATGTCCTAAATCCGAGGACAAGCGTTATGTTAACGCGATTCAGATGGCACAAGCCAATGTCGTTGCGCAAATGATAGGATCGCAAGGTTCGGAATCGGCGGACATTCTCCTACCGCGTCTGACTCATGTTTTGGTCGATTCCACCGGATTGCAAGACGACTTGGCTGCTTGGGCGGTTTCCGCCTGGGCAGAGGCACTGGGAATTGCAACGAATTGGCAACCGCCGACAACCCCACCCACAGGAGCAACGAAAACAAAACAACCCGCTCCGCAACCACCGCCTCCGACACCAGCGGTTAATCCCGAAATAGGAAAGCTGATGAAACGCGGATATATGGCATTGGAAGACGCATATTTGGTGGTGAAAGACAAAGATGGGGAACCATACTCCGAGGCAGAAAGGCATTGCAGAGATGCTCACGGCTTTTTCAACAAAGTGCTGGACATTGACCCAGAATACGCACCAGCGTATGTAGGCAAACTATGCGCATCGATCCAAAAGTATGGGTGGAGGAAAAAAAACAGCTTGTTTGCTTATGTTATTCAAAAAGAGGAAGATTTAGCACACTACTATAAACCGCTTGACAACGAGTCTGACTATCAAAAAGCCATTCGTTTTGCCGATGCAACATATCGGGCAAAATTAGAGGGATACAACCGCACAATTAAGGAACGCATTGCGGACTTGAAGAAAAAATACGCCCTTTATGTGATAATCGAAAGTACAAATACTTTTTTCGAGAGGCAAGGACAATCCCGTCAGCAGACCTCAAAGTATATTTGTGAGATAAGGAAGTCCACAAGCCTTGTTGGAAACCTAAAACGAGGAATGAAGTTTAAAATGTTGAGTACAGGGAGACGCTATGAAGTAGGTCAACATATGAACGAGTATGGCTCATGGGTCGATGGTGTTTTACAGTTTGATAATAGGGGAGATAGTTTGTCAAATCAAGTATATATTTGCGCAGGCGATGTAGCAGTAGTCACACATGAAATGGTCAAGCAAGAGGAACAAGAACGCATAGAGCGGGAGCGGCAATATCGGAAAGAACAGGAACGTAAAAAGTTGGAAGAACAACGAAAACGTGAGGAAGACCAGCGAAAACGTGAGGAAGAACAGCGTGCCAAAGAGGAACAGTCAAGACGCTGGGTGGCAGCAGGTTTATGTCCGCACGACGGTGGATGTTACAGTTTTTGGGGAGGCAAGTGTAAGACCTGCGGAAAAGCGAAAGGATAAGAACAGCGGCAGATTCGGGGAATATCCCTCTGAAATTACTTACTATGTATTACGATCCTCAGTTACGTATTGGTGTTTTTGGTTGCTCGCGTCAAGGGGCGTCGCACAGACGCAGTGCGCCGCCGGTTACTTGCCAAGATGCTTTTCATTTTTCAAGTGGAAGCATCGCAGGGCAGTCGTATCTTGTTGCAACCGTCGCCGATGGGCATGGAGATAAAAAATACGAACGTAGCAGCATCGGTTCGCACTTGGCAACGCAAGCGGCAACCAATGTTTTTTTGCGTTTTCTGTCGTCAAGCGACGGCAGTGTTCCTTTGAGCGAATCCGGTGAAAACAAGCCTGACATCGTTCGTTGCTTTCGCGGCGATTTTGCCTTGGCATTGTATAAAGAGTGGAAATCGTTAGTCAAGGAACACATTGAACGTTTTCCTCATGTTACGTTTCCAATAGGATCAGAGGAATCAGCCGCCAGCCTTGTCCCTTATCAACTCTACGGAACGACATTGCTTTTCGCCGCAATGATTGACGGTGTAATTCTGTTAGCCAAAATCGGCGACGGTGATATTGTAATCCTAAAAAAAGACGGTTCATACGAAGTGCCGCCTGATTTTGACGAAAATCCCAAGCATGTCGGAGGTACAACGGACTCTCTTTGTTCGCCGGATGCCGTCAAGAATATCAAAACATGGTCGAGACAAGGGGCGGATTATCTTTCGACCATCAAAGCCATTACGATTTCGACAGACGGACTTTCTAACGCCGTTGAAGAGGATGATTTTCCTGTATTGCTTTCTCAGATAGTCGGTAAAGTTTCCAAAGAATCCGCAGATTTTCTTCCACATAAATTAGATGAGTTTTCGCTGATTGGGAGCGGGGATGACGTTACCCTTGTCGGATTATGTTTTGGAGAATCGCTCGAAAGAATCGCGGGGCCCGCAGAAACGACAGAGATTGTAAACCAACCTGTCCCGAACATTTTTAATGTTTTCTTCCTTGTTGATTCTATGCAAGGCGAGAAGAATGATATGCTCAAACAAATTGCCTCTACTCTTAATGCAGTGTTTGAAGAGATGCAAGAGCAATTTCCTGAACTCAAAATAGAGCGATCCACCATTATGTTTTCCAGTAATGTGGGAGGCAATGCCATTTCTAACCTGTATGATTTTCAAAATCTTTCGAGTACGAATAATCCACAGTCGTTTGTCCAAGCGATTGACAAACTCCGCGATATGTTTGACACCAAGATAGTGCACGAAGATGGAACTCCACCGCTTTGCATTTTGCTTTCTGATGGGCTTTTTTCCGAGGCTCATGAAGAGTACGAGACTGCCATCAAAAAACTTAATGAAATGCCTTGGGGAAAGAAATCAAACCGCATTGCGATTGCCATTGGCAAAGAAGGCGAGTATAGCGAAGACAAACTTGCTCTTTTTTCCAATACCTCCCCGGCAATTTTCAAACCGCACAATGTTTCGGAATTGCGTCAGATTGTTTTAGATTACCCCTGACACCATCTTTATATCGTTACACTTAACAATCAATGACACTATGAGCATACAAGTCAATCAAAATCTCGTCGGGCTTTATTCAAAAAAAACTTGGACGGCGAAAAAATATCTCACCGCAGGTGGACAAGGCGAAATCTGGCTGGTAGCGGATGACCGGAATCAAGAGTACGTGCTGAAATGGTACCATCCCAATCAGTCAACAACGCAACAAAAAGCGGCAATTGGTGCGTTGATTACTGAGCATCGTCCTAAAAGTCCGCCTTGGCCGATTGAAGCCGTCAAGCGTTTTGTATGGCCGATTGATTTGATTAACCCGCATGGGAGTGGGCAGTTTGGCTATATTATGGAAAAGATCGACACGAAAAAATACATCGAAATGGGCGAACTTCACCGGCGCGGCAAACAGTTGCCCTTCGCAACCTTGGCAGAAATCGGCTATCAACTGGCACAGTCCTACAGGGCACTTCACTTGGCAGGGCTGTGTTATTGCGATATTTCAAAGGGGAACATGTTGTTCGATCCCAACACAGGCAACGTCCTGATTTGTGATAACGATAACGTCGGCGAAAACGGCAAAGTCAAATCGCAAATTCTGGGAACGTGGGAATTCATGTCGCCAGAAATCATCCTTGGGAACGCAACCCCATCGACGCAAACCGACCTTCATTCGTTGGCGACTCTGCTATTTTATCTCTGGATGTGCCATCATCCGCTTCACGGAAATCTTGAATGTGCCATTCGCTCTTGGGATATACCTGCCAAACGCAGGATTTACGGAGAAAAACCTGTATTCATTTTTGATCCGAATGACAAATCGAATCGCCCGGATGATCTCGATTATGAGACCGTGAGGAAACTTTGGGAACTGTGTCCGCAGAAGATCAAGGATTTGTTCGTTAAAGCGTTTACTGAAGGGCTTCGCAATCCCGACAGGCGAGTTACAGAAGGGGAGTGGCAACGAGCATTCCTGCAATTAAAGGAAAACAATTTACAGTGTCCGCATTGTAACATCGAAAACAACCTCTGGGCACAGGATGCCCGCGAACTTTTGTGCTGGAAATGCAAAAAGAAAATTTCCGTACCGGGCTACCTTGCCATTGGAATGAATTTTCACCTCGCTTTGGTGGCTGGGGTAAAACTAAAGTCCTCCCACTTGAACCCGGAGTGGAGTAGCGATGACATACTTGGCGCAATGGTAGAAAATCCGAACAATCCGGGAAATTGGGGGATTCGCAACCATACCCAGGACACTTGGAAAATCACATTTGCCGATGGAGAAATCAAAGAAGTTCCGCCGGGACGAGCCGCTCCGTTGGTTGACAAACTTTCATTCACGATAAATGGCGTACA
>Ga0099364_10010582_pt1 | contig 12673 bp, 10 predicted proteins | sample TergutTh196P3_FD_73070 | JGI IMG/M metagenome (GOLD analysis project Ga0099364, IMG submission 73070) | Microcerotermes parvus P3 segment gut microbial communities from Pointe-Noire, Republic of the Congo - Th196 P3 | ecosystem: Host-associated > Arthropoda: Insects > Digestive system > Gut ... | reverse complement strand
TTTATCTGTTCCGTAATATAATGTGTTTACACAGATTTTATACGGAACAGATAAATCAGTTCCCTACGGAAGCGGAACGGATAAATGCGTTCCCTACGAATGTGTGGCGATCGGAGATCGCCGCTACGATAAACGGCGAGACGCCGTTTGTACGTTATTTCATCATAACCATTTTAAAATTTCAAAAAAAAATGTTGACAAAATTACATGATATTTAATTTTGTGCTTGGCTGGCAGAATTTTAGTCGGTCAGTAAAGATCAACTAAAAAAAATGAAAATAAAATATTTATCAATAGGAGTCAAAAAGATGATTGACAATGTATCTCAAAAAATGTTTGCTTATGAGAATGATTTTACATTCGAGAATATCGTAGGTAGATGGATAAGAGAACCATACAATATGCAACTACTAAAAAACATATGTACTATAAACACTACAGTACTCATTACAGGAGAATCTGGTGTCGGGAAAGGTGCACTAGCTAAAATGATTGTAAAAAACAGTGATAGAAAAGACAAATCTTTTGTTGATATAAATTGCGGTGCAATAGCAGAAAACCTTTTAGAGAGTCAACTGTTTGGTCATGTTAAAGGTGCCTTCACTTCAGCTGACAAGGACCATGTAGGTTTTTTTGAAGAAGCTCATAATGGTACTATTTTTTTAGACGAAATAACTGAAACTTCACAATTATTCCAAATCAAGCTATTAAAAGTTCTTGATAATAGAAAAATCCGTAAATTAGGCGGGTCTAGAGATATCCCAATTGATGTACGCATTTTAGTTGCCACAAATAAAGATATTTCAACAGAAGTAAAGAAAGGTAACTTTCGATTGGATTTATTCCATCGACTCAGTATAGTTGAAATTAAAATTCCACCTTTAAGAGAAAGGATAGACGATATTCCTTTTTTAGTTGATTATTATATTAAAAAAATCGGTGTAAAATATAAAAAACATATATTTAAAATAGACCCTAAAACATTAGAAATTCTTCGCAATCATTATTGGCATGGTAATATTCGAGAGCTAATAAACGCCATTGAGTATGCAATAATTATGGAATCAACAGATACTCTTTTACCACAAAATTTACCCGGATACATACACCGTGCAGTAAACACAAGTCAGAATTTTTCTAAATGTACAGACATAACCAAAGTAGAACAAACTGACATTATTCAGAAAGAGCAAGCTCAAGAATATTTTAACGATACTGAAATGTCATCAAATGAAAATTACGACCTACCATATGCAGATGCAAAAGATTACTTTGAGAAGCGTTATTTTAATTATTTGCTAGAAAAATTTAAAGGGAATGTATCAAAACTTGCAAAAATAAGCAAAATAGGTCGAAAAACTATTTATAGAAAACTAAAAAAACTAGGTATCCATGTCGATTTATTTAAGTATATGTAATTTTTCTTCATGGTAATTATTGTAAATTTTAATATTCGCAAATCCGACACACTTTCAATATTTGTGAGTCTTTTTGACACATTTTGTGTGTTGCAATGATACATATTTCTTCAACCAAATTAAAAATGTTGATTTATGTAACTAACTAAATATCAATACATATATATTCACATTTTTTAATAAATCTAATTTGGCACAAATTTTGCGAGTATCGTATATGAAACTAAAAAATTATGGATGATCTTATGAAAAGATCGATTTTGTTAGGACTAGTAGTCCTTTTTCTGTTCTCTTGTTTGACAGCAAACAAAGTTGTCGTGCCGAGAACAAATCTTGGAATCAGTTTGTCTGAAGCTGTGACGATTTATAAGTCAGGACCGGTAATGGTTCATATCACTAACCCAGAAACAAACGAAACCGTTACATTTCCTGCTGTTTGGGAAAATGGAAATCTAATTATAGATTTCAGTGGAAGAAATGATGAACAATTCGCAACTATGGGTGGATGGCCCAATCGATTCATTGGTTCTGATATTTTGCCACCAGAGGTTGCAGACCTACTTTTTCCTGACAACCTTTAATCATATAACCTCATGCATCTGTGCATCTCTAATAGGGAAGTAATTCCCTTGAATACTCAATGAATATTAATGTAGGTTTTAAGGTTATAAGATTGATTTAGTAGCGGTTAGTAATTACTAATCGCTACTTTTTTTTAAGGAGTAAATAAAATTGACAGAAAAAAATATTATCGTCACTGACATAGGCAGTACAACAACTAAAACATTATTACTTAAGAACAACAATGGTAAATATAAAATAGTAGATTACGAAGTATCACCAACAACAGTAGAGAAGCCGAATGAAGATGTTAAAATTGGAATAATTAACTCTATAAGAAAGCTGGAGAAAAATCAAAAAATAAATATTTTGAATAAAGATTCATCACATTCGGAACTGTCAATTTCTGATAAATACTTGTTTTTCGTTACTAGCAGTGCAGGTGGGGGGTTGCAAATTTTAGTATTAGGGCATACTTTATCAGATTCCGCTTTTTTTGCTTCAAAAACAGTATATGGTGCAGGTGGCATAGTAGCAAAAACTTTAGCCAGTAATGATTTAAAAACGTCAACAGAAAAGTTATTTGCATTAAATAATAGTCATCCTGACATAATCCTCTTTACTGGCGGTTATGATGGTGGCGCTTTATTTGGGATTTATCGTTTAGCAGAAACATTAAAATTTAGTTCTATTACACAAAAGTTTACATTCAATTCAAAGATACCCATTGTTTTTGCAGGAAATAATGAAGCTCAAGAATTTTTAAATCTATTATTAACAGACAAATTTGATGTTTTTATGATGCCCAATATCAGACCTTCAGAAAATATTTTAAACCATATACCAACTCAAGATAAAATTCAAGAGATATTTATGACGAGTGTCATGGAATATGCACCTGGTTATTCGGAAGTAAAGGAAAAAACTTGTGTAGATATATTACCAACGCCTGCGAGTGTTTTACAAACACTTAAAACATTTTCATCACAACGTAAAATCAAAATAATGTTTGATATAGGTGGTGCAACAACAGACATTTATTCTAACATTTATGGACATTATTTCAGAAGTGTAAGTGCGGGTTATGGGATGAGTTATAATATTGGGAATATTCTCTCAAATATTGATATAAATATTGATTTGATACCATATATAAATGCATACAATTCAGTTTTAGCAGAAAAAGAAAATTTATTGGCAATGGCGAACGGAGTTCACCGTTACGGAATGGCGAACGGAGTTCACCGCTACGAAATGGCGAACGGAGTTCACCGCTACGAAATGGCGAACGGAGTTCGCCGCTACGAAATGGCGAACGGAGTTCGCCGCTACGGAACGGTAGAATACTTGCAAAACTATATAGGTAATAAAGTTTTATACCCCACTATTGCTCCAATTGATAATTTTGATAAATATATCGAGCATATATTTGCAATTCAAGGGGTTAAGATGTCTTTTGAACAGCACCTAAATATGCACTTTTTAGAAAAAAAGAATAAATTAATAGAAAATTTAAATTTAAAGAAATTATTTGAACCTGAATATTATCCGCATTTAAAAGAAAAGTTAATATTTAAACTTTCTGATATTAAAATATTGATTGCTTCAGGTGGTGTAATCAGTAATGCTACAAAAGAACAAGCAATATTCATGATGCTCGAAAGCTTTAAGCCGCAAGGTATAGTTGAATTATGGCGTGATAAACATTTTATATCGCCACATTTGGGCATATTAACAAACTTTGACAAGTCTATAGCCCAAGAATTGATCTTTAACGATTGTTATGAGAAACTCGCAATATATATTCGCTCCAAAAAGAAAAATATTAATTTATTTATTGATGAGGAAAATGTGGTTATAAAACCCAATGAATTCTATAATAAATATTTTCCACATTCCAAAAGCATAAAAATTTTTGGTAAAAAATTTCATTTAGAAAAAGGAGTTATGCTAATAATTGACACAAGAAATTTTTCACAAAAAGAGTCTTCTTTAAAAACGATGTTACATAATCTTGGAGCATATCAATTTGAGTTGCAAAATAAAATTACTGCTGAAAAACCTCATGTCTTCAATACAAAGCTTAGTAAAAACAATTACAAACAACAAGAATTAAAGATTTCTTTGTTGTACAGTGGAGATACCTTTGTTAAGGTAAGGGAAGTAGTAAAACCAGATACTATTTTAGCAGAAAATAAATATGAACCACCTAAAATATATATTATTCTACTTTCAGAAACTGTAGGAAGAAAAATGACGGAAAGCGAAGCAAGGGAAGGACTTATGATAAAAGAATCTGATAATGTCTCTGATGGTCAGGTTTTGTTTGTAAACAAAAAAAGTGTCTTTATATCAGAGGATAATCAAAGAAAATTAAAAGAATTTCACAAGAAATATGAAGGTAGAGTATACACCATCCCTCCTCCTACAGTTTTTACTGATGGTTTAGGAATTCAGTTTAAACCAGATGATAAAGTTTTATCCCCTGTGAAAGGTATTGTTGAAAAGATTAGTTACACTACTGGTACGATTCTTATTCAAAGTTTAAATAAACCTTCCCCAAAGCCATATAAATTACATGCAGAAGCATATGGTGTTGTAAAGTCCATAAAAGATAATAAAGATTTTATATTAAACGTAAATGCAATAAAGATTGAAGGTAAAATAGGATTTGGTAAAATGGTTGGTGGATTCTTAAAAATATATGATTCCAATTCCTCAATGACAGATAGAATAGTATTTAAACATTATCTATCTCATAATGATGCTTTGAATTTAATAAAACAAAATGTAAAAGGTGTAATTTGTAGTTTTATATCATATTCTTGTTTAATATTTATTATTGGTAGAGATATAGGTGTCGCAATAACGGGAAATGAAGAAATCCCTTTTTCTTTAATCATAATTAATGGATTTATGGAATCATCTGATCAGGAATGCTTTATCGATATTAATCATTTTATCGATCACTATGTGTTATTAATGACATCAACACAAATCAGGGCAGGGGTTATTCGACCTAAAATATTGATTTTTAATGAAACAGAGATTAATTGCATTCCATCGTAGCGGCGATCTCCGATCGCCATCGTACCAACGACGCCCACCGTTGAAAATATGCACCGTTGTCTTCCGTAACGAGGCATTAACCGAAAAAGATTTAATTCAATACGAATATTTCCACGCCGAAAAAGACATTTTCGAATCGAGCACCTATGGTAATATAGCCAGTTTAGCAAGTTTTTTTACTTCAGAAAAAACAAAACGTGAAGTCTTTTTTGGTATAAAAAAAACCACGTCTTACACCACCTCATACCGAGATTAATGATATAACAGACACTTTCAAAAGAGTTTTACAAAAATCTTCAATTTTTAAGGTTTATCTATTGATTCAAGGACCTCCCGGCACAGGAAAAACCTCAAAATATCTGATATCAATTGGCTCGGCAGTTTTTTTTACCTGGCTTGGAATGTCAATTGCTTTTTTGTCGAAAATTGGTACTGAAGTCTGCATTGCCCAATCTGCTGGAATAAATGATGACAAGGCTGTATTCAGATATATGAAAAGCGGTCTCGGCTTAGCCTTGTGCTTAGCTCTTATTTATTCTTTTATTGTCTTCATCTTTACTCCACAATTAATTCATTTTTTCAATCTGGGTACAGATGTAAACGGTTACAATCCAACATCAAACGCTATTTCATATCTGAGAATTATTTCTTTTGGTATGTTTTTTTTATTCATGCACCCTACTTTTTCTGCTATCTATAATGGACTTGGAAAAACAAAATTACCTTTTTATATAATGTCATCAGGGTTAGCATGTAACATGATCCTTGACCCTTTTTTGATTTTTGGTATAGGTCCTTTTCCAAGATTAGAAGTAACAGGGGCTGCAATAGCAACTGTTATTTCGCAAGCATTAGTTATTACTTTGTTTATATTATCACTGTTTTCTAATTTCTCTGGAAGCTCTTTAAAATTTTACAATCCTATTACTACTTTCAAAAATTGGAAAACGCCTTTAGGTAAAATCATTAAAATTGGCTTTCCACCATCTATACAAAGTGCCTTATTTGCCTGTATCGCTATAGTCATTGCCCGTATTATCAGCAATTGGGGAGCTGTTCCGATTGCTGTACAACGCATTGGTTCTCAAATTGAGGCTTTATCATGGATGACTGCTGGCGGGTTTTCCACTGCTTTAAGTGCTTTTGTTGGACAAAACTTTGGGGCTGGTCTAAACAAACGTGTCTGGCAAGGCTATCTCACCGCTTTTACTATAATGGGCACTATTGGTATTTTGGTTAGCTTATTGTTATATATTTTCCCTGAATATTTATTTAAAATATTTGTAAAAGAAACAGATACAATACAAGGTGGCATTGTCTATTTGAAAATTTTAGCTTTTTCACAATTATTTATGTGTCTTGAAATTATGACAGCAGGAGCCTTTAACGGAATCGGAAAATCTACTCCACCTTCAATCGTAGGTATCTCGTTTAATCTTATGCGGATACCTTTAGCTATTTTATTAGCTAGTTTTATTGGGCTAAACGGCATCTGGTGGAGCATTAGTTTTACCAGTATCCTAAAAGGCATCGTATTGGTTGTTTGGTTTGTAGCAACTATACCCGTACTGGCGAACTCCGTTCGCCATCGTAGCGGCGATCTCCGATCGCCACCCACCTCGTAGGGAACGCATTTATCCGTTCCGCCATCCGTAGGGAACGCATTTATCCGTTCCGTAATATAATGTGTTTACACAGATTTTATACGGAACAGATAAATCAGTTCCCTACGGAAGCGGAACGGATAAATGCGTTCCCTACGGATGTGTGGCGATCGGAGATCGCCGCTACGATAAACGGCGAGACGCCGTCTGTACATTCCATCGTAGCGGCGATCTCTGATCGCCACCCATCTCGTAGTATTTCATAGATTATATACGGAACGGATAAATGCGTTCCCTACAAGGTGTATTTTAAACGAGGAATAGTATTAATAGTAATAAGTCGTTATATAATTCATCATTGATTTTGGATACACATGTATAGAAATATTATTTTTTTCTGCAAAGTCGTATCTATTTAGTCGCAAAAATATTTCAGATACATGATGTGATTCTGATGTGTTAACAGGCTCTAAAATGTAGCTTCTAACGTTAAGCTTAGAAACATAAGTATCGTAATCCGTATGGCATGTATAAGAAGGGTTATCAATATTACACCCTGCAAACCTTACCTCTCTATAAACGCTATCTGTTGCACTATCGAACTCTGCTGTCCAAGTTAATGTGAAAGGTTCAGTGTAGTCATACTCTTCGGGGAAATTTGATTCTGTAATACAGTGTGGAATAATGACTTCTAATTCTACTTTTGTAACATTGGTTTCTACAATGAATTTGTATATTTCACCGGATGTTAGTTCAGGAAGTGGATATATTACAGTCCATTGATCATAAAGCTCTTCTTCAGTAGTACGTGTAAATTTGTGTAAAGGTTCATTGTTGAACCAAATTGTCTTGATAAATTGCTGATTAGGTAGAGGCAGACCATCCTCATGTTCTAAATACCAGCCTTCATAAATAAGTTCACCGATACTTGAGTGGATTCCATTGTTCCATAAGTATATGTTGAATGACCGGTAATCTTCTTCTTGGTTGTTATTTGAGCAAGAAAACACCAAGAAACAAGCAATTACAAATAAACCTAAAATTACTCTTTTTGATAATTTCATTTTTATCTCCTTAGTTATATTTTTATTTTACACATTATTTTTATTATAGAAATATTGTCAAGAAAAAAATAAATAAATATAGATCCGTATCGGCGATCTCCGATCGCCACCGTACCGACGGCGTCTCGCCGTTGATATAATGTACCCACCTCGTAGGGAACGCATTTATCCGTTCCGTCATATAATGTGTTTACACAGATTTTATACGGAACGAATAAATGCGTTCCCTACGAGATGGCGAACGGAGTTCGCCGATACGGTATCTCAACAAAATATAAAAAAATCTGTAACAAAAACGAAGTATTTAATGTTAATAATTCTATAATAAAATATAAAATCAGGAGAGTTTCAATGATTGAACTTCACGATCTTGTCAAAGATTACGGGAGTTTACGAGCGGTTAATAAGATCAATTTTAAAATCAGAGAAGGTGAAATTCTAGGCTTTTTGGGACCAAATGGTGCCGGTAAATCAACCACTCTGAAGATGATCACCTGCTTTTTAACTCCCACGGATGGGAATATCCAAATCGGTGACCTAAACGTTTTTGAACATTCCAAAGAAATCAGAAAAATGATAGGTTATTTACCTGAACACAATCCTTTGTATTTAGAAATGACAGTATTCGACTATCTAAAATTTGTTGCTGAGGTGCGCGAGATACCTGAGGAGCAGTTCAAAAATGTATTATCAAGAACAATAATGAAATGCGGTTTAAAAGAAGTCATCGCACGCCCTATCAAACAGTTATCGAAAGGTTATCGCCAACGTGTTGGCATTGCCCAAGCTATTATCCACGACCCCAAAATATTGATACTCGATGAGCCCACATCGGGTCTCGACCCCAACCAAATAATCGAGATTAGAGAACTTATCAAATCTTTAGGTCGTGAAAAAACATTAGTACTATCTAGCCATATTTTGCAAGAAGTTCAGGCAGTTTGCGACAGAATTGTGATAATCAACAAAGGCAAAATAGTAGGTCACGGTACAACAGAAGAACTTCGCGCCTCGCAACAAAGGAAAGCGAAGTTAAATTTGGAGTTAATACCAGCACCTAATAGTAACAGCGATAACTTAATTTCAGTTTTTCAAAGCCAGCTTCGTGGTGTTGATGTTGCTATTGCATCAGAAGATAGCGAAAGTGTAAAACTTGAAATTACCTATCCACAAGATATCGACTACAGAAAAGATGTCTTCAACATTATCAAAGATCAAAACTGGATAATTCTGGACATGCAAAGGCACATTAGTAGCTTAGAAGATATTTTCAGAAACTTAACTGCTGGAGGAAAAGATGTATAAAAACGCACTAATTATAGCCCGAAAAGAAATGAAAACTTATCTCAACACCCCTGCTTCTTTCGTGGTACTATTTGTTTTCTTGATTATTTCAAGTTGGTTCTTTGCCTCGCCTCTGTTTCTGATTAATCAAGCTACGTTAGACACACTATTTGCGATCATTCCGATAGTTTTTGTCTTTTTTGTTCCTGCAATTACGATGAACTTGATTTCACGCGAAAAAGATAACGGAACTATCGAAACCCTAACAACCTTCCCACTTACCGACGCAGAAATCGTAACCGGTAAATTCGCTTCTGCTGTTGCTTTAATGGGCATTGGGCTACTTTTTACCTTTGTCCACTTTTTCACAATATCTATACTTGGACAAAATGTCGATTACGGTGCTATCTGGAGTGGATACATTGGTTTATTCTTGATGGGTGCAGCGTATTGTGCCATTGGCATTTTTGCTTCAACTTTATCTAACAATCAGATTATCGCTTTCATTATTGCATTGCTATTAATCTTTTTCCTGTTTATTCTACGCTATATACTGATATTTTTACCCGGTTCAATGGGTGGATTTTTCCAGTATATTAGCAGTGATTTCCACTTTTCAAATATGGCACGTGGTGTAATTGACACACGGAATCTTATCTATTTTGGCAGTATTATTGCTATATTCCTGAAATCAGCCATTGTAGTTATGGATTCAAGGAAATGGAGTTAGGAGGCACAAAATGAAAAAGACAAATAAAGAAGCATCAACAACTAATTTACTTATTTTCATAGCGGTAGTGATTGTAATTAACCTGATTTCTGTAAATCTGTTTTACAGATTCGACTTCTCTAAAGGAAAAGTATATTCACTTTCAGACGCTAGTAAAGCAGCCTTAAATCTACTTGATGATAGAATTGTGGTAAAAGCATATTTCACCAAAGACTTACCTCAAAACCTTGCTAACGTGCAAACTTATACCAGAGATTTATTGGAAGAGTATAGGGTCTATTCTCGCGGAAGATTTAGATATGAGTTTATCGACCCTAAAGACGACAGGCTTAAAATGGAAGCTCAGCAAAGAGGTATTCCACCTGTAAATGCACAATTCAGAGAACGTGATAGATTTGAATCACGCCAAGTTTTCATCGGACTTTATCTTGAATACGGACAAAATTCTGAAGCTATACCACTTGTACAAGAAACTCGCGGACTTGAATACGAGATTACAAAAGCTATTATGAAAATAGCTTCTCTCGGTTTACCAAGAATAGCTTTCTTTACTCTTGAGCCAGAGATTGCTCAAAGTAACGACCCATGGGCAAGACTCTTTATGCAACAACAAGATAGATTTCAACATGTTAGAGAAAATGTTAGACAAAATTATGAAATGTTTAATATAGACCTTAAAGAGCCGGTACCGGACGATGTAACTACACTTATCTTTTCAGGGGCTGCTGATAACTTGGAAGATATTCAATTGTATAATCTTGACCAGTTTTTAATGAAAGGAAATAACATACTGTTCTTCCAAGACAGAGTGCATGCAGACCTTCAAACTCAACAAGCAAGTTTAATTGAATCAAATGTTTTTGATTTGCTTTCTCATTATGGTATAAACATCAGAGAAAACTTGATAATGGATACAGAATCTGGACAGGTTAATGTTCAAGAAAGACGCGGGTTGTTTACTCAAAGCACACCTATGCAATATCCTTTTATTGTGGTTTCTAACGCTGTTAATAAAAATCATCCTATTGTTTCACAACTTGCCAATATTCAGTTCTTATATGTTTCTGAACTTGATGTTCCGGTTGACTATCTTCAAGGTTTAGGGGTTAATTTTACTCCATTGATCCATACTTCTGATAGAACTGGCTCTGTTTTTGGTCCAAACTTTAACATTAGCATTCAACAATTCCAAAATAGAAGCTATATTAACCGTTTAACTGAAGGTGCAAAAATTATTGCCGGTTCATTTGAAGGTTCTTTCCAAAGCTTTTTTGCAGAATCAGATTTAAGATTAACCAATGGTTTTATCGAACATACTCCAAACGGTAAAATTATTATAGTTTCAGATATGGATTTCATTAGCAGTCAAGGCGCTGGTCAAAATCCAAGCAACCTTAACTTCGTTATGAACGCGATTGACTATTTAAGCAATAATCAAGCACTTATATCTCTTCGTTCGCGTGAAACTATAAATAAACCGCTGAATATAGAAAAAATCGTGAACACTGAAGATCTAACACCTGAAGGTGCTGAAAGAAAAAAAACAAGAATGAGAGAATCAATAAAATATCTAAATATGATTCTACCTGCTTTGTTAGTTGTAGTTTACGGATTAATCCGCTACAGAATTGAAATTGAAAGAAGAAAGAGGATAAAAGAAACTTATGAATAAAAAGAATTTATTACTCATTGGCGTTCTTGCCATTTTAATTGTCATCTTACTGATCTCGAAAGGCAGAGAAAACACAGAAAAAAGACTAAACGCTTTCAGATTTAACACTTCTGAAATTATGCGTATCGAATTCTATGTGCCCATGTCTGACACTCTTGTTATCTCAAGAGAAAGAAATGAATGGAGAGTTATTCACCCTGAAAACGCACCTGTAAACCAGACCCAACTTGATAGGTTCTATGAACATTACCTTGGTTTAACAACTTCAAGTATACCTATTTCTGAAGACCCCGCAAGGCATGCTTCCTTTAACGTAGACGAAGAAAATGCTACTCAAATTGTGATTTACGGGCAAAATGATAGGTTGCTTAGTCGAGTTTACTTAGGCGTAAGCTCAACTAACAGAAGTATCGCTTACATCAGACATGAAGACCATAACCAAGTTTTCAGTATCGAAAATATTACGTGGTATATTAACCCACGCTTAGACGCATGGAAAGGCGAAGAAGCTGTACCAGAGTTCGATTTTGAGTTTGATGAAAACAATATGGAAATGATGTTGGATATGGATGAGTGGATATAATAGTTACGTACCGACGGCGTCCCGCCGTTGTTTTCAACAGCGGGACATTGTTGGGGCAAAGTACTGATTGGGAAAAAGTGGTATCAATATCAAATGGAATATATAATAAAGTTTTATGAGAAAAATGAGGTCCTAATGGATTGGAACAATGCTAAAACAATCATCTTGAAGAATAATAATGTTCGAGAGGAGCTTATAAAAAATGAAACTGAATACAAAATTATTGAAGCAATAATTAAAGCTAGAATAGAAAAGAATATTACACAAAAAGATTTAGCTGATATGGTAGGCATCAAACAATCATATATTACAAAACTTGAAAATGGAAATTACCATCCATCTATAGAGTTTCTAAATAAAATAGCTTTAGCAGTTGGAAAAGAATTGCAGGTTAGAATTGTTTAATTTGTTCACTACCGGAAACACAGATTTAGTACAATTATTTATGAATGGATAAAATCATGCCTCAACCAATTTACGCTACAATTTATACTGAAACTGGAGAACTGATATGTTATATATCTATACTTCTCGATAACAACATGTTTGAGGAGATAAAACTAATCCCCGTAGCGGCGATCTCCGATCGCCACCGTACCGACGGCGTCTCGCCATCGACCGTAGCGGCGATCTCCGATCGCCACCATCGTCTCAACGGCGAGACGCCGTTGGTACAGGAATATGGCGA
>Ga0099364_10010581_pt1 | contig 12674 bp, 14 predicted proteins | sample TergutTh196P3_FD_73070 | JGI IMG/M metagenome (GOLD analysis project Ga0099364, IMG submission 73070) | Microcerotermes parvus P3 segment gut microbial communities from Pointe-Noire, Republic of the Congo - Th196 P3 | ecosystem: Host-associated > Arthropoda: Insects > Digestive system > Gut ... | reverse complement strand
GAAATTTCGACTTCTCGAACCGATTGCCGGCAGTGCGCGCGCAGGTTACCGGATCAAAAAGCCAAATTTCTTGCGCCCTCCGGTATAAAAAGCGTTTCTCCGTTCCCTCCATGGCTCGGTGGTGAAAAAATACGTGGGCTGTGCACTGCCCGATAGGCAACATGGCAGAACTGAATGCGCCTGCCGTTTACCTTCGACAAATACGCCGGCCTTGGTCCCTTGAGGCCGCTTGCTTCCGGAGTTCCCGACCCGCGTTGTCGCGCGTGTCATTCCATGTACCTTGACAGGAGGGTAAAAGCATGTCCAAAGTTCTGAAGGCAATGATGGTTTGCTTGCTGACACTCGTGTCCCTTGCCGCAGTTTTGCCGGCCAGGGCCGGCCAAGTGGAGATACGTGTCGGCTATGAAAATCACCCCGGTGAACCCGTCGATCTATTCTGCATTGAATGGAAAAGGCTGGTTGAGGAACGCAGCAAAGGGACGATGTCGATACAGTTGTTCCCTTCCAGCCAGCTTGGCTCCAAGAACGACATCATGGATCAGATGATCGCCGGTGATTCGGTCATCACTCTCGCCGACGGCGCCTTCTTCGCCGATAGGGGCGTCCCGGATTACAGCATCACCTTCGCGCCGTATCTTTTCGCCACTTGGGACGACGCTTGGCGGCTTTTCGCTTCCGACTGGCACAAGGAACAGATGGACAAGCTCGAAAAACTTGGCCTGAAGGTTTTGGTCTGGAACGGCATCTACGGCGTACGCCATACCTTGACCACCAGACCGGTCCGCAGGGTCGATGATCTCAAGGGCATGAAGATTCGCGTCCCCAACAACACCATGCAAATAGTCGGCTTCGATGTTCTCGGCGCCACCCCCACTCCCCTGCCGCTGGGCGAAGTCTACACCGCCCTGCAGCAACGCGTCATTGAAGGGGTCGAAAACCCCCTGACCGTCCTTTACAACGGCAAGTTCCACGAGGTCGCCAAATTTCTTACCCTCGACGGCCACATCCGGAACAACGTTAACTGGGTCTCCGGAACCATTTTCTTCAATTCCCTTACACCCGAACAGCAAAATATCCTGATTGACTCCGGCGTCGAAGCCAATGAGACCATCAACATCGTGGCGGAAAAAGCCAACGAGGATGCCATTCAGTTGTTCAAGGATGCCGGCGTCGAGATTATCGAGGTCGACGTGACGGAATTCCAGAAAGCCGCGATCGGCGCCTACACCGATCCTCGCGTTGCCGCGAGGTGGACTCCTGGCCTGGGCGACCGGGTGCGGGGCATCATTGCGGGAACAGGGAAATAAGTCATGGAAAAGCGAACCGGAGTCCGCGCCATTCTTTGCGATCTTGATTTGTATGTGGCGCTGGTCATCATGGCGGCGCTGATACTCGTCACGGTTTTTGGCGTTTTCTTGCGCTATTTCATCAATCGGCCGTTGGTATGGCTGGAGGAGGTGCAACTCTGGTTTATCGTTTGGATCGTTTTTCTGGGGGCCAGCGCGGTGGCTAGGCATTCCGGTCACATCGCTATCGACGCCTTTGTCAACCTATTCCCGCGCCGGCTCCGGAAATTCTCCCGTGGCATCGGGCACGTCACAACCATGGCGGTCTTGGCTTTTGTAGGGTTTTACGCTTTCCGGCATGTGCAGCAGATGTACACGTCGGGGCGCGTCACCAACCTGCTTTACATCCCTTACTGGCTCATTTATCTGGTCGTTCCCCTGTCGTGCTGTTTGATGGTTGTCACCAGCCTCTTTCGTTTGATCCTGGGGGAGCCGGATGGCGCCGGTTCCCTCTTACCGAAGCCGGGGGGGGCGAGTAATGTCTAATACCATTTTGATATCGAGTGTGGTCCTGTTGGGGCTTCTTTTCTTCGGTATTCCGGTGTTCGTCTCCCTCCTGGCCGGCTCGGCCTGTTATTTTGCTCTTGCCAATGTCCCCACCCTGATTATCGCGCAGCGAATCATCGCCGGAGTGGAAAGCATCCCTCTCCTGGCGGTGCCGTTTTTCGTCGCTACCGGAGTGTTCATGAACTATTCCGGAGTGACGCGGCGAGTGATGGACTTTTGCGAGGTGCTGGTCGGGGGGCGGGTGCCGGGCGGATTGGCGCAGGTTAACGTGCTCCTTTCCACCCTCATGGGCGGCCTTTCCGGCTCGAACCTGGCCGATGCCGCCATGCAATCGAAGATGCTGGTTCCGGAGATGATCAAGAAGGGGTTTTCCAAACCTTTTTCCACGGTGGTCACCGCCACTTCGGCCATGATCACCCCCCTTATTCCGCCCGGCATCGCTATGATCATTTACGGGTCCATCGCCAATGTCTCTATCGGCAGGTTATTCATTGCCGGCATCGGCCCCGGAGTGCTTCTTTGCCTCTCACTGATGATCCTGGTGGCAATAATTTCCAGCCGGCGGAACTACAACTCGGAACCCGATCCCGAGGTTATACGGGCGGGTTTTCTGCACGCTCTCAAGCGTGCATTCCTTCCCTTATGCCTTCCAGTGGTCATTATCGGCGGCATCAGGCTGGGCGTTTTCACCCCCACCGAAGCCGGAGCGGTGGCAATCATCTACGGCTTGGGGCTGGGACTCCTGTATCGGGAGATGACTTTCTCCACCCTCATCACCGGTCTCAAGGACACGGTCATCACCACCGCCAGCATTATGGTCATTGTCGGTGGAGCCTCGGCCTTCGCCTGGATCCTGACCCGCGAGCGCGTTCCCCAAAACCTCACCGCCTTCATCGTCGCCAATATCTCCAACAAATACTTGTTCCTTGTGGCAGTGAACGTCTTCCTGATCATCGTTGGTATGTTCATTGAGGGAAACGCCTCAATGATCGTTCTGGTCCCCATCCTGGTCCCCTCGGCCAAAGCTTTCGGCATCAACGAGATACAGTTTGCCATAGTGGTCATCTTCAATCTTGCCATCGGTTGCATCACCCCGCCTATGGGTACACTGATGTTCGTCACCTGCGGCGTAACCAAATGTTCGTACAGGGATTTCATCAAGGAATGCGTGCCGTTTTACCTATTGCTGCTGATTTGCCTCATACTTCTGACGTTTGTTCCCTTCTTCTCGCAGGGGGTGGTCGAGCTGCTGTGGCGGGATTGACGCGGCGGGGGGAAGCGGGGATGATTTAGCGTTCGTTATGCTGTTCGCGCGATAAAATGACGATTTTCCTGACCGCGTGCGGCAAGCAACACCGTGTAGGGAATTAATGCGGACATGTTGTGAGGCGGATTCACGCTCCCAGAATCCGCTTCAGTTCCTCCAAACAGCAGCCGGGGCTGGTTAAAACCTCGATGCCGGTGGCCTTTTTCACCGGTTCCGCCAGAACCGCCATGGACGCCTGCCCGAGAATGATGACGTCGCGTTCACGCACCTTTGAGGCGCGTTCCACGATGGCCCGATTGCGCGCCTCGATGTCGTAAGCCGGCCCGGCGCCGAAGAGGGCGTCGTCGACGATGACGACTTCCAGGTCCAGCTTCGCCTCTCGCTCCGCCGCCTCGCGGCGGAGTGTTTCGGCGGCGGGATTCACCGCGCTGGGAGCGGTTCCGATCAGGGTGATTTTATCGCCGATTTCGCCGGCTCGCCGGAGCATGGCGCCATCAATGGTCAGGAGGTGTTTGGCGATCAGCGGACGGAACAATTCCACTCCCGGGGACATGGTCGAACAGGTGACGATGATCGCGTCGGCGTCGGTCCGGTCCGCCGACGTCAAGACGGCGTGGAGGCGCGACAGGCAGTTCGGCGTGAAGTTGTTGGTGCGCTGGAATTCGGTGACCAGGTATTCATCCAGAAGGCTGTAGACCACGGCGTCGGGAATCGCCTCGCGAATCCATTTGGGAAAGACGGCCGAAACCGCGGCGACGGTGCTGATGACGGCGACTTTGATCGGCATGGCTTTTCCTCCGGGATGGAATAGCGGTCATTATATTCCGGTTCCGGCGGCTAGGCAAATAATTTTACGGTTCAGTCATTTCCGCGTGAATCGGCGGGTTTGATTTTGGAAATATTAAGATTGACAGGCATCTGGTTGGTTCTTAAAATGCCGTGAAGACTGAACAGTTCACTTTCCACATCCAGCGTGATTTCTTAACCGGTTGACGTCTATTAACATCAAGCAAAAAAAGGAGAAGGCATGAAACGCGGAATCCTGTTACCCCTGGTTCTTTGCACCGGCCTTTTTTCCGGCGTTTACGCTCCGGCCGCCGAGGAGATTGTCATTGGCGGTATGGCCGCCCTGCAGCAGGGGTTCGGCCAGTCCATGCAGGCCGGCTCGCAGCTTGCGGTCGAAGAAATCAACGCCGCCGGCGGCATCCTCGGCCGTCCGATCCGGATAGTCTGGACTGACACCGAACTCTCCCCCTCCACCGGCCGCACCTTGGCCCAGCGCCTGATCTTCAACGATCGGGTGCAATTCATTCTGGGATGCCATTCCAGCACCGTGGTTTTAGCCACCGCGCCCATGATGAGCCAGAACCGGATCCTGAACATCGCCATGGGCAGCGCCCAGACCGTGACCGAACAGAACAACCCCTGGATCGTCCGGGTACGCGAGAACGATCTGCTCATGGCCGACGTGCTGGCAAATTACATGGTGGACGAACTCGGCCTCACGAAAATCGCCTGCATTTCCATGTCCGAACAGTACGGCATCGGCGGCAAGGACAACCTCAACGCCGCCTTGAAAAAGAAGAATCTCGAATTGATAGCGGTCGAAGCCCACAACATCGGGGATAAGGATTTCACTTCCCAGCTTTTGAGCGTCAGGCGGTCCGGGGCGGAGGCTGTGGCCATCGTTTCGGGTGTTCCGGATCTTGGCATCATGGTCAAGCAAGCGAGGCAGCTCATCCCCAACGTCCAGATTTTCATGTCCTCGGTCGGCGCCACCAAGGCCTTCATGGATGTGGCGGAAGAAGCCGCGGTCGGTTCCTACGCCGTCTGCACTTATACCGCCGACAACCCGGACCAGAAGGTCCAGAATTTCATCGCCGCCTTCCAGAAAAAACACCATTCGCCTCCGTTCGATTTCTTCTCCGGTCTTTCCTACGACGCCATCTATATGTTGAAGCAGGCCATAGACAAGATCGGCGATCTCTCGCAGCGCGAGAAAATCCGCGACGCCTTCAAGGAAATAAGCGATTTCAAGGGCGCCACCGGGCTGACCTACAACGGAAAGCCGAACGGCGAGATGGTAAATGAACTCCTGTTCATCCAATACAGCATGGAGGCTGGCAACTTAAAGCACAACGTGATCGCCACGGTTACCGGCGACTGAGCGCCTTCGAAACGGTTTTTTTAGCGCTGTTTAGCGATCCCGGTCCAGGTCATTCCACGCTCGCGCGGGAATGGCGCGGATCGGGGTTGCCAGGTGCCCGATACGCCAAAAAAACCGCCAAGCTGATTTGTGACGCGCCCCCAAACAGGAGACGCTTTCTCGTGGATGACACGTTCTGGTCTCTGAGTTTTCCGATCTTCATGCAGCAGTTGGTTTCCGGGTTGGCACTGGGTTGCGTTTACGGCCTGATCGCCCTCGGCTACAGTTTCCTCTTCAACGCGACCGGCATCATAAATCTGGCCCAGGGCAGCTTCGTCATGGTCGGCGCTTATATCTACGGCGTCGAATGCACCAACCGCCTGAAGCTTCCGTTTTACGCCTCCCTGCCGGTCCTCATCGTTTCCATGGCCATTTTCGGCATGTTGTGCGAACGCCTGTTTTACCGCCCCTTCAAACGGGCGCATCTCCGAACCCTCTTGGTAAGCCTGGTTGCCCTTGGGATGCTCATCGGCAACCTCGCCCTGATAATCTGGTCTCCCTATCCCCAGGGAACCAGGGGCATTTATGGCCAGGAGATCATCGTCATTTCCCACATAACCATTCTTAAGCAGAGCATTTTCATCTTGATCATGACCGTTCTTTTGCTCAGCCTGCAACGTTGGCTGTTCAACCGGACTATGGCGGGAAAGATCATGCGGGCGGTGGCGCTGGACAAGGACACCGCGTCTCTCATGGGCATTGACACCGACTTCACCATTTCCTGCATCTTTGCCTACTCCTCCATCCTCGGCGGCATCGCCGGCCTGCTCGTCGCCCCCATATTCTCCATCGACCCGACCTTGCAGATGATTGGCTTCAAGGGATTCGGCGCCTGTGTTATCGGTTCATTCACCAACCTTACCGGCGCCATGATCGGCGGCCTTATACTGGGCATCGTCGAAACGATGAGCGCGGCCTATGTGTCATCCCTGTACAAGGACGCTATCGCCTACGCCGTCATCATCGCCTTCCTCATTTTCCGACCGGAGGGCCTGTTTGGACAGAAGCGGGAAACCGGCGGTCTGTGACCGGACGCAGCTTTCGCGGATGGGATAGACGATCCTAAACGCCGGAGGCTTAACCAAAGGGAAGAGCTTGAATCCGAAAATCGTGCGAAACTGTCTGACCGCATTCATCCTGGCCATCTTGGCGGTCACGCCGCTGTTCACGAACGAGCCGTACCATATATTCGTGATGAACACCATCTGTATCAACGCCATCCTGGTTCTGGCTTTGAATTTCATTTTGGGACTGGCAGGTCAGGTGTTCATGGGCACTATCGCTTTTTTCGCCATCGCCAGCTATACCTCCGGAATGCTTTTCAAACATTACGAATGGGGGTTTTGGCAGTCGCTGCCGTTTTCCATCGTCTTCACCGCCTTTATTTCGCTCCTTATCGGTATTCCCACCCTCCGGGTGTCCGGAGCTTACCTGGCCCTGATGTCCATGGGCTTCATCATCGTGGTCAGCGACATCTTCAAGAACTGGATGTCCGTAACCGGTGGGGTCTGGGGCATAATGGGCATCCCCCGCCCCGTCGTTTTCGGCTTCAGCCTGGACGAAAACCTGCACATGTTCTACCTGGCGTTCGGTTTTCTCCTTCTCCTGACGGTAGCGGCCATTCTGATCGAAGATTCCCGTTACGGTTTGTCCTTCAAAGCGGTCCGTGACGATCAGCTGGCGATCGAAATGTGTGGCCTCAACTCCACCCGGGTCAAGGTTATGGCCTTCGTTTTCTGCGGCGTCTATACCGGCGTTGCTGGTTCCCTCTTCGCCAGCTTCAATCTTTATATTTCCCCGGAAATCTTTACCTTCAACTACAACGCGATCTTTATGTGCATGCTGGTGGTGGGTGGTCTCGCCTCAATTCCCGGTTCGGTTCTCGGCGCCGTCATCCTGACCGTAGCCATCGAAGCCCTCCGTCCCCTCAGGGAAAAATACCTTACCGTTTTCGCCTTGATCATCATCCTTATCCTGCTCTTTGAGCCCGGCGGTCTGACGGTGCTGTTCGGCGGGTTCGTGGATCGTCTTAAGTCCGCCTTCGGCGTACGGAAGAGGGTGCCCGAGGAGGGAGAACATGCCTAGCCTTCTCGAGGTCCGGGGAATTTCCAAGCAGTTCGGGGGCGTCCGCGCCGTCGATGATTTGTCGTTCCATGTGGATCATGGCGACATCTGCGCCATCATCGGCCCAAACGGGTCCGGCAAGACCAGCGCCATAAACCTGATAACCCGTGTTTACCAGCTCACCACCGGCGAAGTGCATTTCAACGGCCAACGGATTGATCGCCTGCCTCGGGACAAGGTGGTGCGAATGGGGTTGGTGCGCACCTTCCAGAACCTGCGCCTGTTCGAGACCCTGACGGTAATGGAGCATGTGATGCTGGCCCGGGTATTCCGATTCCAGAGCGGTTTTTTCAGCACTCTTTTCCGCCTGCCTGGAGCAAGGCATGAGGAACATCGCAACCGTGACGCGGCCATGCGGCTTCTGGAACTGGTGGGGCTGGCCGACCGGGCGGATCGCAAGGCCGTCAGTCTCCCTTACGGCCAGCGGAGGCTTCTTGAGATCGTCCGGGCTTTGGCGACCGAGCCGAAGCTGCTTTTTCTTGACGAACCGGCAGCCGGAATGTCCGAAGAGGAGATAGACAAGCTGATCGTCATCCTTCGGCGAATCTGCGACATGGGTGTGGCGATCCTGGTGGTGGAACATCGCATGCGCCTGATCATGAGCGCGGCCGAACGCATCGTGGTTCTCAATTACGGGAAAAAAATCGCCGAAGGAACCGCCGAGGAAATACAGAATAATCAGGAAGTCATCACCGCTTACCTGGGAAAATACCACGAAAAGATCGGGTGATTTTTTTATGCTCAAGCTGGACAACGTCCAAGCCGCCTACGGCCATATCAAAGCCCTGAACGGCTTAAGCCTGGAAGTCGCCGAGGGGGAGATCGTCTGCCTTATAGGGGTCAACGGCGCCGGCAAAACCACCACCCTCAGAACCATCACCGGAGGACTTACGGCGACTGGCGGAAGCATTGATTTTATGGGAAGGCGTTTAATCGGCAAGCGCATATCCCAAATCGTCAGAATGGGCATTTCCTGCGTTCCCGAGGGACGAAAGGTGTTTGCCACTATGACGGTGGAGGACAATCTGGAGATAGGCGGATTCGTCCGGCGCAACGATAAACAATGGATTCGGGAGGTGATGGACCGGATTTACGCCATTTTTCCCATCCTCAAGGAGCGGCGCCAACAGCTGGCGGGCACCTTGTCCGGCGGTGAGCAGCAGATGCTGGCCCTGGGCCGGAGTCTGATGTCCAAGCCGAAACTGATGCTTCTGGACGAGCCTTCCATGGGGTTGGCGCCGGTGATGGTGGAACGGACGTTTGAGGCGATCGAAACTATCCGCAAGGAGGGCACCACCATCCTTTTGGTGGAGCAAAACGCCAGAATGGCGCTGCTCATAGCCGACCGGGGCTATGTTCTCCAATCCGGGAAAATAGTCCTCGGCGGCACGGCCGCGGAATTGCAGGCCGACGATTCGGTGCGTCAGGCCTATCTGGGCATAACAGTCAAGAAGGAGCCTTCATGAATCTCGTGGATATTTTGGCCAAGGGCCGCATCGTGGAATTGAATCCGGTTCTGGTTCCCGGACAGGAGGACCGGCGTTTGGAAATCCGCCAGTTCCGCATTTATGCCGGCGAGTTCATGTATGACATCGACATGATGTCCCACTTGGGCGCGCATGTAGAATCGCCGGCGCATTATCTGCCCGCCTTGGAAAAGCCCATTCCCGGCAAGGATATTTCGGAATATCCGCCCGAAAAGTTTTGGGGCGAGGCGGTGTTCGTCGATTTGTCGGAGCTGCCGCCCAAGGGCAGGGTCAGCCCCGATTTCCTGAAGCAGTTCGGGATCAAGAAAAACGATGTCGTCCTCATGGGAAACGCATCCTACACCAAGGATGAGGAAAAGATAACCATGACCGATGCCGGCGCCGTCTACATGGCGGAGATCGGCATCAAGATGCTGGCCATGGATACGACCTTCCTGATTGAAGAGTTTATGGATCCCCTTGAGGCCATGCGGATGCACTACGAATTGATGACGCGCGACATCCTGGTTATAGAGCGCTTGGCCAACCTGTCGGACCTCAGGGAGCGCCGTTCATTCTTTATCGGCTTGCCGGTTCGGGTCAGGGGCCTTGATTCCTTTCCGATCCGGGCCATTGCCATCGAGGGAGTGCTGTAAAAAGGAAAATGCCGATGAAAATCAGGCATTCCGGTCGATAATGGTAGGTCCACCACCGCTTTTTCGTCCGTCCTTGCGGTAGTTGGCGTCGGTCGAGGCGGCAGCGGAAAGAGAACGCAGAAACGCTTCGATGTGCTCCAGACTGGCTTTAAGTAGTTCCGCGTTGTGCCGGACCTTGAGTTGACAAGTCTCAAGGACCTCTTTCAGATCGGTTCGGACCTTGAGGAGGCGGGAGCGATCGGGTTCGGGGAGGCAGGAGACGACTTCGGACAGTTTTTCCGTCGAATCGGCGAGGCCGAGGCCGGACTTGAGGAGCGGCATGACGGCGAGGCGTTTTCTTTCCTCATCCTCGATGCCGGCGACCAGTTTTTTTTCCTCAAAGACGGTTTTTTCCAGCTTTTCCAAATCGCCTTTGATGATAGCGTCGCGCTTGTCATCCGCGATCCGCAGCATCTCGCGATGCAGTTCGGTCTGACGAAGTAAAATGGCTTCCAGCATACCGGCGGCGCGCCGAAGGGCTGCTTCGGATTGTTTGTCCATAAGGGTCGCCTTTCCGCTTGCCGAAAGCCCTTACCCCAGCGCTGCCGTTTCAAGGACCTCGGCCTCGCTTTTCCGTCCTTCCACCGCTCCGTCTCCCGGCATTGCCGCGCCGGGAGCGTTATTCACCCGGTAGCTGGACATCAGGGATTGGTACACGAGTTCGGTCAGGCCGTACCCCTTGCCCCTGGCAAGCACCTTGGCCTGTTCCGCGTCCAGCATTTCCTGGAAGAATTTTTCGCCGTTGTCGCCGTGCATGGCCGGGTTTTCATGGACCGTGGCGCGCATGGACTTCATCACCTGATTCATGAAGACGGAGATAAATTCCTCGGCCACGCCCCGGATTTTGATTTCAAGATCTTTTTCGTCCCGGACCGAAAGGCCTTTCTGAATCGCCTCGGCCCGTTCGGCGGCCTGGCTTTCGCGGTTCTTGTCGAAAACGGCGCCCAGGCCCACTTTTTCGTAGGACGCGATCGCGTCAAGCATGGCGTGTCTCCTTTATTGGTTGATGATTTCAGCGTGTAAGGCGCCGGCCGTCCGGAGTTCCTCGAACATGGCGATCATCTGCGCCGTAGTCAGGCCCATGGCATTCATGGTATCAATGAGACTTTGGAGATCCGCATAAGTGCCTGGACCGTCCAGTTCGATCAGGTTGCGCGGCGTGTCGTCGTCCAGGGTATAGCTTGGCGGTTGTTCCTGGGTCTCCGGGCGCAGGGAGACCATCTTGTCCTGGATACTGACGAGAGCATTGTTGACTCTGACGTCGCCGGTGACGACGATGGAGTTCCGGGCTCGGTTGACCGCAATGACGGCGGGGCGGCTCACAAATACCGGGACGTCCAGGAGGGTGGCGATGAATTGGGTTGTTTCATGGCGGTATCGTTCGGGAATCCGTACCAGAACCTGCCCCGCATCCTTGGCGTAAGCGATGGGTTCCGACGATTCATCCTCGGCAAACATAGACGCTTCCTGGAGATTTGGGTTGAGGGCCGGAGTCTGGTTGATTTGTCTGGCAATGGTGGAAGCATCGGCCCAGTTGGGGCGATTCAAGTTGAGCCGGATGACGCTCTCGCGGTTGATGATATTTCCGAAGGGGTAGGTGGCGAGTTGGATGGCGCCGCTGCTTTGTCCCGCCGGCACGGTGCCGCGGGTGAGCAAGCCCGCTCCGATCACCACCTGGCCGGTGGCGCGGGCGATCGGCCAGTCCGAATGCCCGTCGAACAAATCGCAGGCCAAGAGCTCGCCGCCGACCAAGCTCCTGGCGTCATTTATGGAGGTGACGCTGACCGGAAATCTCTGCCCTGGGCGGGAAAAGGGCGGGAGTTCGGCTTTGACCCTGACCATGGCGATGTTGCCGGTGGCGAGACTGGCGGCGTCGAAATCAAAATTGTTGTTGCTGAGGTATTTCTGCAGGAGCTGAAGCGCCGCTCTTTGCCTGTCGCCGGTGTTGGCAAGACCGGTGACGATGCCGATTCCCTCCAAGGGAATGGGCATGGCGCCATGGATGGTGATCAACTCGCGGACCCCTTCCGCCCTGGCCGTTCCGGAAAGGAGCAGGAGGACGGCGGCCGCTAAGTGGAAAATCTTGCTTTTGGCAGCTCTCCGGCGCATGGTTGCTTTCCTGTCTATCGTCAACTTTATTCGTAGTTATCGGATTTTTCTGGAACAAACTTTGACAAATTTTCACCTCGCCTTCAGAACGGGTTCAGGAAGTCAATCAATTTCGACGCCCAGCCGCGCCTGTTCATTCGGGTCATCGGCCCGCTTCCGTTGTAATCAATAGCCATATCCATAATGAAATCCGCCTGCACCTGGCTGTTCGAGTCCAGATGGTCGGGATTGACGGCGCCGGTCAGGGTGACGGTCTGGATTTCTCCGTTCACGTTCACGCTTTTTCTCGCCTCTATGACCAGGTAACCGTTCGGATGCACCTCAATGACCTTGCCGGTCAGGGTGGTGGTGAAGGTTTGCCCGCGGTCTATGGTGGAATCGGTTCTATGATTCCGGTTGTTTGAATAGGCGATGGTTGGGGTGTTTCCACCCGCCGCCTCGCCTTTCTGATTCCAGCCGAGACCGCCCGCGAGGGTGGGCGTCAGCCAGTTGGTCAGGGTCATGCTGTTGGAGGAGTCTCGCTTGAGGTCGCCCGAGGTCTTCATTTCGCTGCTGGTATCCTCTTTCACCACAATAGTGACGCTGTCGTGAATGCGGGAGGCCTTGCGTCGGTGGTAGACCGGTCGGGCGCCTACAATCTGGCGGCGGAGGCGCGAGGCCATGATGTGATCGTCGTCCGACATGACGTCGTAATCGTCTTCGTCCGGAAAGGCCCAGGGGTCGTTGGTTCGGTTGTAGGCTTCGCCGCCCCTGGCTCGGATTGCGGCCAGCAGGAAGAAAAATATGCTGGCGAGCATAATTACCAGGCAGCGCCGTAAAAGTTCGCGCTGGCACGAGCTGAGGCGGTTCCTTTGGTTTTGCATAATATACGCGCCTTCCTGTTTTTTGGAGTTTTGCAGGAAAACGAGCTAACCGCCGCCCGTTTTCCTGCAAAACTCCAGTACGGTTCCTAAG
>Ga0099364_10010580_pt1 | contig 12674 bp, 12 predicted proteins | sample TergutTh196P3_FD_73070 | JGI IMG/M metagenome (GOLD analysis project Ga0099364, IMG submission 73070) | Microcerotermes parvus P3 segment gut microbial communities from Pointe-Noire, Republic of the Congo - Th196 P3 | ecosystem: Host-associated > Arthropoda: Insects > Digestive system > Gut ... | reverse complement strand
CGCGGCGATTCCACCCCTTTATATTCCTTAAAGTTTGCCACCCCCATTATTGAAAGAACCAAACCCGCCGTTAATAAGTTTAAGCGCTCGGTCAAAAAACCTGTCGCCAAGAAACCCGCCCCCAAGACCAAGAAGGCCTAATTATGAAACAAGTTTTTTATCGAACTCCTAGCCTGCGCCAAGAAGACGTTAAGAGGGATTGGCATTTAGTCGATGTTAAAGATCAAATCCTTGGTAAGCAAGCTGTGGTTATCGCCAAACTATTGATGGGCAAACATAAAGTTGGCTTCACCAATCACACCGATAACGGTGATTTTGTAGTGGTCATCAACGCCGCCCAAGTGGCCGTCACCGGCAATAAAGAGCAAGACAAAATGTATTATCGCCATAGCGGTCACCCCGGTAATCTCAAAGAGGAAAATCTTGCCCACTTACGTTCCCGCCAGCCAGAACAAATCATCATCCAAGCCGTCAAAAACATGCTTCCTAAAAACCGCACTCAAGCCAAGAGAATGGCTCGTTTGAAAGTTTTTGCGCTAGATCAACACCCCTATGGCGGGCAAATCTCAACTACTAATCAACAAGAAACCACTAAATAAATATGGCCATCAAGAAAAAACAAAAGTCTCAAGCACAAAAGGTTGTCAAAAAAGCTCCTGTGGTCAAAAATGCCACTGCTAAAAAAATCGACTCCACCGAAGAACTTTCCCTCTCCGGCAAAATGAAGGGCGAATACCTCCCTGCCGTTGGTCGGCGCAAAACCGCCACCGCCAGAGTGCGCCTTTTTAAGCAAGCTGGCGACTATTTAGTTAATGGTTTGGTAGTCGGCAAATATTTTTCCACTATCCCCGGAGCTGCCGCCATCTATAATCAACCATTTATCGTCACTAATACTCTTGGTCAGTTTGGCGTCACTGTCAAAGTTTCTGGCTCTGGTATTAATGGTCAATTAGTGGCCGTTCGTCATGCCCTCAGTCGTGCTCTAGTTAAGTTTAACCCCGAATGGCGCCCGCTCCTTAAAGAAGCTCGCCTGCTCACCCGCGACGATCGCATGAAAGAAAGTCGCAAAATGGGCATGGGCGGTAAAGCTCGTCGCAAGAGGCAATCCCCCAAGCGTTAATTCTTATAATTTATTTGCCCAGTCGGTGTCGGTTGACAAACCTCTCTCCCTCCTTTATACTCAAAGCCGCATACCAAGGCGCTGCCTTAAAAGTAGGTACAAAAGGGCAATTCGTCAGAGCTTGCTTTTGGCTCCTTCCAAAAACTTGATTCTTATGCAAGCGAATTGTCCTTTTGTACCTATGGAAGGAAGGTTTTTTCCTAAACAAAATAAGATTTTTTATACGCTTTGCGAATTACTATCCAATTAGCCGCTATCAGTACTGTTTGTGAAATCGCCATTGCATAAGCCGCTCCCATCATCCCCCAAACCCTAATAAACATAATAGTCAGAACTATATTCAAGGCAATCACCACTCCAAAAATAGGCAAATACTTCTTTAAGTAATTTGAACTTTGAATAACTGTGTTAAGCGGAGCATTGATAAAAAACAGTCCCACTATCACCGCAAACACTCGCAGTAAGCCCACTCCATCCGCAATATAGCTCTCTCCCAACAAAATCCATACCACCAACGGGGCGCCCAAAAATAACAGCCCTCCCATCACTATTCCCGTCATCGCCATAATCAAAGTAATTTGAGTTAGCTGTTGTTTACTAAAAAGATCTTTTTTCGCCGTTATGCGAAACAAATTGTGATATAAAGCTTGCGGAATTAGATTCAGCCCATCCAACACCCGAAATAGCCCCACAAAAGTCCCAAAAGCCGCCACATTCAACATTTTTTCTACAATCAGCCCATCCACCTTACCATACGCCATACTCAAAGCATCACTCACTCCATAAATGCTACTTGCTCTGCCTATTTTCCCCATTTCCCATAAATGCGTCATCGAAAACCTATTCACCAACTTCCAAGGAAAGTAAAAGATCACCACTGCCGAGGTCACTATCACGTATAAAACATAACTACTATAATAAGTCACTTCATTATTAACTAGCAGCACTAACGGTACCCACAAAGCAATCATCAACAAGTTGCGCCAAAAAACCTTCCAACCCACTCTAGTACTTCTCTGCTCATGTAAATAGTGCGCGTCCGCCACCGTAAAAAACACTTCCAACACCAAGCTAATCATCAGGCACCACAATATCAGCATAGGCAGCTTAGGCCACCAACCATTGATTAAAAACAATACTCCCGCCGTCAACAGCCCTATCATTAGCCGCATCTCCAGCGCTCGACTCAATAAATCCTTACTAGGCTTATTGGCCATCCGCTTTAAGTACCATTGTCGCAGTCCCAAATCAGTTAAAGTAGTCAAGAGCTGGCTCAAAGTAACAAAAAAAGAAAACATCCCAAAATTATCCTTACTCAAGAGCCGCGCTGCAATCGCAAAAAAAACAATCGAGAATACCTTGCTCGCCACTAGCACCGCAGAATACCTAAACGACTGAGTTAGTACTTTTTTTACCATAAGCAGGTCTTGCGGTCAAATAAATGCCCATCAGATTAACTAATAATAACCCAATTCCCACCCCAATATCAATCAGTAAAATCTGTCTCAAACTATCATGCCATTGCCAAATCAGCAAGCTTTGCATTCCCACCATCGCCAATGCCCCTCCAGCCCAAAAACTTTTCCTATTGATTAAAAATTGGGTATATAAGTTATTTAGAATAAACAGCAGCCCGAACACTCCCGCCATCCATAAATAGCCAGTTATTGCTAAGTACTTTTCTCCCGCCAATATCCTAATAATCAATTCTGGAGCAATTAAATAAGCCCCAATCACCCCTCCTCCTACTACCAAAAGAATTAAAGTGCTAATTTTAAGATTTTTTAACTGATATTTTTCTCCCTCTTTGGCTGCTCCAAAAGCAAACGCCACTTGCATTATTGGTTGAGTGGCATAAAAAATAATTTTTGCCCCCAGACTCAGTAAACCAAACAATCCAGCCACACTCTCGGTTTGGAACTTTTTCACCAACATCACATCCACGCTTATCAAAGCTGTCATCCCCAATGTCCCCAATGTAGTCACCCAAGCCTCTTTAGTCATTTTTAGCCTTATTTCTTTGTCCATTCCCGCCCTCCGCCTTTTTTCGCTTCCCTGTTTTTTCACTCGCCATCTCTGCCACATAATTCCTGCCAACGAGCTTCCCAGAATAGTTAGATAAATAAATACTAATGAGTGTGGGAAAACAAATATCGCCGCCACCAAAAGCATTATTCTCACCACCATCGTCCCCATCGTCGCTATGCTAAACCCGCGAAAATCCTTCAAACCCTGCAGACTTGCCGCCCAAAACATTCCCCAAGCACTAAGCAGTAGAGAAAATAAAATATAACCAATGCTCATCGCATGGCTCAAATTAGCAAAATAATTTATTCCCCAGCCCAACCCCAAACCCACCATCGCCATCCACCACCCATTCCTTCTCATAAACTTCCCCAGCCTTCTCTCCAGTCTCAAAATATATTCTGTTCGCTCTTGAGCTTTATGTTGCCCAATCTTTTTAATGATAATTAGGGTTAAAATCGAGAAAGGAATACTCAATAGGCCTGCATAGGCAGTGGCCGCCACATACTCGCCATAGTCCGGTACGCTAATTGCTCTCACCAGCAAAAAATTAACTACAAAACTCAAAAAGTTTGCCCCATTAAAAGCCACTGTCGTTATTAGCGAGCTCTGTAAAAACGGATTTTTCCTAATTTGCTGCCACATCAGTTTTTCTTCATAATTCTCTCGCTATTATTATAAACTGTTTTTGGGTCCACGCCAAAGTTATCTGCCAAAAATTGAACCGTAGCCACTATATTTTTTGGCTCATTAGGCCATTTTCCGCGATAGGGGACAGGAGTTAAATAAGGCGCATCCGTTTCCACCAACAACCTGTTCTTTGGGATTAGTCCCACCAACTCCTGCAGATTTTTTGCATTCCTAAAAGTTACATTTCCCGCTAAACTAATATAATGATTTTTCAACTTACCAACTTTTGCCACCAACTCGCTACTCGCCCCCATGCAGTGCCAGACACATGCCATGGATTTGTCGGCATTTTCTATCATCGCTAAAGCATCCTCATAAACACCGTCGTCTTCTCCTCGCATATGCAACAATAATGGTAATTTACTTTTTTTGGCCCAATCTAGATGTAGCGCAAACACTTTTTGTTGCGTAGCTTTGATCAACTCCCAATCCTCCCTTTTGGTCAATTTCCAGTATTCCAGTCCACATTCTCCCACTGCTTCCCATTTTTTCTCCTGCATTTTTTTTAAGCCTTTTTTCACCTCATCCACGATCTCCCGAGCCTTTTCTTCCGTTAATACAAAATCTCTCCCCTCTCTCTCTAGCCAAAAAGTTGGATGAAATCCGCCGCTTGCCAGCAAACTTTCTTCCTCGTTTGCCATCTCTCTCGCTCTCCAACTTGTCTCCAGATCTGCTCCCGCCACCAAACTTTTTTCTACTCCCGCTTCCCTCGCCTCCTGCCAGTACCCCTGCCAATTCTCATACAAGGGCGACATATTATAGTGGCAGTGGGTATCAAATATTTTCATGTCAGGCGCTCAAACAATGGTGCTAACGGCCCGATCCCTTCATCATTCGTGAAATGTTCTCGAATAATATTAGCTGTCTTGGGCATATAAATACCTATATAAGGGGTCAACTCCAATATTCTCTTTATTGCCTGCTCAATAATATTTTTCTTTTTTTCTTCATTGTCTTTAATCAGCCACGGCTGTTCGCTGCTTAAATATTTATCAATCTCTCCAATCTTTTCTCGCAGCCATTCCACTCCTCCTAAGATGTCATAATCGTCTAGCAATTGCTCAAACTCGCCAGCAATGTCAGATCGCTCGCCAGAATAGGGAGGCATATTCACCGCCATTTTTGCCACTCTCGAGCATAGATTTCCCAGCCCATTGCTCAAATCCGCCGTATAAACCTCTCTTAACTTCGTCCAGCTTATATCACTATCTTCTCCAAAATGACCCAAACTCGCTAACAACCATCTCGTTCCTTCCGTGCCAAACTTTTCCACCAACTCCGCCGGAGCAATCACATTCCCCAAGCTTTTACTCATCTTCTGCCCCTCAACCATAATAAACCCATTGATTAAAATCTGTTTGCTGGTGGGCAAATCAGCCGCTAATAACATCGCCTGCCACATCGCCGCTTGTTGGCGCAAATTATCTTTGCCCGCCACTTGCACCGCCCCCCAACCATTCTCCTCTTTCAATTCCACCTCTGGCCACCCTAGCGTACTAATATAGTTAGTCAGCGCATCAAACCACACATACATCACTTGACTCTCATCGTCCGGCACCGCCACTCCCCAAGGCATTTTCTCTTTTAATCGTGAAATACTAAAATCCTTCAAACCACTCTCCGCCAACGCCTTAATTTCGGTCATTCTCCCTGCTGGCCGGACAAACTCTGGATTATCTTCATATAGTTTTAGCAACTTGTCCCTTAATTTACTAAACGCAAAAAAATAATTTTCTTCTGCGCGCAACTCTAGCTCCATATTCGGATGTAGCGGACACCTCCCGCCCTCCAGCTCGCTCTCCGTTTTTTCCATTTCACAACCCACACAATATTTAACTTCATAAATTGCTTTATAAATATATCCCTTATCTCTACATCTGCACCACATTTCCCTCGCCGCCTGCTTATGGTGCTCATCGGTCGTACGCACAAAATTAGTCCAGCTCAAATCTAGTAGCTCTTTAAGTCGATAAAAGTCTTTCACCATCTCATCACAATAAGCCTGCGGTTCCAGTTTTAACTCCCGCGCTTTATCATAAACTTTCTGTCCATGCTCATCTGTCCCTGTATTAAAAATAACTTTCTCCCCCTTAAGTTCATGGTAACGACCTAAAATATCCGCCCCCACAATCTCAAAAGCAAAGCCAATATGTGGCTTGGCATTCACATAAGGCAGGGTAGTAGTTAGCGACCAAACTTTTTTTTTCATCTCCTTATTATATCATTCTCTATTGTGTTATACTAAGCTTATGCCGCGCCTCGCTCACTACTATCTCTTTCTCCATCGTCTGGTTTTGGCTATCTTCGGTTATTTTTTTATCTTTTTATTCATCACCAATATCGACCCCGCCGCCATCGCCAATTTTATTTTTCCCGACAGCTATTTACCTCTCGCTCTACTCATTCTTGGCGCCAATTTTTTCTTTTTTTCCTTCCTCTGGCAGAGCAAGTTTCATGGCCTTGCTTCTGCTTTTTGGCTCCAAACCTATCTTTTCCTCATCCTCCAAAAAGTTGCCCTCACTCCATGGCTTTTATTCCTTCTCGCTCTCCCTTGGGTGGGAATTATGATTTTTCGCTATAACACCAGCATCTTCGCCAACCCAAAATAAACCAGTAATGCCACGGCATCCACAATCGTAGTAATCATCGGGCTCGCCATCACCGCCGGATCAATTTTGAAAAACTTGGCTCCCAGAGGCAATACCGCCCCCACCATTTTAGCCATCATGATTGTCAACATCAATGTCAAAGACACCGTCAAACACACCATTATATCTGCTGTTTGTAGCAATAACATCCTAATCATATTTACTACCGCTAATATCCCACCCGCTATCATACTCACTCGCATCTCCTTCCATAACACTCGCCACCAATCACTGATCTTTATTTCGCCCACTGCCAACCCCCGAATTACTAAAGTCGCCGACTGTGAGCCAGCATTGCCTCCGCTGTCCATCAATAGTGGGATGGCCGCCATCAATATTACCACCGCCCCCAACAATTCTTCATAATAAGCAATAATACTCCCCGTGAGTGTCCCTCCTATCATTAAAATCAACAACCACACCACTCTTTTTTTGGTTAATGACCAAACGCCAGTGTCCAGATATGCCTCATCAGATGGAGCCATCGCCGCCATCCTCTGCATATCTTCGGTCGCTTCTTCCTCCATGACATCCACAATATCATCCACCGTCACCACTCCGATCAATCTTTTCTCCCCATCCACAATGGGCAGCGAAGTAATATTATACTTCTGTAACTTTTGTACAATACTCTCTTGGTCCTCAGTCGCCAATCCATAAATAACGTCCTTCACCATCACTTCTTCCACCAGCTTTTTTTCATTCGCTAGCACCAGATTTGCTAGTCCCACTGCTCCTTCCAACACTCTCGTCTCATCCAACACATAGCAGTTAGCAATCACCTTTTCCTTACCAGTTTTTTTAATGTATGCCAGAGCCTCTTTAACCGTCCATTTTGCCTCCAACTCCATAAACTCAATGGTCATCAAGCTTCCCGCGCTATCGTCCGGATAATTCAAAAACTTATTGATCAGCTGTCTATCTTTGCTGGACTCGTCAGCCAATACTGTTTTCACAAAATTAGCCGGCATTTCCTCCAAAAAATCAATTTTATCATCAAAGTGCATCTCCTCTAAAATATCATCAAGCAACTCTTTATTAATCAACTTCACCAACTCCAATCGTTTTTTACCCCCCATTTCCACAAACACCTCTGCTGCCGCATCCTTTTTCAACAATCTAAAGACGCTCACTCTCTCCCTCTCCTTTAGCTCCTCCAAAACCTCCACCACATCCGCTGGATGCAATTTCGCCAACCTTTTTTTGAGGGCTTTATAATTTTTACCCCTCACTTCCGACTGGATTTGATCCACAATTCTTTTCACGACCCCTATTATAACAGACGCTGTCAACTATTAAAAAAGTCTTCCGCCGTCTGGCTCACTCTTTTCATCTTAATCTCCACTGTCTGTCTCTTTTTACTACTGGCGTTTATTTCCATCGACGACATTGCTCCGCCTTCTTTTACAAAGCTATAATTATTTTTTGTCGCTGTAATTTGGTACTGACCTCTCTTGACAAAAAACGCAAACTTACCTTTTTTATCCGCAGTCGCCACCGCCACCAACCTATTAGTGGTCACTTCCCGCAAACGCAACACCACTCCATCCAGAGGTTGTTGATTTTCGTCACCCACCCACCCCAAGATCAAAGGTCTCTTACGTCTTTTCATTTGGCTCAAAATCAAAGCAATAGTATAAAAAGACATCACCACTATATTAAACACTGTCGGAGTAATCAACACCGACAAAATCGACAATATCCATATCACCGCCAATACCGGCTGCAAAAACGTCTTCATGGTATTGAGCATTATTGTCCAGCGCGTATGCCAAGAAACTCTTGTTTTCCCATTTACCTCAGATCCTTCAACAGCATCCAAGGGAATTGACATCTGTTGCGTCTCAATATTGTCCGTCACATTAAAAAACTCCCCGCGATAAAAATCACTCACGTTAAGCCTTGCTGAGCGCGGTTTAATACTGGGGAAATTATAGCCTTCTTTTTGCACTTTAATCTGATACATGCCTGAAGGCAATTCCACCGCCCGATACATTCCATCTTGTCCTGTCACTAGTGTCTCTTTAATCTTCTGCTCATCCGCGCTAGCATTCACACTCTCCACTGTCAGCAAAGCAAACGGCGTTGGCTGATTATTATCACTATCAAATACCATTCCCATCGGTTCTTTTTTAGTCTTAATAATTCCCAAAGCTTCCAACATCTGCACCACTCCCCCCACCAAAAATATTTGTGATAGGCTCAATGCCATCGAAATACCATATAAAACCGCGCTCAGCGCCGCCGCTATCAACACTGTCGCCTCCGACACCGTTCCCACAGTTTCAATTTCTTGTTGATGCGCATTGGCAAACTCCACCATTTTTTCCGTTATGCCGGCCACTGCCGAACCTAGTCCATCAGGAGAATCAACATAAACCATTCTTCTGGGCGTTGGGGTGGGCGGGGCAGAGAGAGTGATCACCGGTGGACATTCCTCTTGAATTAAGCCCGCGCTCTCCTCCGCCAAAGCACTCATCGCTGAGCGCTCCTGCATATCATTAGTTGTCAGCTCTGTATCACTCGCTGTAATATCTGTTGTTTCTTCATCTTCTAGATCTTCTAATAAAATAATTTCTTCTTCTACCCCCTGAGCCCAAACAACCCTCTCCATCCTACCCAGAACTACCATTCCTAAAATCAAACTAGCCAGAATTAACCACGAATTTTTTTGCATATTAAAGCTACTCCTACTATTAAACACAAAAATCCTAATAAAATCAAGCGCAAAGGCAATACCCAAAACTCACTTTCCGCCACCATCACCTGATCATTATTATATCCATAGACAATTTCCAGAGTAGCCTTGAACTTTCCCCAGTTTCGCGCCACGTTCAATTCCCCTTGGTATGTTTGGGCTGTGCTTGGCGGGATTTCATGCTCCATCCCCACCATGCTCTCATCAACAACCTGTCCTCTCCTATTGGTGAGCGTCACTTTACCTTGTGGCCATAAATGATAATGGGTTAGATTTTGTAATACCAAGCCATACTCCACCGGTCCTCGCTCCCAAAACCGATCCACCCCAAAGCTCTCAATAACTAACTCCTCATTCCCTTCTGCGCTCACCAACACATAAATGATCGTCCCTGTCTGATTAGTGTGGGCGCTCTCGCTCGCCTCCTCCTGAGCAATTCTAAAATCATGAGTAACTAAAGCATAATATCCGCCTCCCACAACCGATTTAGGAGGACTGATGTCCACCACCAACCCTTTCGTCTCTCCCGCTTTTAAGGTGTATTCTTGGCTTTGAAAACTACTCCACTCACTCAGTCCCAGATAACTCCCGTCCATCACAAAATCATTCAAGCTGCTCTTTACTGCCAAATCAACTTCTGTAGGATTGGTGATGTCAATATTTACCTCGCGGGTCTGATTAGGCATCAACACTAACGAATAATTCTCGCCTATCACCGCTGGCGTGCTAATCAAGAATAGTTGTTCTCTCCCATTATCGAGTTCCACCGCGTCTTCTATCATATTTTCATTATAGCACACAACTTAATCAAAATTATGTTAAACTATCTCTGTGCTAAAAAAAGCTTGCCTTTTTGGTTTTTTGTTCCTTTCCCTTGCCTTTTTTGGTGCTTCTCTAGTCCGAGCCGACGAGATTCAAGAACTCCAAACTCAAATCGCCGAATTAGAGCGCCTCAAAAAAATGTCCGAAGACGCCACTACTCCCCTCGAGAGTCAACTCCGAGATATCGAGGGAAAAATTGCCGCCGCCCGCAATAGTATTGTGAAAGCGCGCAACGAGCTTGAGGAAATAGCCGAGGATATTAGCTCTCGCGAAGAAAGTCTTTCCTCTCAGTCGGCCCTCTTTAAGCAAACTGTAGCTGCTCAATACATCTCCCAAAAAACTCGCAACTTCTGGCTCATTTTCTTTCGCCCCAGTGCCTTTGTGGCCAATCTCAAGCTCATTAGCTACCACTCCCAACTCCAAGACGAAAACTATTCCATTATCCAAGAAATCAGCGATCTGCTCATTTCTCTCAACGCCGATAAATCCGATCTAGAAGTCAGGCAAGAGGAACTCAATAGTCTCCAGCAACAACTTGCCTCTCAGGCCTCTTTCTTCAAAATCGAAATTAATCAAGCCAAAGAATATCAGGCCAATTTGCGCGGCCAGATCGCTGCCCTTTCTGCTCAACAACAAGCCATCATCAATGCTCGCGCTGGTACTACCACCACCGCCGTGGGCGATGTTGCCCTAGCCGACGACCCCGCCGCCTCTATTTCCTTCAAGAGCCAAGCTCCCAGCAATACTTTTGCCATTTTCTCTTTTGGTGCCTACACCCATCGCAATGGTATGAGCCAATATGGAGCCAGACAACGCGCCAATGAGGGCCAGAGCGCCGAGGATATTCTGCGCGCCTATTACCCCGGAACACGTCTGGAACGTGACTATGGTCAAATGGGCGAAATTGATGTTCAAGGTTATGGGCGCATGAGTTTTGAAGACAGCTATCTCCAAGGCATCGCCGAAATGCCCTCTAGTTGGCCCATCGAAGCCCTCAAGGCTCAAGCCATCGCTGCCCGCACTTACGCCATCCGCTCAACTGGCAATGGCGAACGCTCCATCTGCACCACCGAAGCCTGCCAAGTCTATAATGGCTCTCGCAAGGGCGGCGACTGGGAAAGGGCGGTTAATGAAACTGCTCGTTGGGTGTTGGTTAATGAGTCCGACGGCTCTCCCGCCTCCACCCAATACGCCTCCACCCATGGCGGCTATGCCAACACCAGCGGTTGGGACACCACCGATAAGTCTGGTAGCGGTAATTGGGCCGATCGCGCTTGGGAAAATAAGGCCAACTCTCCTTGGTTTTATAAAGCTTGGTATCGTCAGGGTTATAGCTCCTCCGGCAATAGCTGTGGCAAAGCCCATCCTTGGCTCTCTCAGGAAGAAATGAGTGATATTCTTAATGCCTTCCGTTTGCGCCATAATACCGGCTCTGCTGATGCCGGTCGCATAATTCCCATCACCATCTCCTCCTGCTCTATTTCTGGCACCGGCGGCAATCCCTATTCCATGGCGGAGTTACGCGACCAAACTAGAGCCAATACCGGCTGTGCTGTGGAAAATATCTCCTCCGTCTCCACCAGCCATAACAACCAAGGCCAAACCGCCAATGTCCGCTTCCAAACCAATTGTGGCGAAATTAATCTCTCTGGCAGCGAGTTTAAGGAAACCTTCAACCTTCGTGCCCCCGGCTACCTACGCATCCCTCAAAGTAGTTTTGCCTTTTTTAATATTGAACACAAAATGTAAGTTACCAAATCTCCTTTTTGAGATTTTTTCCAACTCTAAAGTTCAATACCTTATGTGCCTTAATTACCTGCCTCTTTTCCGCCTCTCCAAAAGGTACCACTTGTTTGTCCTTCACCTTACTCACATAAAAAGTTCCAAAATTACTAATTACCACTTTTTCGCCTTTCTTCAACACTCTAGCCATCTCCTCGAACACAGCGTCAACTGTCTCCTCCGTCGCTTTTTTGGTTGAATGTACTCTTTTGGTAACGATATTGATCAATTGACTCTTGGTCATATATATCCTTCTAAATTAATAATTTTGCCTATTATAACCAAAATAATTCCCCTGTAAAGCCCTTTTTTTCTGTTTTGCAACTATTTTGCAACTTTCATCTGTAAAATACCACCTATGTACCGTCTTTTTTTCTTTATTTTTTTCCTCTCCTTTTCTCCTTTTTTAGTGCATGCTCAATCCCCTGATAATCTACCTCCCCCCGCCACCGATGAAGACCTCTCCTCCGCCATAGTCTTCCATTTAAGCGAAATTATGTCCTGCCCTTTTACTGGAGAACCTGAGTGGATCGAAATCTACAATGACTCTGATTTTGACTGGGAAATGGTTGGCTGGAAAATACGCAACAAAAACAATGTCACTCGCAATATTGCCTCCCACCTCATCACTGCCAGTTCTCTTGTCGTCATTGAGTTTAGTAGCGGAGTATTGGGCAACTCTGGCGACACTTTTTCTTTGGAAAATAATTTAGGCGAAGTTTTCTTTACCGTCACTATTCCCGCCTGCTCAGCTAATGGCACTTCTTTTGTTTTTAATGGATCTTCTTGGGTGGAAACTCCCACTCCCACCCCCGCTGCCCCCAATTCTTCTCCCTCCTCCTCTCCTAATAATACTTCCCCCACCGCCGGTGATCCCCATTCCACTCCC
>Ga0099364_10010579_pt1 | contig 12675 bp, 9 predicted proteins | sample TergutTh196P3_FD_73070 | JGI IMG/M metagenome (GOLD analysis project Ga0099364, IMG submission 73070) | Microcerotermes parvus P3 segment gut microbial communities from Pointe-Noire, Republic of the Congo - Th196 P3 | ecosystem: Host-associated > Arthropoda: Insects > Digestive system > Gut ... | reverse complement strand
ACCATCTTTTCGCACTTCGATACCACCTTTGTCTTGCGTGTAAAACGCCCCAAATGATGACGCACATTTGTCACCTTCGCGGAAATGGAGATTGCACTCTTTGCATTTGTAGCGTGGTTTGCCGGCGACAATGCCTTTTTTAATAAACTGTTGTCCCTCACACCGCTTGCACACTAACATAAAAGCCTCCTGCAAAAAATTCAAAGAGACATTCTAACAAAAAAGAGACATTCTAACAAAAAGGTACAAATGAGTCAACACTCTCAAAAATCTACTCGCAAATTGAAACCGGTGCCTACCTCCATTGGGCGTTAAAGGACTTTTCCGTTTACATTGCCCTCGATGAAGTCTATGACGGTTCGTTCTGCATTCTTTTTATCACGGACATACGGCAATACAAACGCTTGATGTTTCGTGTTCTTGAAAAGCCTCCGATATCGGCAGACATTTTGGAATTGCTCCAGGCATTTCAGAACATCTTGGCAAGTCGCGCGTTGGAGCGAGGCAATCGTCGGTTTCGCAAGACGCAGAAGACGGTGTATCGGGTGCGGTCGGTTGACTGCCTTCGCGAACGTATTGCTTTGGACATGGTGCGGGACTCGCGATTACTATCACGCCGACAAACAATGAGAGCACTCCAAATGGCAAGAAGGACTCGATTCCACCAAACGTGTTGACACAGACTTGAAAAAAGCCCGCCATAGAAAACGGCCAGTTTATGACAGAGTAGTTTATGACAGACTAAAGTAGAGCACGCTTCAAAGGCTCTCTTACGGCAGCGGCGAGTGAAAAGTTTGAGGGAATGCGGCTATGCGGTTTGATTTTCGCATTCCAGGAAACGAGCCATTGTACGCCGTAGGGAGACTACACAAGGGCTTCCCGAATTCGCAGGAGTTCGGTCAATACCCGCTCGAGTTGATCAAGCGGTAACATATTCGCGGAATCAGAGAGGGATTTCTCCGGTTCAGGATGTGTTTCGAGAAACAAAGCATCGATTCCCACCGCTATTGCTCCCCTTGCCAGGGGTTCGATCATCTGCCGATTGCCCCCCGTCAGGGTTCCCAATCCGCCCGGCTCTTGAACGCTATGTGTGGCATCGAAGCAAATCGGCACACCAAACTGCCGCATGATGACCAGTGATTGCATATCATTGACCAACCGTCCGTAACCAAAAAATGTCCCGCGTTCGCACAGCAGAACACTCCGGCAACCGGACTCTTCCAACTTTCGGACGACATTCCCCATATCTTGCGGTGCCATGAATTGTCCTTTCTTGACATTGACCGGCTTGCCCGCTTTTGCTGCGGCGATTAACAAATCGGTCTGCCGCGACAAGAAGGCGGGGATTTGGATCAGGTCGCACAGTTCACCGACGGGTTCGGCTTGGTACGTTTCGTGAATGTCGGTCGTTACCGGCAGTCCCGTTTGTGATTGAACATCGGCAAGCATTTTCAAGCCGGCTTCCAGTCCGCAACCGCGAGCGGTGTCGATACTAGAGCGGTTCGCTTTGTCGAAAGAGCCTTTGAAGACAACGTTGACCGGCAGACGGTCATTAAGCCGGGCTAACTCATCGGCAATAATTTTGTTGTATTCGGCTTGAAGTGCACAGGGCCCCGCAATCAAGAGAAGTTTTTCTCCCATGCCGCAACGATACTGACCGATTTGTAGGGGATTGTTCATCAGCGGTGTATTTTATTGGGGGTTGGGTGCTACCGTGACGGTAGGCCATTAGACCAGTTCTGTAACCTTCTTTGCACTTTGAGCGTTCTTTTGATCTTGCATCATTATTTTAGACAAATGGCTATCGTTCGTCAAGAGCATTTTTTTCTTAACGACCATGGGGGTGTGTAAAAGTTTAGTGGGCAAACGTTTTTTTGTTATTGGGTTATCTTCTTTGCGCACTTTGCGTCTCTTGCGGTTAAATCCTCTTTTTTTAACCGCAAAGTGCGCAAAGAACGCAAAGAAAAAACGACCAATTTGACCCCGTGTAGAGTATATGCTGGAAACGAACGAGTCGGTAACGTCGCTGAACATGTTGTGACGGAGTTGTCGACGTGGGACAGGCGTTTTTCGGAATGAGTGGATCGTCGTCCATCTCATGCGGATCGCCGTAATTTCTTGCGGCGGGCTCTGTTGGAAAATGCATTACAGGGTCGGCGGATAAAAAGTTCACAGAGCCTGGAGCGGAACCTCCGGTGTTGCTGCACCGGGCTCTGTGTGTTCTGTGCTTATTTTTCCCGCCGACACAGTAAACGGTGTCCAATGGGACATTTTCTTTGCGAACTGTGCGTCCTTTGCAGTTCAAAAAGGATTTAACCGCAAGGGTCGCGAAGTCCAATTTCCCAATTTCAAGGGCGCACTCCGTCGGCTTGCACAACCGGCTAAATCGGTTACAATCTGTCCAAATGGTTGTAGAACATCTTAACACATTTCACCCCTAGTATGGCAAAGCCTATGAAAATCCAATTCGATCCCAAGGAGTTCTCTCCGAAATTCAAACTCGCCGCCTCCGTCGCCGCCGCCCGGGACATCAAACCGATCCTCCAAAATGTCAAGATCAAAGCCGATAAAAAAATCGGTGCTATCTTGCAAGCGACCGACACCGAAATCGGAATCCGAATCCGAATCGACTGCGATGTCGTCAACAACGGCGAAGCCGTGCTGCCGACAAAACGCCTGACCCAACTCCTCGATGTAACCCGGGATGACCGCTTGTTCATCGAAAGTGCTGAAAACAAAGTGATTTTCAGCGACGAAAAAACAAAACTCGACCTGAATACACAGGAGCCCGACGAATTCCCCAACGTCGAGGAATTTGAAGAAACCGCCTATCACGAAATACCAGCGAAGGCACTCAAAGAGATTATCCGCCGCACGGTCTATGCGACCGATACGGAAGCAGCCCGATTCGCACTCAGCGGTGTCTGCTTTGAAATGGAGGGAGATAACATCTCCGTCGTCGCCACTGATGGACGCAGACTCGCATGGCAGGAAGGCAAAGGAAACTGCGTGAATGAACACAAGGTGGAAACGGCCATTTTACCTGTCCGAACGTTGCAGATTTTGGAACGGGTACTGAACGACAAATCCATCGACGAAGATGACGAGATCAAGATGGCAGTTTCATCCAATCGGGTACTGTTTCACTGCAAGGATGTTACCCTGTTTTCCCGGCTGGTGGAGGGGCGTTTCCCGAAATGGCGTACCATCATTCCCAAAACGGACGATGATACTCCCATTACGGTGGAGTGCGGCGAGTTATTGCCGGCCGTGCTGACGGCACAAATTGCGATTACCGACTTGGATCCGGGAGTCCATTTCATCTTCGACAAGGGGAAACTGACGCTGACGGGAGAGGGGAAAGAGGTCGGTGAATCGACGTTTGATCTTCCGATTTCGTTCGACGGCCCCTCGAAGAAGATTAAGTTTGACCCGAAGTTCATCACTAGTTTTCTCCGGGTATTGGACTCCGGCACACTCATATCGATTTACCTGCCGCCCGATAATGATCCCGTCAAAATCACCGCTGATGACGGCGGGTATGTCTACGTCGTGATGCCGATGTCATAAGGGGTTCGTAAGGGGAACTCTAAAAAACATCGTTGTATTTTGGGCTATACTGAAAATGCAACGAATCTGTACTTTGCGCCCTTTGCGAACCTTGCGGTTAAAAAAAGATTCAAACGCAAGGTTCGCAAAGGGTTTACTATTTTTAGATGTTCCCTACTTTGCAGTCCATTTTTTGGAGGGCACTTCAGTAACATGATTGCCGTCGAGCAGGAGGAATAAGACTGCGATGCCGTGCTGGTCGGCGAGTTCCAGTCCCTTTTGTTCACCGAGAACAAACATGGCCGTTGCCCATGCATCCGCCTGCATACAATTCGGAGCAAGGACTGCCGTTGATGCGAGTTCTTCGGCTCCGTTCCCCTTTGGTATCGGCAAACCCGTCCGCGGATCGATGAAATGCGAAAATTGTTGACCGCCAATCTGTATCGTCTGCAAATAATTGCCGCTCGTCGCTAGACTCTGATTCGTCAAGGGGAACGTCAACTGAAATCCCGAAAACTCCTGCGTTGGTTTTTCGATGCCGACGTTCCATTCTCGATCTCCGTCTTTGCTCTTCTTGCCTTTGCCGCGTACTTCGCCGCCGATTTCGATCAGGTAATCGGTGATTTTTTGCTCCTCAAGCAACTCCGCAATGCTGTCCACTGCGAATCCTTTGGCAATAGCAGAAAGGTCAATGGCCAATTCGGGAACCGCTTTTTTCAGTGCCGGGGGATCGAGGCGAACGGAGAGTTTTTCGTAACCGGTGTACTCTTTGAGTTGAAGTGCCGACGATCTTAAATTCTCAAAAGACCGGTTTTGCCGTTCTCCGCCGCTCATTCCGAAGCCCCAGTGCGGTACGAGCGGGGCGATAGTAATGTCAAACGCTCCTTCGGACAACTTTGCCACTTCCTGTGCCTTCTGAACAACAAGGGCAGTCTCCGGGGAGACCGGAAACCAATCTTCGGTATTGGCGGAAGCACTGAATCGGCTGACTTCCGAACCGTGCCGATGGCTGGACATCATTTGTTCGAGAGTATCGAGCCGGTTTTGAATTGCTTCGGCAATCTTTTTCCAATCGGCCTTTTCGGGGAATCGGGCCACTTGGACTTTGTAGTCTGTCCCCATTGTTTTACCCGAGTGTTCCCGGCTGACATAGTTCACCGGCGTGTAAAGGAAGTAATACCAAACGAGGAGTCCTACGGCAACGGCAACGATGACGTAACGAGCAATATCCCATAAAAGGCTGGACGGTGCCGACTCGGCAGACATTTCTGACATCTCTGACAAAATATGACGAAGAGAACAAAGTGCCAGTCATTATACTCTAAACGGTATGAAGATGGACGTTGCGGCTCTGATGGGGTGTGTCCAAGTTTAGTGGGTATTTTCCCTTTTCTTTGCATCCTTTGCGGTTAAAAAATATCTAACCGCAAAGTATGCACAGGGTTGCGCAAGGAGCGCAAAGGAGAAAAAATTGTTCACGGAGTCCAATGTTTACAGAGCCCGTGGCGTAAGCCAGGGATTTACCGAACGATTCCCTAACTGACGTTACGGGCTCTGTGAACACGTTTTTCTTTGTGTCCTTTGTGGTTAAAAAAGGATAACCACAAAGGACACAAGGGGATGCAAAGGAGACACGAAAGCGCAAAGGTCAATTATTGCCGTGTCGCAGGTTATTTGAAGAATGATGCCCTCGATTCCCATTTTCACCGGAATGACAAGGTAGGTAACAGCCCTAATAGGTCTCCTCTCTCCAAAAAAACGCTCATTTCCGGTATTATGAGGGGGATTTCCGGCCATGTTGCCGATACTGAATGTATGAAGTTCAATTCCAGGCGTCGGACATTACAGGTGAAGCGTATCGAAACGCAAACCGATAGGTATTCGCGGCTTGAGGGTTTTGTGCGTTACATCACTCACGAAATTCACCTTTCAGAGAACAGCATCGCCGCCTACCGTCGGGATATGAACCACTTTTTTGAGTGGCTCGGCAACCGGATGCCCGAACGCCTTCAAATAGAAGACCTTGCCGAATATGTCGCTTGGTTGGGAAAATTGCAACTTGCCCCCTCTTCCCGATCCCGGCATATTGCCTCGCTCCGTACCTTTTACCGGTATTTGCAAAACGAGGAAGTCATTCTCGATAATCCCGCTAAACTGCTGGACACCCCGACACAGTGGGAACGCCCGATACCCTTTCTGACGAAGGGGCAGATTGCCGAACTTCTCCGTACACCGGAAGAGGGCACTGACAAGTTGTGGCTTCGGGATCGGGCGATTTTGGAGTTCTTTTATTCGACGGGTTGCCGTTGTTCCGAACTGGTCAACCTGAAATTGCAAGACATCGACGAAGCCGGCGGATATTTTCATTTTACGGGTAAAGGGGATAAGGCACGGCAGGCACTCCTGAACAGTGATGCGATTGCCGCCTTTCGGCTCTGGATGGCGGAGGAGCGTGAGACGGTATTGAGCCGGCGGATCGATAAAAATCTCTCCTATTTCCCGACGCAGGGAAAAAAGGGGCAGGAGACGCAAGTCCCCTGGGCTTTTCTCTCTTTCAAGGGATACAGAATGCGCCGGGAAGCGGTCTGGAACTTGGTCAAAAAATATGCAGCCCGTATCGGCATCCCGGATATCAGCCCTCATACCTTGCGGCATAGTTTTGCCACGCACATGCTGATGGGCGGAGCGGATATGCGTGAAGTACAGGAATTTTTGGGACATGAAAGCATTATGACCACACAACTCTACACGCACCATAACATGGAACATCTCAAAAAACTCCATGCCAAATGCCATCCAAGAGGGTGAGTCTTTCAGGGGCACCATGGCCGTAGGGATTGTTTGGGGATTGTTTTGCGGGAACCTCTAAAAATAGCAAGTTCTTTGCGTAACCCTTTGCGTCCATTGCGGTTAACTCTTTTTTACTTAACTGCAATGGACGCAAAGGGCGCAAAAAGGTGTCCCATTTGGCTTTGTTTTTACTCCCTACTCCACCGTAGTGGCGGGAGCCAGTCGATGATTGCCCTTTGCGTCAATGCTAATTTCATATCTTGGGCAAATGAGTCGATTAACGCCGCTTCTTCCGGCGATGCCCCTTTTTTGAAATGGTCGAGCATTCGTTGGAAATCTTGAATCAGTTCCGCCAGTGCCGGTTCCGGTGCCTCTAAGGAACGGAGATAATCGAAATAGACTTCCTGCCAGTAATGCATGTCTGCAATCACCTCATCCATAAGGGTTTTCTTGTGCCGAGCCGATGCGGCTGATTGGTATTCATACATCCATTGAAAATAACGCACCCGTGCCATCAGCATCAAGTTGTTTTCCATATTCAATGGCCGGCTGGGACGATGCTGTTGAAAATAGGCGTGGACTCTCCTTTCCAAGGGGGGTAACTCAAACACCGGTTTATTTGAGGAATGGCGGCCGAATTCCTGCTCAGCCCGATAAGTCAAACGTTCGACCAAGTCGGGAGAAAATTTCTGGAAGTCCCGAATTTGCATAACCCGGATGAGAGTCTGCTTATCTATGGTTTCCGGGTTCACTTCGCCCAAAATGCCGTTCAGAGCAATCATTGCCCCACAGATGGCAAGGAAGGGCAAGGGGAGCGAAAAATAGAATAGATGGTACATGAGTTGTTTTGTGTGCCCCCCCTTTGCCGGGAACCATAGCCCGCTGGGCATTATACACCATTTTCGCCCTATTATGGCAACCGGAAGGCGTTATACCTCAGTAGGTGTGTGGCCAAGTTTTGTGGGTAAACGTTTTTTTATTATTACTTTATCTTCTTTGCGCCCTTTGCGGTTAATTCTTTTTTTAACCGCAAAGGGCGCAAAGGGTTACGCAAAGCACGCAAAGAACCGGTTCGTTGCGTTTTCAGCACACCATCAATATAAAAAAATGGTTTTTAGCAGTGTCCTATTCCTCCATAAAGACCGCCTTCACCACTCGCGGGGGGGATACGTTCAAGTTACTGAAGATAATCTCCTGTGTCGGCATGTCCGCACTCACCCGAAAGGGCTGCATAGGAATGTCATCTGCCTGGAGTCGGGCACGGAAGAGCCGCTCGCCCGAACGCTTGTCCACGCCCATCAGCATAATTCCACTAAAACGCGTCTGGGGCGGTGCCGCCACGGTATCTTCATATCCCATCGCAAACAGCATCACCGGTAAACTCTGCGGCACATCCAAAAGCCGATGCCATTTTTCGATGTGCACCGGTTCCTGCCAGCAAGGATTGCCCTCCGAGTCGAATAACATCATCACCCCTTCGTCGATGGGGGCACCCGTAACATTATGGACAGCCCGATACGTCCGGCGGACAGGTGTCCCCTCTTCGTCAGGGATGGGGGCAGTCGAGTTGCGAATTTGTACCCCCTTTGTGAACAAGACGAGGAATTTATCACCGATAATTTCGACATCGCACCTCGTCGCCCTTATATTTTCCGGCGGGACAAAGTCCAAAATCGTGTTCTCGGCGGGTAATAATCTTTTTTGCGTCTGTAAGTCATATATCTGTAATGATTTGGTATCCCAAGTGGCCACCGTAAGGAACCGGTCATTCCGAAATGATTGCAGCATCGACGTGCCCCTTACTGTGCTGTGCAGGGTCTCCGTGAGTATCGGCAATACCATATTTCCCGACAGGGAGTCCGATCTCTGCAATGCCCTTTTGCGTGTTTCATGAATGTCCCGAAGGTCGCTGATGAGAAGAGTGTAATCATTCCCGTGCCGCTGCAAAAAGACGATGTTTGTCCCATAGATAAAGGCACCGTTTTCCGGGAGCGTTCCGCTTTCCAATTCTCTGCCGTTTGCCGGGTCTAGTGCCGCCACCAGCCGAGCGTCGGGGAATGCCAAGAACAGATGGTCGTCGTCTCCCAATAGAGTACAGTTCTCATACAAGATTTTCCGTTTCCAGAGCGTTTGCCCTGTCATCGGGTCAAGTCCCAGCACGGCATTGGCTTCTTTGTCCCAATAACAGACTGCGTGCGGCGACACAAAGACGGCATTTTTGGGGAAGGGCATCATCCCGTGATCGGGACGCTGGTTCGGATTGTTTTGCCGCATACTTGTTTGCTGCGCAATCGGCACCGACGACAAGGTTTTCGACCAGAGAATTTTTTCCGACTGCGGTGCCGTATCAAAGGCAATCATCACTGTCCCATGTACGAGTAAGCGGAAATCACGGAATCCTCTGATGTATGTCGCATATTCACCATTGTACCTGTTATTATGCGACTGGGCATGGACATCATGGTATCCCGAAGCGATAGCGGGGGGGAGTGCCAGTTGCCACAGTTCCCGTCCGGCAAGATCACTGCGGCAAAAGTAGAAGCCCGATGTCCCCGGCTTGATGAAATAGTTGAATTCCATCTGTTCCATGCCGGATGGATTCAAGCCGGATGAATTCAAGTCGGGGGGATTCAAAAAGGGGATCGGCACCGGATTTTCTCCCGGACGTGCCGTACCGGGATTATGCGCATGGGCAACCAGCCGGGTTACGATTCGGTCAATTTCGACTTGGTCTGCGCTGCGCGGCGGCGAGTCCGCTCCCTCCTGCGGTGTCGGTGCTGACGATACCGGGATGACTCGTAGTTCCGCTTTCGGCTTCCAGACCGGCGGGCGGGGAAGTTCCGACCAGTGTACGGGCGGAATCCGTTCCTGCAACTCCAAGGCGAGGGGCAAACGGTGGCGTATGTATTCTTCCCGGAGAATCTCCCTTGCCCGTTCTGCGGCGGGAGTGTTTCGGAAAATGTGCGTAAACATCGACCAACGCTGCACTTCCGGCGGTAAATAGGCAGAAGTGCGGAACCATGAAAAGGATTGCTTGGGAGCACCGGAGTACCCGCTCAATGAAGGGGTGCTTAACTGTTGTAAAAACGTTTCGGCCAGTTCCTCCCACGTTGCCCGAAGTGCCGAATTTCTTGTGCCCGAAATGTTTTGTTCAATCAAACAGGCCAATGCCCGATAGAGTTGTGCCGAGTGATCGCCGCTGGCCGGAATCAACATGGAATAATCTTGTCCAAAGTCGAAAACCTTTTCCAAGACGGCGGCGAGTTCCTCCCTTCCGCCTGATTGGAGTACCCCTTCGATTTGTGCGTGGAGAATCATCCCCCATTCGTCGGGAAATTCTGCCAGCGATTCGAGTTCTTCAATGGCATACTCCCAGGCGGGATAGTCTTTCCGCATTGCTTCCAGTAAATTTTTCCGCAGGGCCTCGGCGGCTTCAACGGTGTGTTTCGACAGTAATGAGGCACGGAAGGATTCCACCGCTTCGGTCAGTTTGCCCTCCGATTTGAGGATCCGTCCCTGTTGCAGCAATCCTTCGGGATCCTTTGCGTCGGCTTGCAGCAGTCTTTCGGCACGTTGCCGCAACTGCTCTTTTTGGTCAAAACTCGAAATCTGCATTGGCGATTGCGAAAAGAACCGCCCCTTGATGCCCACGAGATTGCCGAATTGAATCGGCTGTTGAAAAATGTCCTCCATTCCCGTAGTTGATAGCATGGTTGACGCAAAGGAACCTGCACTGTTCCTCAGCATCCCCGGCTGTATCGGTATCCCCGGCGGCATTCCCGGAATCGGTGCATCTCCCCATTGCCCCGCAAAGACTATTCCATTCGCACCGCCGCCTATTTCGATGCGTCCTTCAAACCGCCACTCCCTCTGTAAGTGGGGAACGTCGGGAGAGTGCTGTTCGACAGCATCATGAGAGGCCATTTCTCTCTCTTCGGGTTCCGCCATCGGCACGATGGCCGTTCCCGATGCATCCAACCACGCGAGCGTCCCCTCATTCAAGTCGGCAACGGCGAGATGACCATCGGTAAAGGGGATAAAGTATTGCTCCCCGCTGCGCACGCCGACTCCCGCCGGCTTCAATGTCGAGGGGAACCGGCTTGCGTCCGTGGTTAAGTCTTCGCCGGTATTCATGTCCAGAGTCATCATACTGCCCGGCGTAACAAAAAAGACCTTATCGTGGTGAATACCGGCCACGTAAAGGGTCTCCGAGCGTGAGAGAGTCCGTTCCCACAGGAGTTCTCCCGTGAGAAGGTCAAGACAAAAGAGAGTGGGACTGTCCGGCGGTGCGATTAAGATGCGTTTTCCATCAATAATCACGCTGGGAACCTGCCAGCCGCTTCCGGCAAAGAGTGATCGGATGATATCTTCGTTCGTTGCCCGGTGAAGCAGGGATATTTGCCGATTCCGCAGTGCGGCGGCGGCATTACGGTCATTCGGATTGGTTACTTTGACTGCGGGGGCATAACTGTAACACCAAATCGGCGTGAGCGTCGTTGCATCCAAAGCGGCAATGAGTCCGTTGCCGGTAGGACAAATGACAATCCCCTCTGATGCCGAGGGAAAGAGCGGATAAGTGCGCCGAATGTCGGGTGCCGTAAAGGAATCGGAGACCCTTGCAAAGGGTTGCCGGGCAATGAGACTGCCCGTGTGACTCTCCAAGACAAATAATTGGAATAGACCGTCGGTTTCTCCAATCACATAGAGCCGGCCTTGGAGCGGAAGCGGAGCACCGAGAAACCAAGTGTCCATGAGCACCTTTTCGTCGTCGGAGAAGATGGTTTCATCCACGCTGACCTGTCCGGCAGGCGCATTGCGGGGGCTGGGAGCAAGGATATTGATCACATATTTTTGCACATAGGGGAATTTTCCGGCTTGCCAAAGCAGTTGCCCTGTTTTCAGGTCGCGTGCAGTGAGGGTGTTTCCCGCCGCATAACGTAAGTCTTCGCCTCTTCCATGTAAGTTGGGCAAGCCGCGTCCAAAGGCTGCCTGATAATTGCCGGAAAGATCGTGCTCGTCAATGGCGAAGAGCCGTTCACCATCGCTGCTCAATTGTTGCGAGACGCGGTCATGCCAAAAGAAGAGCCGGAGTGCCACTCGGGAATTTTGAGTAAAAGAAGAGGGACGTTGCGGTGTCAGTATATTGCCGTCGTGATTACGGTATTCCGATTCGGCGGCAACCCATCGCCGTTTTCCCGAATCCGCATCGACCGCAATCGTTTCGCCGGGCGTTCGGGTAATAAACAGATTGCCGACCACGAGCGGCTGTGATGCGGGGATGAATACGTCATCACGGCTCCTAATCATTCGGACAAGCGTTTCGGTTTCGCGTTCCCATGAGTAGCGGTTGAAGACCGGAACCGTCCAATTTTTCTCCAACAGCGGGGCACTCGCCTTCGTACTGGTGTTTTGGGAAGGAGAACCCGTCGGCATGCGCCAACCGGTTTGTTCGAGCCATGCCGTCTCCGCTGTCCGCCGCGGCAGCCCGGCAACGCTCTGCATGTGGGCTTGCGACTCGGCGAGTGTTTTGTCCAGTGCCGGTTTCAGTGCATCGGGAATGGCGGGATGCAGCCGTTGCAATCTATCCAGTGTCAGGAAGGCGGCCATGTAATCACCGCGTTCAAATTGGGACAAGCCTACGAGAAACGCAGCGGAGGCACCCGACGCAGTGAGAAAATACTTTCGGGCAACCTGCTGTATGCCGTCGAGTGAACCGGCGGCGGCGGCATTGTCCAAGAGCCGCCGTGCCGTCGGTTCAAATTGAAAAGAGTAGGCATCCCGTGCCTCATGGGACATTCTCCGAATCCGGTCGATGATGTCATCATTCATCGTTTGGTGGAGAGTCCGCACGGGATCGTCTTCCGCTTGTTCCGGCGTAAGGAAGGGGAAGTTTGCACTTTCGAGGATCCCGCCGAGAAGTTGGGCGGTTTCGGACTCGCGTCCTGCCTCGAAGAGGCGGTCTGCCTGTTCGAGCCGCCGCGAAAGGGGCCTGTCGGGAACGAAGACCGACTCGTACAGGGTATTCGTCTTCACCGGCTCGGTTTCTTGAGCAATTCCCAGCGGCAACAGACTGCAAGTAAACAACAATAGGAATAATCGGCGCATAATGGGATATTATACCGGAAGCGGCATGAAATTGCACTCGGCACCCAACCGCCCGCAGTCCGACTGCAAGTTTTTTTTCACTCGACCAACAGCGATTTCCGAATGTTAAAATGGGGAACATGTACACAATAAAGAATTTTCAAAGAATTTTCTTGGCAATGGGGCATGAACTTTGTTTGTTAAAATAGGCAGATTGTGTGATTTGCGATGTTTTTTTCGTTATTTGTTTTG
>Ga0099364_10010578_pt1 | contig 12676 bp, 10 predicted proteins | sample TergutTh196P3_FD_73070 | JGI IMG/M metagenome (GOLD analysis project Ga0099364, IMG submission 73070) | Microcerotermes parvus P3 segment gut microbial communities from Pointe-Noire, Republic of the Congo - Th196 P3 | ecosystem: Host-associated > Arthropoda: Insects > Digestive system > Gut ... | reverse complement strand
AAAGAACGGTGCCGCCGTTTCATCGACGGTCGGATGCAAATCGCCGACGGTTGCAACGGAAATACCGGGACAACCGCCCGTGAAAAGGTTGCCGTGTGGGTCGACGTGAAAATGCGAGGTCGAACGGAACGTGCGACCACAGGCATCGTCGTGGAATGTTTCAGGCAGATGCCGTCGTAGACCGTCGGTCAACCGCCGCGCCGCTCGACCACAAGGGTTCAGGTATGAATGAAGTTGCCAGAGCGTACCATCATTCGGGGTAATACCGAGCAACCGGCAGGATTCGTGGAGCGGATATTTTCTATCGTGATCCGGCAGACATTCCATCAACTGTAGCACCTCGCTGGTCCAAACGAAGGCACCGCCGAAGACCTTGTGTGCCGCCCGGATTGCTGTTTTTGTGACGTTGAGCGGGATAAACTCCAGATGGAACAATGATGCACTGACGAGGACTCCCGGCAGTCCGGCATCATGTAGTCGCTTGAAACCATCCGTCGCGGTCTGGTCGTCAACACACCAACCGCCGTTCGTTTCCAGATAGTCGATCTTTACGCTATGCTTGACGGCACTGCGAACGGCATAGAGTACGCGGTCAAAGAACAGCGAGCATTCGCCGCCGCCGAAGTGGATGCCGTCGAGCGAGCGTTCCTTCGACAGAGCCGCCATCGTGCGGTCAATCATCTTTTCGCTCATTGCCTCGTCGGATGATTTTGGTGAACAACAATAGAGGCAATGCCGACAGGCGTTGTCGCACTTGTACGTCAGCATCACGCCGCCGCTGTGCAAAGGAGGAACGGTGAAACTCATACGTTGTATTGTGAGCGATTTTTGCGACTTGCAAGGGACGAGCAACCATAGAGGTTGTCTCTTTCTGCCGCTATTTCCCCCGGCGTTTTGGGTTGACAATGGACCCGGCGTTGAGTTCGTCCAGTTGTTTCATCAAACTCCCCTTGCGGCGGTGCGTTGCTCGAATTTCCGCCATCAACTTCGGCCAATCGGCGGCTCGGCCCAAGGTTTCCAGCGTTTTGCGGACCTTGCGGAGCAATCGAACCGCCAGCGGATAATTGCGAGTCGCTTCCACTTCGTGTTCCGCCAAGTCTCGGTAAAGACGAAACGCCCGTTCAGGATTTGGAGGATGTTTTCTTGCGGGGCATGGCTGCAAAAGGAAAAAATGGCAAATACAAAGTAAACTATTCTATCCTCTGGTCGGCATGAGGGCAATGCCCCGCAATGATTTTTCAGAGCGTTTCGCGTTGAGCCTATTTGTCACTTGACCGTCCATTTTCAAAACAACGTTTCCATTGTTTTTGATATGTAACCAACACGCTCCGTTTTCGGATGGTCAGTGCGATAACATCCGTTAATGCATAACTGAACGTTTTAGAGGCATCGCCGCCAAAACAATGGCATAATTCATGGCAATAGGTTGCAAAGGCTTCTATGAAACGATCCGCTCTCAGCAATCTTTTTTGAATTTCAATGCGACGAATAGAATATCGGATTCGATAACCGCTTCGGTTTTTCTTCTTCTCTTTATTCGCAATGAGGTGAGCCGTCCCATCATGAACGGATGATTCATTATGAATCACCAAACAATGAGGAAATTCAAAAACGAAATCACCCAGAACATCTTTTGCCGCGTTTTGAAGAATCTCCAGGGCTTTTACTTCATCGCCAAGCGGCTCTCTTGTAACATTAAAACCTCCGGCAGCCTCGCAAACATCAATGATGTTTTCATATCCAAGCAACGAAAAATTTTCTTGAACGAGTATCAATTGCGGCTGATTGATTCGTTGCCACTCCTGTGCAATACTTCGGCGAGATTCCATCATTTTGCTTGTCGGTCGTTCGCAGACTGCCAGGTGAGGATTCTGTGTGCGAAACCGTCGAACAACGTTCTCGTCCAATCTTATACGAAGAATCAATTTCCGAATCGTCGCATACCATGACTCGATGTCCTTTCGGGAGTCCGGATAACTGTACCAGTATTTTCGCAATGAAGTCAAAAGAAACATCGCTGCGTGCGGCGGCATGCTGTAACTCAAGTCGATTATCGCATCTTGAACGGTTCCGCGTCCAATGGTCTTTCGATCCCGGTCACTGGTTTTGAAGTGATGATTGCACACGACGATAGGGGTAACAAATGAACCGCGAGCCTGATAGGCAAGAAAAATGATCCCGTCGCCGCCACATTCATAGGACGTTGGCAGGACTTTCGGTTTCTGAATTTTGGATCGTTTGCCAATGCTCCCGTAATCACTTTGCCACACAAATTCGCCGAAAAGCGGGTTTTCGGGATAGTAAAAATTCTGCATTGCCGCTTCAACTGTCGGCAGGTCCTCTTTATCGAAATTTGCAATCGTAATAACGGTCTGATCGGAATGCTCAAGACCCTCTTCGATTGTGTAGGCCAATTGCCGAAGAGTTCTCCCATCAATAGCCGTATCTATTGTTGTGACGACAAGTCGCCAGTTCCGGGAGCGGACTTCAATAGACCAGCCATAATCCCGCAATGCACACATGGCGGCAACTTTGAAGCCCTCGCCATATAACCCGGCAAACTTGTTTTGCGTATCCTGTTTGGTGGTCGCGCCGATGTGAATCAGCCATTCGTAGTTGAATCCCGCACTTTTCATTGAAAGCACAAGAGAACCTTTCGTTCCGGACTCTTCACGATGGAAGTAACTGAATGACTTGCCGAATCGTTCATATCCCGCGTCATCGTAGAAGTTTTGGATGAGATCCCGCAGAACCTGCCATTTCGTCCAATGTACCGGATATGACAGCATTAAATTGAGTGTGACTGTTTTCGTTGTCATTAATCGTCTCCATTGTGATCGTTGCCGAACTGATCTTTGGTCGGAGTGAGGTCATCATAGATGTCTTCCAACATCTCCACCGTGACTGATTGCCTGAGGACACTGAATATGACGTTGCGCAGGATGCGTCTGTCCACCTCGTGATTGATTTTATGAATCAGACGTTTGCTTGGCTTTCCAGCGGTTTTGAGGCACCGTATGGCTATTTTACGTGACGATTCAATAGAACCAATCCGATAGCCTTTGGCATACCCAAGATCATATTTGTCCTGATATGTCAATTCGTCATTTTCAGCCATTCCTTACTTCTCCTTCGGGGCATTCGTCGGCGTTCATGAGGCCGACGATAACCAATGCTTGATTCCATGAGCCATAAAACAAAACGGCGGCGGCGTGTAGTTCGGGGCGACCGTAGAGGACATCCGCCTCCCCAAACGACTGCCCCTCGCTTTCCAACCGCAGAATCTCCAGAATGACCTCTTTCGGCGTCTTGAGCGGAGCACCGATCAATTCAAACTTGTTCGCAAATTTGACACACTGCTCGACGATCGCGTCCCAGGTCTCAAAGCGGCGATAAACTTCCGTAAACAACCGGTTGTTTTTCTTGTACATCAGTTTTTCCGGACAAAAACTGCCGACTTGTTCCACGCGTACAAGAATTTCAAACAATAATTCATCGTCCGTCTTCTGTATGAAACGGGAACGCTTGTCGTTCGAGAAAACGGCTTTCATCGGACTCCTTTCTTCTCAATGAGTTCCGACTCGATGATCGCCTTGATTTCCGCATAGACCGCAGGCATATGAGTCTTGAGATGTTTTTCAATCGCTTTATTCGTGACGATTTCACGGGAATGAATGACGGTGAGCATGAGTGCCGACGTGTATTCCCGGTACAGTTTCGCCAGATGATCGTGTTCGACCTGCATTTCCTTCAAGTTTGCACCGAGCGACTTCTTGCGTTCGTTGTTTTCCGCCCACGGCGTTTTTTTGCGTTTGCTTTGCTGTTTTTTCAGCGGAGTCAGCAGGATTTGCTTTTTGACGAATGCCGGTCCGAAATTTTTCGTGTTTTGCATCATGGCAAAGATTTCAAGTTGACGTTCCTGTACGACCTCGGCCAGTTCTTTGGCACATGCCTTCGTGATCTTGCCGGTGTTGAAAGCCTTAACGACAGTCGGATGGAGGCGTTTCAAAAGCGTTTCATTTAATCGATAACCGATTTTCTTCAGTCCGAACACATCGGCAATCAGTTGACCATCGACGACTTCCATCGCCTTTTTGATCATTTTCGTTTCTTCAATCGGTGTCAGGTGATTAACCTGATAATTGGCCGTATAAATATCCTTGTCCTCACGAATGATGCAAGGCACGGTTTCCAGCCCCATTTCCATCAGCACATCGTAACGCAATTCACCGTCGAGAATATCATAGTATCCGTTCATGCTTTGACAAACCAAAAGCGGTTCGAGCAGACCGACTTCCTTGATACTTGTACGGATTCTTGCAAAGGTCGTCTGGTCGATTTTTCGACGCTTGACTTTCTTGAGTTTGATGAGAGGTATGTCCTCGCAACGAAATGGCATGTCGTGGTTCATAAATGTTTTCCTTCGTGGGGTTGGGGGTGATTTTTAATAAATGGCACGGAATGTTTCCGCTCACATTTGGCTGTAGTAATCCTTTTTGAGTTTCAACGTCAAGGAGACTCCTTGCTCCTTAGCCAGTCGAACGACTTCCTTGTCTTTTTTGACCTCACGAATGAGGTACAAGAGTCGGAACAAGCGATTTTCCTTCTTTTTGACATGATCACATTCGATACGAATTTGCTCAGAGACATCCTGTATTCCGGTTGTGAACTCTTTAACATTTTCAAAACGATTCTTTTCCAGATCATTTTTGCGGCCATGAAGGATTTTTCGTACCGGTCTGATATTCGATTCGGTAATGACTCCTTCTTCAAACGCATCCATCAGAACGTTTTGCGGTGCAATATCGTCACTCTTGGCCACTTGCTTGGCAAATGACATCGGAAAAATCCCTTCTTCGACACCTTGAATCAAACGCCGCTCTCCCTTCTTCATCAACGTGACGTATTCTTGCAGGACGATCTTTGAGCGTCCGGTAATCTTCATCAACTCATTGATACTGACGCCGGAATCGTACATTTGGATGATCGCCCTAGCAAATTCAATCGGTTGTGGCCGGGAACGTGCGATATTTTCCACAAGGGACAAAATATAAGCCTTGCCTTCGTCTTCATTGACGACCTCGGCCCAAATGTATTGAAGCCCCAGAATTTTATGAATCTCCCAACGGCCCTGACCGCAAATCAATTCGTACCTTCCCGTCGATTTGAAGTTGCGTTCATTGACTATGATCGGTTTTTGCAGACCAACTTCATTGATGCTTCGCGTTATCTCTCTGAACTGTTCCTCGCATCGTTGACGGGGATTCGGCACAATAATTGAATCAATCGGGATGAATCGGAACTGTCGCTCCTCCATCGGACGAATCGGATTGTCGTTCTCTAACATGGTTGTCGCTCCTTTTTGAAAAGTTTCGAGGTGATTACATATCGTTACGTGATCGAATCAATTCCAAAATGAAATCGATTCCCGTATATCCGTGCATTTCCATTGTGGAAAGCGACTGATCGGTCAACTGAAAAATTTCGCCTCTCGCCATCAAACGCGGGAGCGGGAAATAACCGAGTACTTCCGGATTGTCTTCGTCGGAAAGCGGGATGCCAAGCGTAATATCAACGACGACTCGCATGTCCTGCCGAAAGAGCCACTGATAACCGTAACCGTAAGGCATCGGCATCGCCGGTTCGACGCGAACGGTAAACATTTCGTCGATGACGAGAAAATTGTTGTACGTCAACACGTTCCGGGCTTCCTGGGCGATTTCCTTGAAAACGGAATCCTTGATCGTTTCAATGACTTCGGGGTAGAACGTTTGAAACGCCTCGGGAATGGAGCCGAATGTTTTACGGATATGCTGTTGCGTCAGCGTATTTTCTTCAACTCGGATCAGCGAGGCGGTCAGCAGGCCATATTTGTCGAATACGGTCTTCAAAACTCGCTGGATTTCTTCGGCACTGAATTGACGTCGTCGTTCGAGAATCTTGTTGCGGGCTTTCTCAAACAATTCTCGTTCGATAATGGATTCATAACTTCCCGGCGTGACGATCCAGGCTTCCGGCGGATTGGGTTTCGGTTTCGATTTGAGCGGACCGCTTGTTTTGTTGTAAACGACCGATCCGGCATATTGTTCGTCACCGAGAATTTTACGGATCGTGCCGGGCGACCAGACAACACCGCCGGGCGAAGGAATCCCTTTGCTGTTCAGGTGCCCTGCGATCTGTCTTTCCGAGTAGTCTTTTTCGACGAACAGTTCGAAAATTTCATGAATGATGGCTTGCATGACCTGATCGCCCGGTTCCAGAATCGTTCGACCGTTTTGCAGTCCTTTTCGCTGCCCCGGATCAAGAACACGGTCCCGCTTTTTCTGTTCGTCGAGCATCACTCGCCGCATTCCATACGGCGGCGATCCGCCGGGACGGTAGCCTTGTTGGGCAACCTTGATCGCGCCAGCCTTTGTTTTTTCACTCAAGGTTTCGCTGTACTCGGCGGCTTGGAAACGATCAATGTCCTTGTGCAGTTGATGAAGCAATTTGCGTTTCGGGTCTTTTTCAATAATGCCGTGTGAAACGAAAATCACCTCTTTGCCATATTGCTTGCATATTGTTTCGTAATGTCCGGAAAGATCGATATCCTGAAATCGTCCCCATCGGCTGATATCGAGAACGATAATATATTGAAACGAATTATCCGTTTTGACACGCTCAAGCAAGGCTTGGAATTCGGGACGTCCTTCGGCATTGAGTCCGGATTTGCCACGATCCGCGTAAACGGCGATGATCTCGAATCCATTCTTCTCGGCAAAATCCCGGCATCGTTCTTCCTGGATTTCACATGAGTTTTCTTGTCCGATATCCGCCGAGTTGCGACAGTAAATTACAGCACAGCGATACTCAAGCAAGGCGACGTCGTTTTTCTTCCACCATGTCATGATTTTTCCCCTTGTTGTTATGTGTTGGAACTGCTGATCCTCTTCGACCAACTGTTTCCGCTATTCTGCCATATCGATTTTCAGAGAACCCTAAAAAATCCCTAATTTTCGCAGGGATTTTTTAGGGGTTCAGGGATTTCGCAGGGGAATGTTGCGAGGAAAGATTATCGCACTGAAAAACTACTGCCCTTTGCCGAGAGACGATTAGTCGATTTTGCCGCTAAAAGAACGCGGTTTGTCGCACTGACAATGTATTCTATGGCCTTGCGGTCCAACAGAATCTCTTTTTTCCCATCTTGGCATTCCAACTTCAGATTCAGGAAATCTTCAGCGTTTTGAATGCTGACGGGAGCAAGAGTGGCCTGAGACAAAATGTTCCAACAACGGAGTGTTAGAGGAAAGAGGTTCCCGCTGGAATTTTCGATATAAGGCGGATCAGCGATACGAAAATCATAACATGGCGCAGGACGCAGGGATTGAAAAAGGGAATTGCGCTCTTTGTCGCTTAAAAAACGAGTGCAAACTTGGCAGATTTGCAGGAAAACTTCCTCGGTTACTGAACTTTTTTTCGAACAAGGTCGATAATCCGTTCGAGTAATGCCTCGAGTGACAACTGGTCGTTTGGCGATTGGTCGACATTCAACATTTTGTTCGTTTCCATATTCTTTTATTGGAAAGAGTTGGCGAGGCGTCTGCGCCACAACCGCTGTGGTTGTGCATTCGGCAGGCGTCCTATGCTTTCAGAAAATCGGCTAAGGTCCTTGCGGGGATTGACACAAATACTGTGGGCGGTAAATTGGGAACCGAGAGTTGGGGGCCAATTGAGCGCGCCGTTGGATTCGGCGGAATACCGCCTTTGACCGGAGATGCCTCTTTGTAATAAAATCCGGCGCATGTCCACAATGCTCGTTTCCGCGAGTTGAGGGGCACATGGCGTCGGGATTATTTTTCTCCTGAACGTCCTGAAAAATGGTGCTCGCTATGGCGAACGGATTGAAGTCGTCCAGTGCCGGGATCTTCAAAGTTTTCCTCATAGACGTACTTGATGAGACCTTCGTCGACAGATTTTTCCCATTTCTTTTCTGTAGGGTTGTAAGTTTCGACGATTTTGATGCCGTCGATTGTCACGGTGTACCTTGCGGATTCGGCGATGGTTCCGCTGAGTTGTTGCGCCCCACTGTCAATCCTGTAGGAGCCGCATCCGTTATAGGTTTGTTCGAGAGTCAGCCCGTGTTCCGTCGTTCGCGTACCGGAGGAGACAATCCAGTCGGTATTTTCTCCTTTGCTGCTTATTATTTCACCGCTGTAATTGTAACACTTGGAGAAGTTTTCCGTAATGTTGCCGGTGACTTCACCACCGGCAATACCGCGTTGGTAGCGGAATCGACTGGTGCATTGAAACAGTCAGAGGTTGCCGCCGACTGTGTAAATTGCACGGTCGCACCGACTGGTCAGTCGCCAGCGACTGGAAACGGTTGCCTGTCGCTGAACCGGCAACGCATGGCAAAATTGGGACAAATCGAACTTGGAGAATTGCAATGCAAACGGCGCAAAAAAGAAAGTCTGCGAGGTATGGTGTCAGGTTCCCCTCCCCCCCAGAGAAGAGGTTGGCCCGGAGGACCCGCGAAATGATTTTGAACCGCACTGGTTGCGACGTGTGGCGTCCTTTCTCGAATTGCGGGTCATTGGTCGAGGACAAAAACGGCGGCAACGTGGCCCGTGTTTGGCTTCAAATTTCCGCCCAGAACGGCTGGGAGTTAATTTTCGTACAGCGGCGATTGCGGGTCGGTCGGGCTATGGTACTGCCTTGGGCTGAAGGCCCTGTTTGAATGAAAAAACGCACTTGCGGACGGACTCACGACAAATCGCTTTTAAGGTCAGTTTCCGCGAGTTGAGAGGCACTTTCGTCGCGAGCGAGACGCTGGTCGAGGTACTATGCCACTGACCCTCCGTTGCAAATAAAGTGGCGTTTTGATTCGATCAATTTTCCTCCCGAACTTGAAAAGTGCAGCGCGTCGGGATCAAGGCGTTGGGCAAACAGTGGACGCCGCCGAACGCGGCGGCAGGTCGTCCTGACGAGAATTCGATTGCTTATTGCCTCCGCAAACATTTTCTGTAGCAAATTCGGTGCCTCACAGTCTGCCCAATCCGCCCAACCTGACTTTTACAATTAAGCCACTTTGGCGCAAAGTCCGACGTGCCATTACGTTACGAAAATTGATACATAGTCCGCATTTGCCGTCGCAGAACCGTGGCGGACGGCCAAATTCGGCGCCTCCCACTCGACGTATTCTGACTAATCGACTCATTCGACACACTGTAACAAAAAACGGCGTTTGGTGTCGGTTTGGGTCGAGTTGGCGGCTTGGGTGGGCGGCAGACCTCGCGTACAGGGCAATTGTACCTTATCGGCTCGATCACGGTGAAACGGGCCAAATCCCGCCGTCTTTCGGCGGCAAAATCGACGTAAACTCCGTCGGTGTCGGGACTTGCAAATCCGCGTCGTTTTGCTGAAACTGTGTCTGGTAAGGCGTCAGGTTCCCTTTGCCCTCCAGAGGGAGGTGTGGCCGGGAGGACCCGCGAATTGATTTTTGTAACGCATTTGTTGGCAAGAGCGTTCGTTATGTTGTATCGATAATTTATTGACAGCGCTGGCCGACGGGATACTGTATCAATAATTAGCGGTCGAACTGTTGATTGACGACAGTCAACATTGACAATTACCGAGAGCGACGGACACAATCATTGACGCAATGGATCAAGCACATTGGGATACTGTAGCGATAATTCGCCATCTACGTTGCCTGTTGACGACGAACTCATTGACGCAAGGCCAAGGGACGCTGTCGCTGGCACACGAGATCAATGACCTCGTAGCAATGAACGGACAACGGCGGCAACAATCCGTGGGCGACGACACGGCGTTGATCTGCGGACTGTCGTCCGACATAGCGAACTCAATGACATTGTAATACTGTATCAATTATTAACTGACTCCATTCGTCAGGGCAAGCAACGGCACTGATTTTGGTTGCAAATTGGCGACGTGGCAAGGGTGGCAGTGAGTCAGGGTTCAATCCCAGCACCACGATTCAATTATTGAAACTGAAACGAATCGAAGGCATACGGGCCGACGTCAATGGTCAAATCCGAAAAAGGACTCCTTCGCCAATCGGCTGATTGTTCTGAATTGCGAATGGTCGGCAGTGCGACACCATTCGAACAACAAGGATTCTGTTGTTGTCAAAGCCATACCGGACGATTCAAAACGACGTAGTGCTGTTTCGTGGTCACTGGCAAAGCGGCTACCGATTGCGTCTACAACAATATAAACCTCTTGTCCGTCACGGAGAAGGTCGAAAGCCGATTGTTGCACACAAACGTGCGACTCCACACCGTAAAGAATGACTTGGGTCCGTTGATATTGGACTATTTCTGCACGTATATGTTCGTCGTCGTAGATACTGAACGATTTTTTGGAGAGTACTGCCGAGCCTTTAGGGACATACGGAGTCAGTTCTTTTACCGTACAGCCCAATCCTTGAGGATATTGTTCAGAAATGACGACAGGGACACCAAAGACTTGTGCCGCCTCAGTGAGACGACGCGCATTGAAAACGATTTGCTGTTGATTCTGAATGACCGGTAAAAGTCGTTCTTGAATGTCAATGATCACAAGTAAACTGTTTTCTGGAGTCAAACGCTGATACATTGCTTGAAGGAAGTGTGAGAATGCCTCTTCATTGTTTCACGATAGTTTACCACGTTTCAATTGCCGAACAAGAGTCCCAATGGTCTAAGCCGATTGGCGAAGGAGTCTTTTTTCGGGTTTGACCATTGACGTCGGCCTGTATGCCTTCGATTCGTTTTAGTTTCAATAATTGAATCGTGGTGTCGGGAGTGAACTTTGATTCATTGCCGTCTTTGCCAACATTGATCATTGCGTCATCCGCTCTCTTGCCACGCCGCTAATTCGCAACCAAAGTCAGTGCCGTTGTTTGCCCGGACGAATGGAGTCAGTCGATTATTGATACAGTATCACAATGTCCTTGAGTTCGCTACGTCGGACGACAGTCCGTAGCGCAACGCCGAGTCGTTGCCCACGGTCAATTGCCGTCGTTATCTGTTCGCAATAAATTATTGTTGCGTTATTATTGCCGCCCGGTCATTGAGCCAATGACGGACGACCTTGACCTTGTGCCAATGAGTCTGTCGTCAAGTCGCCGGTGAATTATTGATACAATATTACGCCCGTCCCTTTGCCCAACCGAATTGTGTCAGCGACGGCCCGTCCTGCTTGTGACCGATAACCCTTACCTCAGCGTCTTTCAACTGCGCCAAGTGGCGCAGTTGCTACCGTCGCCAATGATTTTAGCACCGGACGCTCGCCGGTCAATGGTTGGTTGCCAATGGGCAACGTAGGTCATTGATTCAGTTTGCCAGCGACGGACACCCTTGGCCTTGCGTCAATGATTGGTCTCGTCGATGAATTATCGATACAATATCACGAACACCCTTGGAGTCCATTGGCCATTGCCCACTTTGCCAGTTCGCAATCGGGTTCAGAAGGCAACGGTGGTATTGACTCCGTTTGCAAGCGACAGTCTCCCTTGGCCTTGCGTCAATGATTACTCTCGTCCACCACGCCAACGCCGCCAGCGAATTATTGATACAGTATCCCAATGTCCTTGCCCCATTAGGTCAATGATTGAGTCCGTCGTCCACGGCCAGTTGGCAATGTTGACCGTCGTCAATCGACAGTTCGCCCGTTAATTATTGATACGGTATCCCGTCGGCCAGCGCTGTCAATAAATTATCGATACAACATAACGAACGCTCTTGCCAACAAATGCGTTACAAAAATAAAATCGCGGGTCCTCCCGGCCACTCCTCCCTCTGGAGGGCAAAGGGAACCTGACGCCTTACCTGACACAGTTTCAGAAAAACGACGCAGATTTGTAAGTGCCGATTTTATTACACAGCGCCCTCGTTCGGGAGGAAAATTGATTGAATCAAAAACGCCGTTTTATTTGCAACGAATGGTCAGTGGCATAGTACCTCGACCGACACCTTCCTTGCAAACAAAGTGCCCCTCAACTCGCTAAAACCGACCTTAAAAGCGATTTGTCGTGAGTCCGTCCGCAAATGCGTTTTTCATTCAAACAGGGCCTCCCGGCCAAGTGCGGTACTACTGCCCGAGCGACCCGCAATCGCCGCTGTACGAAAATTAACTCCCAGCCGTTCTGGGAGGAAATTTGAAGCAAAACACGGCCCACGTCGCCGCCGTTTTTGCCCTCGACCACTGACCCGCAATTCGAGAAAGGACGCCACACGTCGCAACACGTGCGGCACAAAATCATTTTTGGGTCCTCCGAGCCAACCTCCTCTCTGGGGGGGAGGGGAACCAGACACAACACCTCACAGACTTTCTTTTTCACGCCGTCCGCATTGGATTTCTCCAAATACGATCTTGTCCCAATTTGTCACGCGTCGCCGGTTGCCGCCCAAACGCCGCGACCGGATAAAACTTCCGACTACCGAACGAGATCACAACGTAATGGAGCCGGTGTATATCGCGAACCGGTGCCAATCACCCAATTTGACATAAGCCGACTCGCCCGCCGCATAGGAAAAAATCGGAACCTTTTGTATTGACGGTCTTTCAAAATGTGGGTACAATAGACCTGCTCTTTAGGTGCTGTTGCGGATGATTTTCGTCGATTACGGCATAACAGTTTAATAGTGCGATCAACGGCAAATTGCTCTTGGTGCATGTGAAACCAGTATTA
>Ga0099364_10010577_pt1 | contig 12676 bp, 11 predicted proteins | sample TergutTh196P3_FD_73070 | JGI IMG/M metagenome (GOLD analysis project Ga0099364, IMG submission 73070) | Microcerotermes parvus P3 segment gut microbial communities from Pointe-Noire, Republic of the Congo - Th196 P3 | ecosystem: Host-associated > Arthropoda: Insects > Digestive system > Gut ... | reverse complement strand
CTGATGGTATTTGTCGGCTGGGGGCGACTGCGTGCGGAGGGTGAAAAAATTGCGTGTGTCAGACGTTTGGTTGGGGGGGTGCTCTTGTCCAAACGATGGGCGAAGCCAAAAAACAAAAAATCAAGATAAAAGGGAAAACTTGTTAACGGAATGATGCACCCGGACTCACCCCGCTCTTGCGAGAGACACTGTTAAAATGACTCTCCCTTCGGTATGATTTTCCGAATCGTGTCGAGCACAAGTTTCAGATCGATGGGTTTGCCGATGTGCCCATTCATTCCGGCATCGAGAACTTCCTGAATATCTTCCTTGAATACATTGGCAGTCATCGCAATGATCGGAAGCCGCTGTGCATCGGGATGGTTAGAAGCCCTAATAGTACGTGTCGCCTCACAACCATCCATGACCGGCATTTGCACATCCATAAAGACCAAAGTATAAAATCCCGGCGGTGCGGTCTGCACCATATCGACGGCAACGGCACCGTTCTCTGCTTCGTCAATGATCATGTTGGTGCCATTCAGGAAAGAGACGAGAATCACCCGGTTGATTTTGACATCATCGACGACCAAGATGCGGTGTCCGCTAAAGTCCGGCATGTCGCCTGAAGTCGGTTCGGCATCCTTTGCAATCTCTTCCGACTTATCGACACCAAAGGGAGCGGCAAAGCGAAACGTTGTGCCTTTGCCTATCTCGCTTTCAACGCGGATGTCGCTGCCCATCAGTTCGACGATGTGCCGACAGATCGCCAGCCCCAGTCCAGTGCCGCCGTAATTCCGTGAAATGCCGTCGTCCGCTTGCTCAAAAGGGCGGAAAAGACGTTCGTGAAATTCCGGTGCGATGCCGATCCCCGTATCCGTTACGGAAAATTGGATGGTTGCCGAATGTGTATCACGGGAAAACTCCGTTATGTCCAAGCGGACTTGTCCCCCTTCCGGTGTGAACTTCACTGCATTGCCCAACAAGTTAATCATGACTTGAGACAAACGCATGTCGTCCCCGATCAATCGTGGACTGCCGACATTGTGAAAAGCGACCTCTAGCGTCTGCAACTTTTCTTCTGCCAACGGTGTCATACTAGTGCAAACTGTTTCGACAACGTGAAGAAGATTAAATGCGTTCGATGTCAAATTGAGTTTGCCGTCTTCAATCTTGGAAATGTCAAGCACGTCGTTAATGAGACTGAGCAGATGCTTCGATGACATGCCGATTTGCCGGATAGAGCGGTCAATATCCTCGGTATTTTTGGTTCGCTGAGCAATTTGCGCCATTCCGATAATTGCGTTCATCGGTGTCCGAATTTCGTGACTGAGATTAGCCAAAAACCGGCTCTTGGCATGACTCGCCTGTCTCGCTTGTTCAATAGCATCGAAGAGACTTAAGATACCATTCATTTGCTGACAATAAACCATAAAAGGAGAAAGCAACTCCTTCGGGACAAATTCGTAAATGGTCTCGTTAATTGTTGTTACTCCGCCGACAAAGAGGTTGTTGACTCGCTGCTCGTTGTTGTAAGACGGCATAAAAATGACGTGTGCCAACCCCAGACTCGACCACGGTTCGGACACAACCGGCGATTCACAAACGGCTTTGTTCGTCGTTACATCGAATCCGATGCCGTGCTTGCGCCATTCTTCCATTGGCAGAGCAACAACCGTTTCGTTCGTCTCCAAATTCAAACTGTTCAAGAGGTACATGTGCCCGCCGACGACATCAACTTCAAAGAGAGCTGCCGCTTCAAGTTGCATCACGTCGACGATGCCTTCCGTAATGGTTTCATACAAGAGCGCACGGTCACGCTGTGCGAAGGCACGTCGGGCGTATTCGTGCATTCGGGCAAAGGCATCCAGATGGATGTCCAGTTTCTGTTGGGCATCACGCAAGTTTTGTGCAATAATTTCCGCACGGACGGTGCTGCGCAGAACGGAATCCAACTCCGCACGCAGCGTTGCGTTTTCTTGTTTCAATCGAACTAATTCAGCCGCTTCATGCGGTAATTCAGATGACATAAGGACATTTTCATAACAAGTGCCGCAAGTTCAGCGAAACTGACGGCTCTTGCGCAATAACAGTTTCGTAGGCAGGTACTTGCACTCGTTGTACCCCACAAGTATTTGCACTTTGTGGATTTTTGTCATTAGAGCTGCATACAATCGTGCGTAACACTGCGTCTTGTGATAAGCCTCTACGGTAGCACTATCATCAGGAGATTTGTATTCGACGATATTGAACTGCTTGAAAATTTGGGCAATGTTCTTTTTGATTACAACATCCTTTTCCTTTTTGATGATCAGTACATCAATTCTGAGCGGTTCAGTGGTGAGTTGGTGTTCCGACTCGAAAGTCAGACATTCCCGGTACTCTACCAGTTCGTGCTGTATCGCTTGTACGAACGCCGGATGCCACGATCTGCGAGCCATGACGGGATTCTAGCAAAATCCGGGCGGGATTTCAAGGGCGAATCCCGTTAAGATACGCAAGGGAAACCGAAAGATTGCGTCTCTGCTCACGCTTCGGTATAATGTACGCAGTGGAACTCGATTCAACAACACGATGGCTTGGGAATACAGCAAAAAAACAATGGAATTATTCCTTGCGGCAACGCAGGGACAGCCGGGGACGCACATCGGCGAAATTGCCGAACCCGACGGCTTGGGCGAACACGGTTCCATCGCTTGTGGAGATGCACTGCGATTCTCTTTCAAAGTCGAACAAAACGAAAATGATCCGCTTAATGACCAAATCGTCGAAGCAAGATATATGACTTTCGGTTGTACCTCGGCAATCGCCGCCTCGGAAGCACTGTGTTGCATCATCGAGGAGCGGAATCTGACCCCGATTGAAGCGTTAAAAATTACGAATCAAGACATCGTCGATTATCTCGAAGGCTTGCCGGAACAGAAAATCCATTGCTCCGTTATGGGAGCGGAAGCATTGCAGGCGGCGGTCTTCGATTGGGCTACAAAACGCGGTGTCAGTTTGAACGTTCTCGGTATTGACATCCATGCTGAAGAGCAGGAAGAAGGGCGGCTTGTATGCAAATGTTTTGCGATGACAGAGCCGTACATCAAACGCAAGATTACGGAGTTAAACCTCCGCACGATCCCGGAAATTACGAGTGCTATCAAGGCAGGCGGAGCATGTATGTCCTGCGTCCATTCGCCGGGCGGATTGCAGGATATTCTCGATGAGGTCTGGGGAACAGGCAGTACGTCGTCGGGGGGCGAAAACCGGCATACTCTTGCGTTGCCGATTCTCGGTTCCGCTCCGCCGCCGGTAGATGTTGACCCGAAAACACTATCACCGTTTCAGTTTTCCAAAAAAATCCAAAAATTGCTGGACGATTATCTTCGCCCCATCGTGCAAAGGGACGGCGGCGATTTGGAATTGATCGACATCAAGGAGACGACGGTTTACGTAGAACTTCGCGGAGCATGTGCGACTTGTGCCGGTGCAGGACAAACGTTGAAAAATCTTGTCGAACGCACCATGCGGGAACAAATTGATGACCGTATTCGTGTTATTCAGGTTTGAGAGAGTCATTCGGTGCGTTTGCTCCTGCCGCCGATGCACTCCTGTCTGGTCGGCGAGGAGCAAAAATTGGTATAGACTCATGTGTCCAAAAGGGATACACTTCTCCCAGTCACGTTTGTTTGTACGCACTACGCACATGACACGAAAGCCGAAAAACACGCGAACAAAGTCACGGAGGTCATCACGGAAGAGAACCTGGTTGTCTCCCCGTTACTCCGGGCTGCTCGCCATCGTTGCCCTGCTTGCGCTCGGAATGATCAATCCCGACGCACGAGACAATGTCGCCGAGGCGTTGAATCTGTCGCACATCATCTCACCCAGTAAGCCGCTCTCTTCAAAGGTACAAGGTCCCATCACAGAGGGGGTTTGGACAGTAGCCCGAGTTGTCGATGGTGACACAATTATCGTCGGGGCAAGTGCAGATAGTGCCGGACAATATCGAGTGCGCCTGATCGGAGCAGACACGCCCGAAGTGGTGCGTCCCAACACGCCGGTAGAACCTTTTGGTCCTGAAGCCTCGGAATTTACCAAGCAGAAAATCGCGGCAGCGGGCAATCGGGTTCGTCTCGTCTTTGACGGCGATCAAGTGGACAAATACAACCGAACGTTGGCAATGGTTTATCTGCAAATGCCGGATGGACAAGAAATTTGGCTCAATGAACGCTTAATCCGCGAAGGTTTGGCACGTGCCCAAACACAGTACCGCTATTCCAAAGGTGCTAAAGATGCCTTCCGAAGAGCAGAGACGGAGGCAAAAAACGCCAGAAGGAATATATGGAGTCTGCCTTTCAGCGGCATTTAGAACGTACTCGGCATTGCTCTGTGTCCTGTCTTGTCCATGTGTCTCTACTCACGAAGTTGTTCGTTCAACCAATCGAGATAATCTGTATTGGCGGCAACTATCGGCAGGGCAACGATTTGCGGACACTCGTAAGGGTGATCTGCCCGCACTACTGCTTCAAGCCGTTCAAAAAGCGGCAACGTTGTTTTCGCTAACAGTAATGTTTCGGTGCTTGTTTGACAAACGTCTTTCCAGACGTAAACACTTTGAACGGTGCCGCAAACCTGAGCGCAGGCAACGAGTTTTTCCTGCACCAATTTCTTCGCCGTTGCAAGGGCGAGTTCTGCCGCCGGAAACGTGATTTGAATCTGAATGTGCTGAATGCCGTGACTCATCGCCCTCATTTTATAAGAAAATGTTGGCAGAGTCAAATATACCGTTTGCCATTGAAGTTTGTTGTTTTTGACACTAATTGTCATTAAAAACACGGATTGTCCGGCGCAAAATTCAATGGCTTTTTGTATATCCGGCTGAAGTTTTTTGCCGGCTTCATTTTGTGCGATAAGTCTGTCTCTGATTTTTTTGTGCGACAGAATTAACCCTGCTTCCCAAACCGGCTATGCCAAAAATGCTGTAAAGGACAGAATGATTACAAAAAATTTCCCATGCTTTTTGGATCACCCCGGATGACATGTCCTCTTGTGTTTCCGTAACTTTTTGGCTAGGGCGTATTGACACTACAGATTTTTGGGGACATATTGCTCGAAATGACGCATTTTTCGGGAAATCAAAGACTTTTGGTTGCCGACAATTTGTCTATTCTGCGTATTTACTTGCCCAAATGCCCCAAATTGACAAGTGTAAACACGCCCTAGAATTGCACCGTTATTTCGTCAAGTCTAAAATTGTGGATTCCATGACGCAAAACCGATGATTTGAGGTGCGGTTAAATGTAGAGTGGGACAGGGCACGGCGGGAACGAGTATTCATCCACACAGCCCTGCAAACGCCGATTCGAGTTTCCAACAAAACTGTTCGGCTGACTCATTACCAATGTACAAGCGCGGAAGCAACAACGGATTCGCCCCCTGTTTTACCATACCCATTCGGGTCAAAACGGCAGTTTTGTAGCCAACCTTCTGCGTCTCTTTGACTGAGTCTTCACTCCACTGCGGATCGATCTGATAGGGATGAGGATACGAAAAATGCTGCACCGGCACGCCCAATTCCTGTTCAAGTATTCGATTCGCCTCGCCGATTTCCCTGCATAACTGCTCCGCTGTCAACAAGCCCATCGTTGCGTGCGATAAAGAATGCGAACCAATGATATGCCCCCGCCGGATCAATTCCTTTGCTTGCTCAAACGTCATCATGCCGGGAGAGGGTGTTGACAAGTCAAGTTTATGATCGAACAATGATTCGATTTGTGAAATGCGCCCTTCCAACTGTTCTTCTCCCAACGCAACACATGATTGTGCATAAGACCGTTCGGCATCTTTATCGGCGGCTTTGTGAAACAGATAATGCAGTCGGCAATACCAAGGCAGTTCCTGACGGCAGACGGCATCGATTGCCAGATAAATTGCTCCGCGAATGTCATGCTTTTCCATTATCGGGGCGGCAAGGTGACCGTTGTCGGCAAAGCCATCGTCGAAGGTAACGGCAACCGCTCTGCGGGGAATCGGCTTTTTGTGCGTCAACCAATCGGCAATGTCGTCCAGCGTTACGGGATGATAGTTTTTCCGAAGTATCCGCATTTGTTCGTCAAACAGATTTGCATCGACTGTAATTCCTTGCGAAATGCAATCGCTTTGTCCTTCGCGGTCAGTTGAGACTGAGTGATAACATAAAACCGCTACAGAAGGAGGACGTAAGACAGAGCAAAATCTCATCGCTCCGGAACGAAGAATGGCGGATTTAACCGTTTGCTTCCAAGAGACTGCTTTGACAGGAAACTCTACGATTGCGGAGGAAAAACCTTTATTTTTGGCTGCCATTTATAATGTTGACTGTGCGGGCATTAGATGTGAGTTTTGATTTGTGTCCTCATTATACTGCGACACGGTATCAATTGGACGTTTCGTAACGCTTCTGCCGTGTGTCGCGTTTTGAGTTTTTGCTAAATTGGGAAACATTTTTGCACATATTCTGTGCCAATGCCGTATTTTCCTTTTTCTAAAACACGTAAACTGCGCAATTCGTTGTAAAAACGCCCACGCGACACTCGACAGAAGTGTTACCTTATTTGCCGCTTGATAAGAAGGCAAAAACGGATAAAACGACAAAATTTCGTGAACGGTTGCCAGATACGAGACTCTGGAGTGGTAAAAAATGATAAAATGTAAGTAGTACCATGAGATTTTTCCCAAACAATTAACCGTTATGCGGACGACTTTTATCCTATTTATTGCGCTTTTTGTTATTGTCTTTTGCGCATCGGCACAGGAAAGAGATACGCAACCGCGCGGATTAACCGTCGAAGCAGCCCCCGAAAGCATCGGAACAGGAAGAGAAATCACAGGCAAAAAATACGCCGTCTTGGTCGGAGTTACCGAATACCAAAACATGACCAATCTGCGTTTTACGAAAAACGATGCCGAAGCACTGCGGGATCAACTCCTCGCCATCGGTTTTGCGCCGAACGATGTCCGAACACTCACCAACGGCAGCGGCGGCAATAATGAACCGACAAAACAGAACATCGAACAAACCGTCCGTGATATATTAGGCAGAGCAAGAGATGGGGACCTCGTCGTCATCTTTTTGAGCGGACACGGAACGCAACCGGCAGACCTTGGCCCCCTCTTTTGCCCCCCAGAGGCAGACCACCAAAATTTACGTAACACGGCTGTTTTAATCAATAACATTCGGGACGGCTTGGGAAACAGTAACGCCTCATTCAAATTGCTGATAGTCGATGCTTGCCGAGACGATAATCCATTCGGGATAACGGCGAACAATACCGGTGCGAGAACGATTCCCGTCAGTGTTTCCGCTGGCAGTATTTCCACTGGCAGTACAGATACTCTCGGATTTAAGGGCGTTACACTCGAAAGTGTCGATACCAATGCGCCGCTGCAAAATCTTACAGTATTTCAGAGTTGCTCACCGGGACAGATCAGTTGGGAAGATGGAAGACTCAATCACGGCATTTTTACTCATTTTATCGTCGAAGGGTTGAGAGGTCGGGCGGAAAACAGCAGAGGCGACATCACGATGGACGGACTTCTCACATACGCCATCACGGAAACCTCTTATTATGTCGAGGAGAATATCCAGCGGGAGCAAAACCCCTGGCGTGCCGGTGAAGGCAACGATTTCGTTCTGGCAAACAGAAACAGACACAATTTGCCTCGTCCGCGGCAGGAAACAGAGCGGGAAATTCGGCGTATTACTGCACTAAACTTGCCGCAGCAGCCGAGCGAATTGCCGCCGATTCCCGACGGCATCCGACGCATTGACGTGGCAACGTCAAGAGAATTGCTTGCAGCCGTCAATCCCAGTAACCTCAGAGACGGCGATGTCATCGTCCTGAAACCCGGCGTGTACACTTTGACCGACAGCCTGAACATTGCCGGCCGTCACCCGTTGGACACCCGCACAGGAGAACCCATTGTGCTCTACGGCGATCCCAGCAGTCCGCAAAAAGTACAAATTAGAATCAATCGAAGAGACAGCAGGATTAACATCACTCGCAACACTCCCCTCTATTTAATAGGTTTAGACATTACCAGTACCAATGGCGAGGGGGTTCGTGTGGACGGCGAAGCGGAGGTGGGGATATTATTTTGCTCGATCCATAATTGCAACGGAGACGGAATTTACAATCGCTCCTCTATTTTCGTGGACGGCAGTGTGATCAGCGGCAACGACAATGGATTCCAGACGTCGGGAAGATTCGATGTGAACAATAGTAGAATTGAACGCAACAGAAACAACGGTGTCATCGTAACCCGAACGGCAACTGGAAGGTTTTCCGACAATATCCTTTTCGACAATGTCGGCACGAATTGGAGAGTCCTCGGTAACGTGCAAAATTGATGGCAAGAACATGCACTTGATTTTTTATTCTCCATGGGAGAGAATGTGCAGGAAGTGTTTTTGACGATTTGTTGCGTAACGAAAAATGCCCGACACAATGATTGAAGCCGCCGGTTTGACAAAATACTACGGCGAATTTGCAGCGATTGACAATGTTTCCTTCCGTATCGACAGCGGCGAAGTGGTCGCCTTTCTCGGTCCCAATGGAGCAGGCAAAAGTACCTCTATGAAGTTGCTGACCGGCTATCTTTCCGCCACGAAAGGAATCGCCAAAATTGCCGGTCATGATATGGCAACCGACCGAATCGCCGGAGCGAAAAAACTCGGCTATCTTCCTGAAAACGGTCCGCTCTATCCTGACATGACCCCTCGGTCGCTGCTCCGCTTTTTCGGCGAAGCCCGAGGAATGTCAAGACGCACTCTGAAAGAACGAATCGCTGCGGTGGTCGAACTCTGTGCGCTCAAATCGGTCTATGGCAAGCCTATCGGTAAACTCTCCAAAGGGTTTCGGCAACGTGTCGGAATGGCACAAGCGATGCTCCATGAACCGGAGGTGCTGATTCTCGACGAACCGACGGCGGGACTCGATCCCAACCAGATTCATGGCGTTCGGGAAATGCTGCGCCGCATCGGCAAGGAGAAGACGATTTTGCTTTCGACGCACATTTTGCAGGAAGTCGAGGCGGTCGCTTCAAGAGTGTTGTTCATCGATGAAGGACGTTTGGTCTTTAATGGATCGATTGCCGAGTTCAAGCAGCAAGGCACCGACATTGCAACCCGATTCCGGGAACTGACGAAGGCGGGAACCTCCTGATTGTGTTTCAGGTCAATTCCCGATACACGTCCATTCGTCGTTGCACAGCCGTGTCGAAGTTGAATTCTTGGGCAACACGTTCTTTTGCGGCGACGTGCATTGTTCGGCGAAGTTCTTTGTTTTCCAACAGATGCAGGAGTCGCTTGACAGCGGTGCGGCGATAAAACCGAAAATCTCCCTCGGCAGAAATAAGGACTCCCGTTGTGCCGTTCTCAATGTACTCACGGCTCTCAGGGGTTTCGAGAGCAACAACCGGTACGCCGCAAGACATTGCTGCAAGAATCGTTCTCGAATGTTCCGCCGAAGAACTTAAATGCAACAGTGCATCAAAGCAGGGCAAGAGCCGATGCGTGTCATGTCGATTGCCGAGAAAGTGCACACGGGAAAACAATTTCCAACGGTCGCGATAGCGCAAGCACGTTTCCCGATCCTTGCCGTCGCCGATGAAGAACGCATGGTAGTTCAAGTGAACATGACTTAACGATTCACAAACCCAGAGAGCATCGAGTATTCGATGCTCCAAACAGAGCGGCAGGATGACCCCGAACACAAACGGCGTTTGATGGTGCGTGATTGTCTTGTCATTCCGACGTGATCTTTCGTAGTGCGGCTGGAGCACTGGACAGTAATTACCTGCGGGTTCGACCAACGGGAAATCAAGTTTTGCCAGCAATTCTTCCGCCTGCATCGGTTCAGAATAGGGCATCGGAGCCGCCGCCGGAGGAATAACAACCGTTTTGGCAGTCGGTACTGTGTCATCTTTTCGGGGGACAATGAAGCGATGTGTTTGTCGGTTGAGATAGTTTTGCCACAGTCCTTTTGGGGTATCCGTTTCCCTTTTCTCGGCGAGGATACGTCTTGTACCGCAATGCAGCGCTGCATATGAATGTGCAGTGGCATCCCAAGTGTGAACGACATCGGGGCGAAATTGCCGGAGAACCCGTCCGATGCCGAAATAGGCATTGACATCGCACGTCCAGCGTAGTCCCAGCGTTGTCGTCGGACCATCGGGAAGATTTCGCCGGTTTGTACGGGTAAGATCGCAAATTTCGCACTCAAAACCGAACCGGGCAACCCGAAAGGCGAACTCAGAAAGTTCATCTCCGATTCCGCTTTCCCACGAAGAGATGACGTGAAGAATTTTCAGGCGACGGGACATAGTTCTGTTGGGGATCCATTATAACCAATACACTGCTCAATGCCTATAGACTGATATTTCCAAAACTGATATATTCAAGAGCCGCAAACGTAGGCGGTCCCCCGCCGAACCTTGCGAATGGGCTGACACGTTGACAGTTCTACCTGCAAGTTCCACTACACTATACTTGCGGCTCTTGACTGCATATATTACTTTTTCCTATGTCGGATTTTGGCGCGCATCCGCCGTTTTTTGCTTCCGATTTTCCGCCGACCTTTACCTGTCTTTTTTGTTCCCACTGCAAAACCTCCACTGAACGCCACCGCTACCTCTGATATTGTACACGGTTTCCCGATATTGAAAACGGGGGCAATGTGGAAGGGGTGTTCAAGGGGTGTGTAAAAACTTTGGCTCAATTCCTATTCCGGGTTGGTGGCTACGAGTGCCTCTACCAGCGAGCGAAGTAGTGCTTTTCCTCGCCGACGAACATTGTGAACAAACTGAAAAAAGCCGACATACAACGGCAACCGCTCCTGCGACACCCCACGATGAGGACGCAACCAACTATGTAACAACGACCAACATCCCTCCATCGTGTTCACATGAACCTCATGCGATAATAGACTTGTTCTCTAACATGTAAATGGCAAAAATGCGCAAAATAGGCAAAACACAGTTTTTGGCTGTTTTGCGGCAAAAAAAGCGTTTTGGCACGAACATTTTGAGCGTCGTCGGGAGTTAGAGAACAGGTCTAATGTTTCAAAGGGGCATCTCCATCCTCGTCCCACGCATACTCGCCGCGACTATGGCATACCGTTTTATGTTCGTATCCCCATTCCACCAAACGACCGTAAATGTCGTACTCATCAGTGTTTACAAGCGTTCCCGGCTTGATGAACTTCTCAAGGATCGGCTTGATCGTTGACTGTTGCACATTCTCCAAGACTCGTAATACTACTTGACCGCCACGCTCAATCATCTCCAAAATCGGAGGCTTGTCTGTCGCAGCAGTGCCGCGACCACGCTTCCCTTTTAACCTGCGTTTTCGGGGCTTGCAACCTTTTTTTTAACAGAATCGGGATGTCCTTTATGACCCGCAATCACATACACCTCATCGCATTCGACAGTGCTCGAAAATTCGATGGTACCTTCCTGTTGGACAATGCCGTTGCGGAGGGTGGTCGTCATCTCATGGATTTGTGTTTCGCTCATTTCTAATTCGGCAGAGGTAGCGTTGCCAGTCGGGTTGGGTGGTGTCATGTCCGTTTTTGATGATTTCGGGGGCGTGGCAGTGCGGACATTCGACACCTTCTTTCCAACGAAGGTGTCGAACCATTTCGTAGCACTTGGCATTATCGATCAATCCGTAAATGTTCAGTCGCATCGTGCAAAAGGAGGTTAGTTAAATTGCCTAAATCGCCAAATCACACAAATTGTACCAACTAAAGGAAAAAAAACGATACCAACCCGGAACAGGAATTGAGCCAAAGTTTGTTATGTAAGTGTCTTGACACTCTTTCCCAAAAAGACTACAATTCCGCCATCGGTGTTGCCGATAATGTGATGGAAAGTCAAATTTTGGAAAAAGTCTGATGTACGCGATTGCTTTTGATATGGTTGTTGCCGATCTCGAAAAGTTTTACGGCAGACCCTATAATGGTGCTTACGAGGAGATTCGGGCGGAACTCGAGGTTTTCGGCTTCGAAAACACGCATGGTAGTGTCTATCTTTATCAAAACGGCGACAATGGTTTCGCCATCGTCTATAAAGCCATCAACCGGCTTGCCTCCATTGAATGGTTCAAAAAATCAGTCCGCGATATTCGTGTATTCAAAGTCGAGGACTGGTCGGATTTCACCGATATTGTCAAAGGCTCTTGATTCGCTCTGCAAGCGGAGCCGCTAACTCTTCTCTAATCAGGGCTCGTCCCGGACTGCCGACGCGGTCGAGTTGGCGGCACTCCCGCCGTTGCCGGCATCGCGTCTCGGTACACTGTTTTGTAAGGCGGTTTCATTTCCACGCCGAACTTGTCCCGCAGGGCGGTAAAACTGGCGAGGTCTTCCTTCGTCACAGTACCGGCTTGGTAAAGTTCCACGCCGTACTCCGCTCCGAACTCCCGAATCAAATCGGCAAGGAACTTGTCCCGGACTTTCGGCTTGCTCTTGTCAGGGCTTGTCTTTTCTGTTGACGCTTTGTCTGTCATAGTGATTGAGTTTGGTACTCCGTACCGGTTAGGGTTACTATACTGTAGCCGGTTTAAAAATCAGTGATTTCTCTCTTGCCTGAGTTCTTTAATACCACTATACTACTGCTCGCCGCCCACGTTAACCTCCTCTATGCCTGACATTCGATTGACCGACACCGAACT
>Ga0099364_10010576_pt1 | contig 12678 bp, 6 predicted proteins | sample TergutTh196P3_FD_73070 | JGI IMG/M metagenome (GOLD analysis project Ga0099364, IMG submission 73070) | Microcerotermes parvus P3 segment gut microbial communities from Pointe-Noire, Republic of the Congo - Th196 P3 | ecosystem: Host-associated > Arthropoda: Insects > Digestive system > Gut ... | reverse complement strand
TTATGATAGAGCTGCTCACTTTTTATAGCTCTGCTTTTATTCCCCCCCCCTCCCCCCCCCATAAATGTGGGGGGAGTACCCCCCTCCACAAGCAGAACGGAGTTCTGCACTACAGGGGTGTGGCAACCACTTAAAATCGGTTCTATTTCATAAGATATGAGGCTCAAACCAGGCATAGTGCCACCACCAGTATATCCAGATACTTCATGGATTTTTGATTTGACACTAAGATTTGAAAGACAATCTGATAGATATGTAGCCTTTTCTCTCAAATCATCGTCTGGTTGTGAAAGCATGTTATAAACTTTATTTTTTTTTATTAAATCCTTTTCACTTTTATACATTGAGATATGGTGATAAAGGTTTGAAATAGTGAGTTTATCAGCTCTGAGGACTCTCATCAGGGGGTTTGATTTTAGAGGTTTTAAAAAGTTTTCTTTACCGAGTATTATGCCTGCTTGTGAGCTACCGAGCAGTTTATCACCTGAAAAGCAGATTATGTCGACACCTTTTTCTAAACATTCGCTGATAATGGGTTCATTCGTTTTTTGTAGTGAAAGAGGCTTTTTTATCAATCCTGAGCCAGCATCATAAACAAAAGGAATATTATATTTTTTTGCTAGTGAAACCAAATCGCTAATTGCAACTGACTCTGTATAACCTTTGATAGTATAGTTTGAGGTATGAGCCTTTAAAATCATTGCTGTATTGTCAGATATTGCATTTTCAAAATCTGAAAGTCTCGTGCAGTTTGTGGTGCCGACCTCTTTTAATACGGCTCCTGTAGCTTGTAAAATGTCTGGTATTCTAAAAGAGCCACCGATTTCTATGAGTTCACCTCTGGAGATTAGGACTTCTTTTTTTAGGGGATAGTTTTTTTTACCACAACAGCATCCACAACCTCTTGAGAGTTCGGAGTTCGGAGTTCGGAGTTCGGAGTTACTCACATCATCGTCATTGCGAGGTTCCTTACTTGAATTCCCCCCAAAGCAATCTTGTTGTAAGGGTGTCAATAAGTATGTCTTCAAAATCAGATAGAGTGCAGCAGCATTGTTGTTTACTACGACTACATCCTCAGCTCCAGTGATAAAATAAAAAATGTCTCTCAAATAATCATCTCTATACGCTCTTTTGCCAGTATGTAGGTCAAACTCTATATTGACATATTTTTGGGTAGTCTTTTTTAACTCATCAAAGGCATAATCAGACATTGGTGCTCTACCGAGATTTGTATGTAATACTATGCCAGTGGCGTTTATTATTGGTTTCAGAGGGCAGGTGATTAAAGACCTTACATAAGAAATAAAATGATTTAAAACAGAATCTTTTGAGAGTTCGGAGTTCGGAATTCGGAGTTCGGAATTAAGCCCTCCCCTTTCCCCCCTTTCTACAAAGCCTGAATCCCTACAGGATAGAGATTGTGTGGTGGGGGAGCAAGTTGTGATTTCAGACTTGATTTTTTTGATATAATCTCTGATGTTCCTTATTATGATATCTCTGTCAATATCTTTTAAATCATCCTCTTTCTTGACTTTATCAAGAAATTCATTTACTGATGGTATCCATTTCATATAGCATTAGTCCTTATTATTGGGCAGAGGATAGGACTAAAATCATCAAAATACCTTATAAATACAACGAAGTTGTTATCTTTTAATAGAAAATGATGGCACCCCGCCCCCATCACACACCGCCTACGGTGTGGGGGTGGTGGTCAAACATGAGATCGTAATTCTGCGAGCAAGCTCTTGAACCTACTTCGTGATATTTTTAAGGAATTTTGACTATTTTAATTATTTCCACTATTCTCTATCCCCTATCCCCTACTCCCTATCCCCTATCCCCTACTCCCTATCCACTATCCCCTATCCACTACTCCCTATCCCCTATCCACTATCCACTATCCCCTTAATTTAACTTATCCATCACTTCTTCTGAAATCTCAAAATTTGCATAAACTTTTTGGACATCGTCGAGGTCTTCAAGCTTGTCCATTAGTTTCAGAACTTTTTCAGCTATATCGTCTGCATTTATTGTATTTTTCGGTATCCTGGTCAGTTCTGCCTTTTCGATATTAAAACCTTGTTCTTCAAAAGCAGATAAAACTTTATAAAAATCAGTCAAAGCAGTATAAACAAAAAAAATATCATCGACTTTTTCAACATCATCAGCACCTAAGTCAAGAGCTTGGAGCATAAACTCGTCTTCATCGAGACCATCTGCTTTTATTTCAATAGCTCCTTTTTGCTCAAAAATCCAAGAAACCGCTCCATTTTCAGCAAGGTTGCCACCGTGTTTTGAAAAGACATGACGCACATCGGCTACCGTTCTGTTTCTATTGTCAGTAGTGCACTCTATGACTATAGCTATTCCATTGTGTCCATAACCCTCATATATAATTTCTTCATAAGCTGCACCGTCTATCTCGCCAGTGCCTCTTTTGATAGCTTTTTCTATGTTATCCTTTGGCATATTGGCTAAACGAGCACTTTGAACAGCTGTTCGTAGCCTTGAATTTGAATTTATATCGCTACCACCCTCACGAGCTGATACGATAATTTCTTTTGTGATTCGAGTAAAAAGTTTACCTCTTTTGGCATCAGCAGCACCTTTTCTATGCTTTATCTGACTCCACTTATTATGACCCGCCATAATTCCTCCGTTTATTTTTATTTTTAGTAATAATACTAATCCTCATTTAAAATGTAACTCGAACTTTCTAGTTCGAGTATATATATAAATTGTCAGATGGAAATCTGACTTTACTTTCTAAATGAGGATTAGAATAACAAGTCCTCGCATTATGCACACCATTTGTTAACCTCGCTCCTCTCTATTAAAGACATAATGGGTGCTGGGAAAGAGTTTCCTAAAATTCACCTAATCTCTTTGATAATATGATATTCAAAAGACCCATCAAAAATGCTGTTATTGACATCAAAATTACCAGCTCCCTCGATATGCCAGTCAAAACCAAACACAAGATAGGTGGTAATAAAACAAACATATATTGGACAAAACGAACCTGCTTAAAAAAGGCAGCAAGTATTCCACCTACTACAAGGATACCGAGCATCAGATAGGGTATAAATACAAGCATCAAGCCTACATAGATAAAAATCCCTCTACCTCCTTTGAAATTATGCGTCAAAGGAAGACAATGTCCGACTATCAAAAAAAAGCCAAATATAAATAGCATGATATCGGATTCGGATGATGTCTGATAATAACCAAACAAATCTATCAAGTATCTTAATATCTGAAGGTAAATATACATCTTGCCAGTATCAAGGATTGCTGCACAAATACCGAGTGGTTTACTAATGTTCGCATAGATATTTGAAATATCTGCTAGTCCTGTGCCAACTTTATAAACATTAAGATGTCTAAAACTTTTTGCGAGTAACCTCGCAGTAGAAAAACAACCCAAGAAATATGATATTAAGCATATTATAGTGGCAAAAACAATTTCATGCATATTTACCTCGATTTATGGTGGTTTCTTTCTCCAAACAATATACTTCCAAGACGCAGCATATTTGAACCCTCTTGAATAGCTAACTTGAAATCACTGCTCATACCCATAGATAGATATTTCATTTCTACAGTCGACTTATTTTTTGTTTTTTCTTTTTCAAAGAGTTCTCTAAGAGTAATAAAGCATTTTCGGATAACCTCGTCATCTTCTACAAAAGCACCTATAGTCATCAGTCCTTTGATTTTGACATTTTCCAGGTCTTTTACTCGTTTGATAAGTTCTGAGCATTCAGAAGGTTTGATTCCTATCTTTGAAGCTTCACCAGAAGTATTTACTTCAATCAAAATATCTTGGACTATATCTCTTTTTTTTGAGAAATTACTAATGGTTTTGGCGGTAGTAAAATTATCTACAGAATGAATCAATGTAGGTCTCAGCTCTAAAAGCCTGTTGATTTTATTTGATTGAAGCTGACCTATAAAATGAAATTCTTCATATAGTCCTACCAATTTAGGTATCTTCTCTTCAGCGTCCTGAACTCTACTTTCTGCTATGAAATCTATATCATTTTCCAAAACTTCCTTTATTAGAGAGATAGGATGGGTTTTTGTAACAGCAATGATTTTGATTTCTTCCATTTTTCTGTTGCAAGCTAACGCACATTCATAAATTTCGTTTCTTATTCTCTGTATTTGTATTTCAAGCAAAATTTCTCCTCTTCTACAAAGCTACACATCAACTACAGATTGTGTAAGGTAGATTTTATTTTTCTTATTTTTCAAAAAAGGGCATCGACTTTATCACTTCATTCCATGACAATTTATCAATATGTTTTTTACATATCAAGAAAACTTCTTTCCTTTGATCATCTGTCTTTGGTAGTATTTTATATACTTTATCAATATTTTTTTTGATAATGCTTTTTTCTATTTCTTCTCTCTCTTGACTGGACATATTTATCCATGATACATCTTTATTTTCTTCCAAAGATACTTTATCATCCAGAGATTTTTCTGAAATACTTGCAAAATCAAAGATAAAATAGGGTTTCTGCTTTTCTTTTACATAAGTCTTTTCCAAAAGAAATGCTGAACCACAAGCTTTGGTCATGATGGCTATGCCTCCAAAAGGAATGGTTTCTATTTGAGCTATTCCAAAAGGTTCATAAATTGACATACCAAACTCAGCATCTGAAGCAAGTCTCAAGTCGGCAAATGTTGTTCCTTTGGGAAGCCTCTTCCCCACTCTTGCTGGAGTAAAACCAAATTGATTGATAAAGACCATTTTTATCGAATGAGATTTTGCATTGAAATACTGACTTGCCCAGTAAATGTCTTCTTCATAACCAAGTAAATCTGGATAGCCTTCCTTATGTAAAACAGGCCATCCATAGTTTTCTTCCATTTCTTTTGCTTCTGTGTCTGTTCTGCCGTTTCCGATGAGGCTCGATAATAATACAAAAAAACCTTTGATTTTATCTTTTGTAAACTTCTTGTCAAGCTCTTCGAGTAGACTTATATCACGCCATATACCTTTACTTATCACGAGTCGTGTAACATGGCTCATAATGACATCTGGAGTAAAATTAAAGAGATTTTCACAGTATTCTTTTATCTTTTTACGGGCTTTAGTTTTAGTTTCAAAGCTATGGTTGGGAGCTGGAGTCCCGTTATAACATATATGAATCTTTTTTTCGTCAGCATCTGGGTTGAGGTATAGATATTCTTTTTTTACCCAATCTCCTACAGCGAATACTCCATCAAAATGTTTTGTCAGTTTTACAAGTTCATTGCGTGGGTTGTGCTTTTGACTACCAAACCTTGTTTCCATAGAAATATTCTCTTTTAAATCTTTTTCCAAGTATCTATAAAAGCAAACATCATGGGCAGGATATTTTTCTGTGATTGTTCTGGCAGTCGTTAATTCATGAGCATGAAAATAAACATAATGTCCCTTACAAGTCTTATTATCGTCTGAGCTTTCTCGCATCAACACTGCCAAACAAGAAGCTATCCCCATATATTCGTGGGAAAAGTAAATACTTTTGCCTCTTTTTTCGAAGAGTCCATCACAAATCTCATTAAATGGGACAGCTATCCTCAAATACTGCTCAAAATCCCAGTCTTTTTCAAAATTTTCACAGGAAAATTTAAATTTTTCCCATATCTTAAATTTAAATAAATTTAAGTATTCTGGATTCATTGAGGATATTCCTAAAAGCAATATTTCGATAGTATTGCTCTTATCAGGATAAATCTCGTCATACAAGGTTTTTTCACCATAAACGACTTCAATACCATATTTTTTTTTCATATCATAAAAAAGAACATCATATTTTGAACCAGATATGTTGTCGATTGATGAAAAAAGAACAGTTGCTTTGCCGCCTAATCGCTCAATAGCAATTTCTTTTTCGTATTCAGGATTTGGGCGGTCATCAAACAGAGGACCAAAAAATAAAGTCCTATCAAAATGCTTTAAATAGGTCTCTGATGTGCACATTCCCGACAATACTGAACCTATGCCACCTATCTTTTTGGCTGCCTCATGTGTGATATGGATAGCTTGAATCATTTTCTTTATCTCCAAAATAGTTTATTTAATGGCAAAATATTTGAAACTGTTTTTATGTCAAGCAGTTTTTTGATTTCGGATATAAATTTTTTGAAAATAACAGATACTTTAATCATACCGAAGGAGATTTAAAGCTCTATTAAATATGATGGTATCCTCTATATACCCAACTCCGAAAAGTCATTTTTGCCCCCCCATGTAGCTTGCGGAGTGGGGGGGGCAATAATGACTCTATTGGCTAAATCAATCATCCCATTTCTTGGTTTTTTCAATGGTATTATTCAGACTCTTATGTATAGTTGAAATGCTTATGTGAGCGTCATCTATATCAGTGCAAATATTATTTGTTCTTTCATTTATGGTATGGATTGATTTAGTTGATTCTTCAACGAGGGTCTCAGATTCTGACACTGTCTGCTTTGATTTATTTGCGAGGTTTCTTATTTCATCTGCTACGACTGCAAAAGTTTTACCCTGCTCACCTGCTCTTGCAGCTGAAATAGAAGCATTCAGAGCAATGAGGTTAATATGTGTAGAAATAGTGTTAATGTCGGAGGTGATGCTTTCAAATTTCTTAATTGCATTGTTTAGAGTAACGAGAGCCACTTGTATTTCGTCAGACTTATTTTTGATATCAGAAATGTCATCAATCAGATGATTCAGACTCTTTATATTCGTTGTAGCAATATCAACGATAAAAGAATGGTCGGAGAGAACTTCATCTCTTAGTTTCTTTATACAATTGTCGGGACGATCAATACCCATTGCTATTTTACTTGCCATTTCTTCACAGGAATCAGAGCCACAAGCACCACAGTCAAAAATTCTATCCTTTTCTGCTTTTTTATTCAAATCTATAAATGCTTTTTCAAGTCCCTCTTCAGTGTAAGTGTATTTTTTTACATTAACTCTTGTATATTGTCTAACAAAGTCGTCAAATTTCAGGATATTGTCGTAATCAGTGAAAAGCTGCTCATATTGCTCTCTATCGAGCTCATTGAATACATCCTGCCTACCTTTGTCCATGATAGTGCTAATGCGGAATCTGTTTTGGTCGTGCCTTACGGCAGTTCCTACATTACAACCCTCATGACAGTTTAGGACATCAAAAACATCTGGTAGATTTATATTGCTTTCTTTGGCAAATTCATTTAAAGCATCAAAAACATAGTCACTACCTTCTGATTGGTCAATTCGTAGCTGTTTCCCAAAGAAATACTCTATGTTTTCTTTCAAACCACCCGGCATAGGATATAATAGTCCAAGAGCGGAGTCCTGATGGTCAAATCCAGACGGATTATTAGGTAGCCGTATATTGTTATCCTCGATATATTTGTAAATTTTTTCGAGAGTAACATTATAATTCACATAACTTGTTGCATCAAATTCATGAGCTTTGGCAATACAAGGTGAAAGAGCAGCTATTTTTTCTCTTATATCGCAATATTTTCTCATATAAATAGCTGTGCAAAGCATCGGACTGTGTATCGGAGAAAGGTATTTAAGTAGTTCTGGTGCATACATCTGGATATAATTCACTATCACAGGGCAAGGCTGGGTTATAAGAGGATGATTTATCTTTTCGACTGCTCTGATGTGAGCCCAGGTGCAAATATCAGCACCTACAGAGACATCATAGATTTTTTGGACACCAATATCTCTGAGCCAAGTAAGGAGTCTCCCGCCTTGGTCCTCATTTACACGATTTGCAGGTGCTACTATCATGGAAATAGGAACTCCTCTTTGAATGTCATTAAGAAATTTTTCTGTGTCATCTACAAAATCTCTGACATTGTGCCGACAGGTCTTTATACAAGCACCACAAGCTATGCACCTTTCTGTATCTACTGACACATTTATTGAATGACCTCTTTTGTTTACTTGGTTTGCTCCTATCACAGGGCAAGCACGGATGCAACGGTTGCATCCAACACATTCTGCTTCATTGTTTGTTATTAGTTTTCTCATATAAACTCTTCTTTCCTTTAGGTTTAATTCACTTTAAAAGATATATCCCCTTTCTCAAAGAAACTGACTATCTGTTCTGCAGCTGCAATACCAGCATTGATGTTTGCTTCTTCGGTTTGAGCACCCATTTTTTTTGGTGTTGTGTAGTATCTATCGGCAAACTTTTGCATAGTTTCATCATTTGTAGGGGTAACATCGGTAGCATATTTAAAGTCTTTTCTTTCTTCCATCATTTTTATGATGGAATCTTCACAGACCACTTCAGCTCTCGCAGTATTGATCAGAGTAGCGCCAGCAGGCATTAGGGAAAGTAAATCATAATTTATTGATTTCACAGTGTCTTTTGTCTTTGGTAGATGAAGAGAAATATACTCACAGTTTTTGTAGAGGTCTTTGATGTCTGTAAAAACTTTTAGACCTTCAGCTTCCATCTTTTCTTTGCTGACAAAGGGATCAAAAGCATATACTTCCATATCAAAACCTTTGGCTATTTTTGCTACAAATCTACCGACATTACCATAAGCATGAATACCTATTTTTTTGCCTCTTAGTTCTGTTCCAGATTTTCCATTAAATTTACCTCTTGCGAGATAAATCATCATACCGATAACAAGCTCGGCTACAGCATTTGAGTTTTGTCCAGGTGTATTCATAGCAACTACATTTTTTTCTGTAGCTGTGGTGGTGTCTATATTGTCATAACCTGCACCTGCTCTGACAACTATTTTTAGGTCTTTGGCGATTTCCAAGACTTCTTTATCAACAATGTCTGAGCGTATAATGATGGCTTCAGCAGTAGTAACAGCTTTTAATAAATCAGCTTTTTCTTTGTAATTTTCAAGCTTGGTCAATGTATAACCTGCTTTTGAAAAAATAGATTCAATCCCCTTTACAGCTGGAGCTGCAAAGGCTTTTTCTGTGGCGAGTAGAACTCTTTTTGACATTTTACACTCCTTTTGGCTTATTCGATAAGCCACTACAAATTATGATTTTTTGCCAAAATATATAAAGTATGTTTTTTTGTCAATGGTATTTTTAAAAAGAGGATTGGGAATTTATAATTTATAATTTAAAATTTAAAATTTATAAATTAAAATTTATTATTAAAGGGGTCATTAAAAGATTGAGAGATGAAAATATATTATATATGCTTAATATATAAGGCGTTAAGTCAATGTAGTGCCAGAATATAGTTCGATAGAAATGGTAAAAAGGGGTATATTTTACGATAATGTTTGAGAAAATCCGAAGTAAAATTCCACTCATCTTGAGCTTCGGACACCGCAAGTCTCTCTGGTCATGTCCCTTATGTATATAAATTGCCAATGTCCTTCGTAAGCCTTAGGTACCATTGCCCCAACTGCATATTAGGAAGAAAGGCAGTAAAAAGAGGTTTTAACATCCCAAAAAATGCTATCACAAAGCAAATCTATATTTTTTCCTTAATTTTTTTTTAACCTCAAAATATTCAGATTTATTTTGACTTAAAATCGGCAGAAAAAGATGCGACATTTTTATTTGATTGTATCTTATTGTTATTGTTATAGTTAAGTAGTCAATTTTGAAAAATAAAAAGATGAGAAAATTTTGATATAAAATGGCAGTTAGAACTTTTTTATTTTCTGTTAACTGATTTTATTATAATCAAATACAGATCATATATATCCTCTTATAATATAACTTTATTCAAAACTCACCCTCGGCAACCCTTTCACAATCTCCACCGTCTGCACACTCAGGTTTATTACACTATGAAGTAAATCGAGTATGTAGCGTGGATTTCCATTTTCTTTTGCCCAGTCATTTGGGTCGTTTGTAATACCACTTTCTTTATGGGTGGTGATTTGGTAGCGGTCTATGACCCATTCGATAGCTGATTTACCATTGACTATGTATTCATAAGCCTTTAGTGGAATATTCTCAAGACTGATTTGTTTATTGTAAATTATTTTGCTTTTATCCTCTTTATTTACAAAACGCATCTTTTCTACATAGTAGCTCGAACTTTCCAGTTCGAGATTAAATGGTAGCGTCAACTTTCCAGTTGACAAATTTTTTATTTCTCGAACTGGAAAGTTCGAGTTACATTCAATAACCGATGGATGAGGTGGCACATTTTCATAGTTCAAATGCAGATCAGCAAGCTCCCTACCTGCCTTACTAAATGCCCAAAAATCACTTACACTATCGAGTAATGGCAATCTTGGCAACATCATCTTCAAATCATTGGCGAAGATGGTTCTATATTCTGGACTGTGCAAAAAGCCGTAAACATAATAGAAGATGTCCTCTCTGGTAACGCTTTTTCCATATTGATGCTTTGCTCTATTGAAAATGAAATCACTGATGGCTTCATGACGGATGTATTGAACTTCGGTTTCTAAATCGAGCAAAGATAGTTGACTTGATTTATTCTCCTCGTAGTAGTAAAGAGGGAAACATACATCAGTATCTAATGTATGATAATTTGGTAAACAATTAGTTATTATGACAGAAAAATTCTTACCTGCTCCTATTCCAGTAACAATGATAACCAAGTTATCTTTGTTATTTGTAAATAATAAAGGTAATTGATAAACACAGTTATTAAATTGCCTATTAAAATAGACCCATTGTTTTTGAAAAGGTCTGTATAATCCATAAATCACATATTTTTGATTGTATGTGTACTGTTTTCCCTTTTCAATATCTTTTTTTTGTTGTCTATCCCAACTTATTTTTGATGAGTCGTAATCTATAAAATTTTCTACTAACAAATTTTTATTGGTTTCTTTTTGTATAATAAAATCACATGATTGTTTATTGAAAAAATTTATTGATTTTTCTATATTATCTGAAACAGATTTATGAGAAAAGTTATAACACCAAGCATCACGGGATGTTGCTAATCCACATGAGTTGATAATAAAAAAACTATTCGTCCTCATGTCAAATTTCTTTTCTGGCTCAAGTGGTATCATCAAAGAAAATGTATCATTTCGTTGCTTTAACCAGTCTCCGTGTTCGTTGGGAGATATTTCTATCCATGAAATATTAGTGACAGAATTAAAGCTTTTGATAATATTTAGTTTTTGTTCTCTTGTGTGGTAATCACCTATGTCGTAGTAGTAAATTTTAGCTTTTTGTTGTAACTCGAACTTTCCAGTTCGAGATAGTTCGTCAGCTGGAAAGCAGACGCTACTTTGTAACTCGAACTTTCCAGTTCGAGTAGATTTATCGTCAACTGGAAAGTTGACGCTACTTTGTAACTCGAACTTTCCAGTTCGAGTAGATTTATCGTCAACTAGAAAGTTGACGGTACTTTTTCTCACCAGAATCGTGATAGTTATCGGAGCTCGGCTTCCGCTACCAAATATTTTACCACCTTCTCTTCTGCTTAATTCACCACTTGTTCTTTGATTTCCACGCAAGTTAAAAACATAAATTGCCGAGAACTCTTGTTCAATACACTTTCTGAAACCATCTGTGCTATTGCCATCGAGCCATCCACCATTACTAATAAAGGCTATTATACCATCATTATTTTCAAGCCTATCAGCACTCCACCGAAACGCTTTGATATAGGAGTCATAAAGAGATTTATTTAAACCTGCTTTTGATTTTTCAACATAAGTCATTGTTATTCTTTTATCAAGTTTAGGATATGCTTGATTTTGAGCATTATCATTTGCCGATCTTTGTCCTATTGAGTATGGTGGGTTACCCATGATGACTGTGATAGGTTTGCTTTTTTGTTTTATCACACGCTCTGAGTTTTGGGGGAATATCTCTGAAAAGAGTTTATAACTCGGGTCATTTTCTTCATATTCTCCAAGCTGAAAAGTGTCTGTGAGGCAGATGCCATCGAAGGGAGAATATTCATCAGAACTGACAGCATCGTGGAAAGCGTTTTCTATATTTACAGCAGCTATATAGTAAGCGAGTAAGACGATTTCATTTGCATAAAGTTCATTGTGATATTTGTGAATAAGAGCTTCTTTATCCATCAAACCGCTTTGGATAAGCCTTGTGATAAAAGTCCCCGTACCTGTGAATGGATCAAGGATATTTACATTTTTATCACCAATCGATTTGCCAAATTCTTTTTTCAAGACATCGTTTACGGAATGAATGATAAAATCTACCACCTCAACTGGTGTATAGACAATTCCAAGTTTTTCTGTCATCTTTGGGAATGCTGTCTTAAAGAATTTGTCATAAAGCTCGATTATGACTTTTTGTTTACCTTCAGCATTATCAATACCCTCTGCACGCAGCTGGACTGTATCGTAAAACCTTTGAAGCACTTCATTCTTTTTGGATATTCCTGATTTTTCAAGTAAATCTATCATCGATTGCATTGAGACTGATATGGGATTGTTTTTTACAAATGAGTATCCCTCAAATAGTGACTCAAAAACAGGTTTTGTAATGATATGTTGCGAAAGCATTTCTATGGCATCTGTTTCTGTAATACTAGGGTTGATATTGTTTTGTAATCCTTTGATAAACTTTTCAAAAGCGTCTTTATATTCATTTGTCTTTACAAGTTCACTGAGGCGGACAATTTGCTTTTGGGCAAGTTCGGCTACAGATAAAGCCCATTGTTCCCAATATCTACGGCTTCCAACTTTTTCTACCATACGAGCCAACATTACATTTTGCAAGTTTTCAAACTG